>SXGT01203829.1_pt1 | contig 17563 bp, 12 predicted proteins | sample 3176221 | NCBI WGS metagenome assembly SXGT01 (sample SAMN11356862, study PRJNA531348) | freshwater metagenome | isolation source: freshwater sample F1-120 | place: China: Fuxian Lake, Yuxi | collected 2017-12-25
AACAACAGCTACTACGCTCAGCTTTGCGGCGCGCGTTCGGTGACCATACCCACTCGCGCCGAGGACAACTTCTTTCCCACTGGCAAGAGCGTCGCCGAGGCCATTCGCGAGGCCCGGCTGTTCAGCCTCAACTCTCCGCTCAATCCCACCGGCACCGTGATTTCTCCTGAACAATTACGGGAGATCGCCGACGCCGTCGTGGAAGAAAACAGGCGGCGAGAAGGCACCGACCAAGCCCCGCTCCTGTGGATGTGGGATCAAGTGTATTGGCAGCTCACCTTTGGGGACTTCCGGCATGTGCACCCCGCCGCGCTGGTGCCCGAGGTAACGCCCTATGTGATCACGGTGGACGCGATCTCTAAGGCGTTTGCAGCCACCGGCGTTCGTGTGGGGTGGGCCGTATTACCTCCTCTATACGCGGAACGCATGAAAGCGCTCTTGGGCCACGTCGGTGCGTGGGCGCCCCGCCCCGAGCAATTGGCGACTGCACGATTACTGGAAAACGACGGTGCTACCTCGGCATTTTGCACGAACTTTCGTGCAAACCTGAGTGCGCGCCTTAATCAACTTTCAAAGGGACTGGCGGCGCTGGGAGTGGAACATCTTGTACCTCAAGGTGCAATGTACCTTTCTGTTCGTTTCCCTCTGTTCGGGAAGCCCGGCGTGGATGGGACCCCCATGCGCACCAACGAGGATGTTCGTCGGTACTTGCTCCAGCGCGCCGGCTGCGCAATCGTCCCATTTCAGGCGTTTGATCTGCAACACGACAGTGGATGGTTTCGAATGAGCGTTGGCGCCGTGTCCACCGCCGATCTCGACGCTCTTTTCGGCCGCCTGTCAAAAGCCCTCTGAGGTCCACGTGAACCAGCGCTACACCAAGGAAGGCATCGAAGCGATCTACACCCAACCTTTCTTGAACCTCGTGTTTCAAGCGGCCACCGTGCACCGCGCCCACCACGACGCAAATCAAGTGCAGTGGTCCACCCTTCTTTCCATCAAGACAGGCGCGTGCCCCGAAGATTGCGGATATTGCGCACAATCCGCTCACTTCAAAACCAAGGTTAAGAAAGAGAAACTTCTCGACACGGAAAAGGTTCTTGCTGAGGCAAAAATCGCCAAGGCCAATGGTTCGACGCGGTTTTGTATGGGTGCCGCCTGGCGAAAAGTGTCAGACGCGGACATGCCTGAACTGGAATCCATGGTTCAAGGCGTCAAAGCCCTCGGCCTGGAAACTTGCATGACCCTGGGAACTTTATCATCTGAACAAGCAAGTCGATTTCAGCAAGCCGGTCTGGACTACTACAACCACAATCTGGATACCTCACGCGAATACTATGGGGACATCATCTCCACCCGCCCTTTCGATGAACGCCTCGCAACGCTTCAAAACGTCCGAAATGCTGGCTTGAAGGTGTGTTGCGGTGGAATTCTCGGGATGGGGGAGACCAGATCCGACCGCATTGCCTTGTTGTGGGAATTGGCAAATCTTCCGACTCCTCCCGAATCCGTGCCTATCAACTCGTTAGTGCCGATCCCGGGCACCCCCCTCGCGGACAAAGGAGTTGAGCCCATCGAACCTCTGGAGTTCGTCCGGGTGATCGCCACCGCGCGCATCCTCATGCCGAAAAGTTGGCTGCGACTATCCGCGGGTCGCGAAACCATGTCCGACGAACTTCAGGCGCTCTGCTTCATGGCCGGCGTGAACTCCATTTTTGCCGGGGAGAAGCTCCTGACCGCTACGAATCCGGAGTTTCAACGCGATCATCAGCTCCTCGATCGCTTGGGATTGTCCATCGCTTCGGTTTCCAACTGAGCACCCGCGATCTAGCACAACCCGCCTTTCACCTGGAGATGAGAGGAAATGGGCAGGTCGCCATCTTCGCACGCGGCGGGCGAACGCTGGTCCCGTCCGTTCGACGCCTCGTGTGGTTCTTGGTGGTGACAGGACTCACAGGACTTGCCGGACTTGCCGTTTTGCGCGTACCTTTGACGGTACACGTGGCCTACATCACGTTCTTTGCCTTCGCTGCCCTGGTCGTTTGGAACGATACCCGATCCACCAAAGAGTCCCTGGAGGGTGAACTTCTGTTGAGTGTCCCCGCGAGGGAGCTGCGACACATTCGGGGCCTAAACTACATTCCCTGGAAACAACTGCTTCTTCCGCGCCATGGGGTGCTGGTACTCGCCACCCGAACGGAGTGGGACGCGAAGCGATGGTTTGGGGGACTGGGACGTCCATGCCAACTTCTGGTTCTACCTGCCGATCCCGGCCGCGCAAACTGGATTGAGCACGCCTGGGAAAGCGCGACCGAAGATCGACTTCCCGAGGGCACCGTTACCATCGTCGACACCACGCACTACGAAATAGCCCGTGGTTTGTCCGAAATGGTGGCCAAGGCGATGGGGTGGCCCACCTTCGACTTGACCGCCTCTCAGCCCGAGCGACGTCTACCAGAGGACCTGGATCGCCCTTTTGTCCGACGAAAGCAAGCCATTCTTGACACCCTCCCGGCCAGTGCGGGCCGCCGGCCCTGGGGAGCAACGGCCCACGCAGATGGTGAAACGGTCGAAATCGCCCTTCGGACTACAAGTCTGTTTCGCCTAGTTGTCGAAGTGGTCTTGGTCGGTCCCCTGCTCGCCCTATTGTTTGTCATTTCCGGCGGAAACTGGGGACTTCCGTTGCTCGGTGTGTTGATGATGGTGTTCACCTTCGGTGGGCGAACCCACATTGAACTGACCCCCCAACGCGCAATTTTTCGAACCGTGAGCGTCTGGCTCCCTTTAGGCCAAGAGCAAATTCTCGCATGGGACCAAATCGAACAAATCCAAGTTTTGACCGAGCGCGGTCGGTGTGGAATTCGGTTTGTCGGCGACAGCGCCAGCGTATTCGCGCCCTCTCCCGGTCGTAAAGCTGCTCAATGGGCCGGTGCCGAGATCCGTAGGTACCTGATCGCACAGGCCGCAAACGCCACCCCGATCGAATTATCGGAAAATCAAAGGGTGAAACGGCCGGTTACAAACGTTGACTCATTGGACTGAACAAGCGCCCACCGGTTAACGTCATGGCAGCCATTGGAGGTCACATGATTCAGCGATTGTTTTTGGCCCTGACGTTTTCAGGCCTTTTTGTCTCCGCCGCGGCCCACGCCGAGGAAACCAAACGAGACGGCATCGTCGCCGAGTTCGACGCGAACGGCGACAAACGATTGAAAGGCAAGGAGATGAGAGCCTTTCGTGACGACCGACCGAAACTGTATGCAGACCTGCTCGCTTTTTGCGAAGTTGCCAAAGAAGACCCAAAGGCACATGGCGTAAAGCTGCCCGCAAAGCCCAAGGGCAAAGACAAGAAGTGCAAGAAGAGCCATGTGTCCAAGTACTTCCTCAACGCTTGGACCGACCTGGGCAAGCCGCTGACACCCCCAGAGCCTGAACAGGAACCCGGTACCGCAAAAGTCCGAATCGAAGGCGAAGCAGGCTAAAGCCACCGATACTCGCTGCTAATACCGATAGCAGCGGGTTGTTGCATTCCTGACCCGCGGGTTAGCATATCGCTGACCCGCGGGTTAGCTTTGGTGGGTGGGGTTCGTATGGCCCGTCCACCCAATCCAGAGGCGCCGCACCGGCTTGTGCAGGCAGCTCGCCGGGAATTTGCCTCAAAAGGGGTAGATGCCGCGCGGGTGGAGGATATTGCCAAGGCGGCGGGATTCTCAAAGGCTGCCTTCTATCTCTACTTCGAGAACAAAGAAGCGCTGTACGCACAGCTGGTAACCGGCCTCTTTCAAAAAATGGAGGCGATTTCCGCCGAAAGGCACGCTCAAGCTGCACACTTGGTGGAGCAGATCGGGGCTGTATCCGAGAGTGACTGGCGCACAGGCTCCGAGCGATGGCGGGCGTTTCACCAGCTAGATCATCGTCACACCGTGGCCGCTCTCCAGGTGCTGTGGAACGAGCGAGACATCGTCGCTTGCATACTGGATCACGCCACGGGGCCGCGCCGAACCATCATCGACACCTTTATCGACTGGACAAAAACGACGCTTTCTGGACGTCTTCGCGAGGCCATGCAGTTCGGCGTCGTGCGAGCGGACGTGGATCGCGACCTCGCCTCTGAAATCATCGTTGGTATCTACCTTCAAATCGGACGTCGCATGGTGCGCCTATCCGAACCCCCTGATTTTGACCATTGGGCGCGCGTTCTCGACGCTTTCATTTCCGAAGGCATGGGATGCAAGTCAAAGGAGTCCGTATGAAGACTCATGTATTGTTCTGTCTCGCACTTCTTGCTGCAGGCTGTGATTCCACGACCGCTCCGGCGCCCGCCGAGGCGGCGACCCGCGCTCCGCTAAAAATTGGCGTTGTAGAGCAGATACCGTTCACACCCACCATCGAAATCACCGGCGGGCTAGAGCCCATCGCCTCGGTGCAGCTGGGATTCGACGTTCCGGGCAGAATATCCGCGCTTCTTGTAACCCGTGGACAAAGCGTATCTTCGGGGGATCCGGTGGCCCGGCTCGACAGCGCTCTTGCTCAGAGCCAGCTCGCTCAAGCAGAGGCCGCACATTCCGCCGCCAAAGCGCAATCCGACGTGGCGCGCTCCGGCTGGGAACGCGTCGAAAAGCTCGGCGATGCGCTGTCCCCTCAGCAGCGCGCAGAGGCGGAGGCGGGTTTCCAAGCGGCAGAAGCAATGGAAGCACAGGCGGAAGCGGCAGTTCGCCTCGCCCGCACGAACGTTGGGTTTCATACCTTGAAGGCGCCTATCAACGGCGTCGTCACCAACAGCCCGGACAACAGCGGCATCTTGATCGGTGCCGGAACACCGATGTTCGTGATCGAGGACCTATCGGCATTACGCCTGAAAGGCTCAGTTCCCGAAACCGAAACCTGGATCGAGGAGGGCATGCGCGTCAAGATCCAGTCCGGATCCACCGAAGTCGAAGGCATCGTGGAAACCGTGATCCCTTCGCTCGATCCGGCGACGCGCCGCATTCCAGTCGAAATCCGCGTCGACAACCCCGGGACCCAGGTTCGCGCACACTCTTTTGTTCGCGCCACGGTGTTTGGACACGAACTAAGCGACGCGATCGCCGTTCCCAAGGGAGCATTGGTCGCGCGGCCAGACTTCTCGGTGATGATCGAGGAAACCCCCGGAGCCGCCCCCAAAATCCAACCGGTTCAACTGCTCGGCGAGGTCGAGGGGAAGGTCATTTTACGCGCTGACCTCCCGGTCGGCACGCGCGTCGTCGTCGATCCCCCGCATGGCTACGGAGAATAGCGATGTTTCTCTCGGATGTCTCCATCGGTCGACCCGTATTTACGGCAATGATGAGCGTGGCGCTGATCGTTTTTGGCCTGCTCTCTTACCGCTCGTTGCCCGTGGATCAGTTTCCGCGCGTCGACTTCCCAATCATGCTCGTACAAACCGTGTACCCCGGTGCAACACCGGAGGACATTGAACGGGACATCAGCGAACCCATCGAGGACGCCGTCGCCAGCACACCTGGGATCGACCAACTACAGAGCTTCAGCCGGGACAATGTCTCGTTGGTCGTTCTGCAGTTCAAGATGGGCACCAACCTCACCGACGCGGTCAGCATCGTGCGGGATCGGGTCGGCACCGTCGTCGGCGATCTGCCCTCCGGCGCGGAAGCTCCGGTTATTCGCCAGATCGACATCGGCGCCCTTCCTGTGATGGTGATCGCATTGGCTTCGCCGCAGGGCGTCAACGAAACTCGCACGTTGGCCGAAGATCGCCTGCGTCCATTTCTGGAGCAGGTTCCTGGGGTAGGCTCGGTGAATGTTTTGGGCGGCCAAGACCGGGAAATCCAGGTTGAACTGAATCTCGACGCCCTCGCTGCACTCGGCATCCCTCCCACACAAGTCGCGGAACGACTCGGCTGGGAAAACCTCTCTTTGCCGGTCGGCCAGTTCGACCAACAGGGGTTCACCATCGGGGTGCGAGCAGACGGCCATTTCACTTCGATCGAAGACCTCAAATCCGCTGCGGTTCACATCACGCAGGATGGACGACAGATTCAACTGGGCGAGGTCGCCAACGTTCGCGATACTTTCAGCCGCGCACAACGATACGTGCGCTTTAACGGCCATGAAGCCGTGTCGCTGGAAGTTGTGAAACGCTCAGGCGCCAATACCGTCGAGCTCGCCCATGGCGTCACCGAGGCATTGGAAACGGTGGTTCCAACGCTCGGTCCAGGCGTCACCTACGACATCATTTCCGATCAATCGCACGACATCGAAGCCAACGCGCATGAGGTGTGGATCGCGATCTGGTTTGGTGGCGCTGCAGCGGTGGCGGTCATCCTGTTCTTCCTGCTGGACATTCGAGGCACGCTCATCAGCGCATTGGCCCTTCCGACCTCCGTCATCGGTACTTTCGCGGCCATGGGGGCGCTCGGATTTTCACTAAACACGATGACGTTGTTAGGTTTGTCGCTGGCCATCGGACTGCTGATCGACGACGCCGTCGTCGTTCGTGAGGCGATCACCCGGCGTTTAGAAGCAGGGGACTCCCCCAAAGAGGCCGCATCCCGAGGGACGCGAGAGATCGCCTTGGCGGTGCTCGCCACCACCCTGTCGCTGGTCGCTGTGTTTGTACCTGTGGCTTTCATGAGCGGAATGGTCGGCCAGTTCTTCAAAGAGTTCGGTCTGACGATCGCGATTTCGGTGCTCCTATCCCTGTTCGTCGCATTCACCCTCGATCCAATGTTGTCCTCTCGCTTTTCGACCACCCATGTGCACGGTCAAAAACGAGGAATTCCCGCCCGATGGATCGAAACCATTCTCGATGGCATCGATGCAAGCTATCGGCGGATCCTGAATTGGACGCTTCGTTGGCGGGTTACGACCGTCGGCATCGCCGTCATGACGCTGTTCTGCGCCGGTTTCGTCAGCATGTTCATTCCTGTGGAGTTTGTTCCAAAGGAAGACCGCGGCGAAGTAATCGTCGACGTCCGCCAACCGGTCGGATCCTCCCTGTCTTCCACAAAAGAGTGGGCGGACAAGGTCGAAGCGGAGCTGCTGCAGATCAAGGGCGTTGAACGGGTATACACCATCGTGGGCCACGAAGATCAGGCGCATCGCGCACGATTCCGAATTCGCGCCATCCCCAAGTCCGAACGAACCGAATCCATCCATTTCTTCGAAGACGCCGCTCGCCGCATCGGCAGCCAGGTTCCAGGTGCCGAAGTTTCGCTTTCAAAGCCCGGTGTGATCGACGGTCTAGGCGATTGGCCGCCGCTGCTGGTGATCGTGCAGGGTGACGACATGACTGCCCTACGCCGAGAGGCCGAACGCGTCAAAGCCGTACTACAAAGCATCGAAGGGACCTCGGACGTTCGTTTGTCGGTAGCCCCCGGACGCCCGGAGCTGCGGTTGGACATCGATCGAACGGTTGCTGCAGATCGCGGCGTTCCAACAGGTCTTGTGGCATCCACCGCCCGGTTGTTGGTGGAAGGCAACATCATCGGTCCGATGAATGATGACGGCGCAAAGGCGGACATTCGGGTGCTGGCAGCACCCCAGTTCGCGAATGATCCGGCGGCGATCGCTGCATTGCCGCGTCCAAGCCCACGCGGACGAATCGCCCTCGGAGAAGTCGCCAAGGTCGGCATGTCCACCGGCCCTTCGGAGATTCAACACACGGATCGTCAGCGTTCGATCAACATCTCCGTTCAGTTGGGACCCAAGGGCGCGCTTGGACAAATTGTCACAGACTTCCAAGCGGCGATGGAAAAGGACCCTTTGCGCGACGGCGTCCATTACAAGATCTCGGGCGAGGCGTCGGATATGGAGGACACTCAAAACGCCATGGGCCTGGCGATTGTCATCGCTCTAACCTTCATTTTCATGGTTCTCGCAAGCCAGTTTGAAAGTCTGCTCCATCCGTTCACTCTGTTGGTATCGGTGCCTCTGGCGTTGGTCGGCGCCTTTTTCGCGTTGTTCATCACCGGCCTGAGTTTCTCGATGGGCAGCGCGATTGCGTTGGTACTCCTGATGGGTCTGGTGACCAAGAACGCCATTCTTCTCGTGGATGGCGCACTTTCCAACATGCGAGATGGCATGGAGCCCCTAGAAGCCATGCGAGCGGCGGGTCCACGGCGACTGCGGCCAATTTTGATGACCTCCGCGGCGATGGTGTTTGGTATGCTTCCGACCGCGCTTGGAAACGGCATTGGAGCTGAATTTAGGGCGCCCATGGCAGTGGCGGTCATCGGAGGCGTGATCAGTTCGACTCTGCTCACCCTGTTGGTGGTTCCGATCGTGTTCGTGTGGATGGAAGGCCTAAAGAACTTTGTGTACCGATTGTTCTTTCGGACACCGGCCCCCAGCCCCGCACAAGCCCAAGAGCCCGAGCCTTCCCCCGCAAAGTAGTTTGCGCAAACTCGAGACCACTCCCCGATAGAAACAACAACGGCGCCCGGAGGCGCCGTTTCCTTTTCCGGTCCGTTTCCTTATTCTTCGGTGTTGTAGTCCTCACCGCCCAACGCCGCGTGAGTGGTGACGTCATCGGAATAGGCAAACGTCGCGGTATTCCAGTCCAACTCGCCCGCAAACCATACCTGGCCCTCGCCGGAAAGTGTCGGCCCTTCGATCTCCGAGATCAGGACGCCCTCGGCGTAAATCTCCAGAGTTGGCGACACATTCGGTGAAGCCTCCTGGCGTTGGTTGTAGTACTGGACCATGACCGTGTAGGTCCCATCAAGGGGTGCGGCCATCTCGATCACTTCCGGACCACCGGACGAATCGTCATCGTCGTTCAGCATGGGGTCATCGCCAGCATCGCCATCGGTACCCCAATCGGGCTCCGGGTTGCCAAAGAAGCAGTCGTTATCGCCATAATAGGCACCACCCGGAGCGATCAGGTGGAGGTCGAGGTCGACGTCTGCATCCCAGGTCAACACCACTTCCAACTCGGTCCAAGGGGTCACTTCAATGGACTGGAGCGCTGTGTTTTCCGACACCAAGCCGTCCTGGTCGGTCACCGTGAGCGACACCTCATAGACGCCAAGGGTGTCCGCCAAGAAAGTTGGGGCAACGGTGTCGGCACCCACCAATTCCGCGTCGGCTCCCTCCGGAGTCGTCACAATCTCCCATTGGTACTGCAGAACCGCATCCTCGACGTCCTGGTCAAACGACTCGGAGCCATCCAACACCAACGCGGTTTCTCGGTGTGCAATGCCACTTTCGCTTGGGATTGCGACCGGTGGCAACAGATCGACGGGATCTTCTGCATCATCGGTCGTTCCCTGAACGTTGTACTCCTGCTCGCAGCCCGCCGCAAAGACCACCGCGAACCATCCCCATTGACGAACGCTCATGACCGCCTCCGCGCTGCAAACATGGCCAGAACCATCGACATTGCCGTCCAAGAGAACTCTACGTGACTACAACCACCCGATTGGTTCAGGCCTTTGACGTACAAGTCATCGTCAGTATCTCCGCCGTCGGCGTCATCCCCTGGATTTTCGATGTACAGGAGGGCGCCCGTGCGGCTCGCCTCCAAGCCATCGGGGTTCGACACCACCAAGTCGACCAACCCGGCAGCGTGCGGGGGAACGACAATTTCGAGCGTGCTTTCCGTGAGGAAGGTGGTCGTGACCTCCTCGCCGGCGACCGTCACCGTGGTGCCTTCGACAAATTCGGCGCCCACAACCCGGACCGTCTGGCCACCATCAACCGACACATAGTGTGGTTCTAACGTGGTGATCTCCGGACCAAACGGATCGTCGGCTCCCACATCGTAATAGGTGTAGCCGTTGTGCAGGGTGACTGGCTCCAATCCTTCGCATTCGACGCGGACATCCACCAGACCTTCCGCGTGTGGAACCGTGGTCACCCGCAGCGATTGGCGGTTTTCGTAAACGGTGTTGACCGGCTCATTGTCGAAAAAGGCCTGGCAATCCTCATTGAATTTGTCGCCAACGATGCGGCTGATTTCGCCGCCCTCGATCGACCCGCGCTTCGGCGAAAGGTAGGAGATCAACACCTCTTCGACCAGCACCGGGAAATCGAGATCGTCGTCGGACCACTCGAAGTTATCCAGCAGAACCGCAGAATCGTAGATGCCGTCCGATACGTCCTGAACGGTCAACTCGAGCAACAGGGTGTCCCCCGGATCCGCTGGCACCACCACCGTCAACCAACCGGTCCCGCCACCGGCGGTGTAGTCCGGCTCATAATAATTGTCCAACGCGCCAAATCCCGTCCCATCCAAGCTCGCAGGATCCGTCACGGTGAACAACACGCTGTTGATGCTCACGGGGTTTCCGCTGCCGTCCACTGCAGCATTGCCCGACCACGCCGAACCGGTCACTTGGGCTGTAAACGAGTCATTGTAGCTCGAACCTACGAATTCCTCGTACTCGGCCGACATGAAGTAGAAATCAAACTTGAGGCTGTTCGCATCATCGGGAACGGTGAGCTCCAACGCCAGTTCCGTCAAGTCGCCCGTCACACCGTACGCACCGATGTCGGTGCCGGACTGAGGCGCAAGAACCGGGTTTCCGCTGCCGTCGTGCCCGATCGAACCTGTAAACAACAGGGTCATTCCCGCGCCCTCGTTTGCGCCGATGACTCCGAGGTTAGAGATAGCTTCATAAGCGATCAATTCGCCATTGGCGGATGCGCTCACGACATCGCCCGCAGGCACGTCCATTGCGGTGGCAAGGGCCGACCCGTCCGCCGCAAAAACTGGTGACAACGCGAGTAATATCAGCACGAGGGCCCCCATGCGAATGCTGTGCATGATACAAAAAATCGCCCCACGATGCAACAACAATCGTTGGTACGATCCACCGTTCAATGTGAACCCTTGTTTACAACTCCGAGATCGGCTTGCGTCAGATCCAACCGGTGGACGAAACCCCAAGTTGGCGTGCGATCCGCCTCGTCGAGATCGCCGCTGAGTCTCGACGTCGAGACCGTACCTAGTCTCGACGTCGAGATCGGAAACGCTATCGGCGCAAGTGCTCGGTGGGAGGCCACTGCACGTCCCACCGACCGCACGCCAAGCCCACCCAATTTTGGACAACGAGCGCCGCCTCCAAATCGCGGGAGGCGAGCAAGCCCGGCGCCCACCGGCCCAAGATCGCCAATGCCGCGGGCAACCGAGGCTCCGACCGTCCCGACCAACACTTGATCGCGATCCCCCAGCGCCGTTCCGGAATTGCCAAGCACAGCAAGCCCTCAGCCCCAATCTTGGCGATCAGCTTTCCGCCTGAGACTGCCATGAGGCTCCCATCGGTGGCTCCCACGCCACTCACCAACCAGGGGTGAGCCGCCATCGCGGTGCCGATCTTCCCAAGGCCCCCCGACTCCTCCGCAATCGCCGCGCCCAGCTGCGCCCAGGCGCGTGCCATTCCGCGCAGGGACAACACAAAGCACGGCGCACCACAACCGTCGGTGACCACCCGCACCGGCTCCCCCGTTCGCGCGGCAATTCGTTCTGCGATGCGCACTTGCAAAGGGTGTCGTGGGTCCAGGTATTCCGGCGACCAGCCTTGCACCAGGCAGGCGATCGCCATGAAGGCATGCTTTCCAGAGCAGTTGTTGTGCAGCGCCGTTGGCGTACGGTGCTGGAGAACCAGCTGATGACCGGCCGCTTCGTTCGTGGGCCAATGCGCCCCACAACGCAGCGCCGACTCGTTCAATCCGAATCGCCGAAGCAGCTCGGCCACACGTTCGATATGTCGGGCCTCCGCATGATGGCTGGATGCTCCCACCGCCAGGATCTCTGGCGCGAACGTTTCGCCGATGCACTCCAGCGACACTTCCAGCTGGAACGGTTTAGCTGCGCTTCGCCAGGTCACCGGCGCGGAGTCCTCCGGCACGCCCACGACCGAATGCCCATCCGGATCGCACGCGGCAACCGAAACAGGATGAATGCTCTCCACGGTTGAACCGCGGACCTGAACCACCGAGAACGCATTCATGTCGCAGCGCCTTTAGTCGACGGACATCGGCCCCTGGGCATTGTCGTCCTCGTTGGACTCTTCAATATTCCCGTAGCTGTCAACGAGCACCCAGCTCGTACAACCGGTGTAAAGGCAGGTGTTCTCGACCAAAAAGTCAGCTTGCTTTGTTTCGCCCGCATGCAGGCCAGAAATGTTGATCACCTGGTCCCCGACATCGTCGGGTGTCGGTTCAAAACCCAGGTCGACGTACAGTTCCACTTTGAACGCGCCGACGTCCAACGTCCCGTTGTTTCGGATGTCGAGCGCATAGTAGATGCTCTCGTCGTCCGACAGGTAATCAAAGTAGGTGACCTCGATGTTCGGGAGTGGGCTTTCGTCGACCACGGTTACATTCAGGGATTCCACATTGTTCGTTTCGTCCCCCTCATCGACATCACCACCGGAGTCCGCCAGAATCGCCACCGAGTGAGGCCCGGAGTCCGTTTCGAAAATGAGTGTCACGAGCGTCTCTTCACCAGGCCCGAGATAGTCAACGAGTTGATAATCCTCGCCATAGTCACCGGCTTCTGGGGTTCCCGTGGGGTCGAGGTACCCATCGACATAAAAGTCGCTCGCACCCACATCTCCTTGGTTCTCAACCACCACCGTAAGCAGAATGATACCGCCGGAGGCCTCCACATCCGTCCCGGTCACCACCAGATCTGCCCCTTGGCTCGCATCCACGACGGTCACTGGAATATCCGCACTGGTCAAGTCGCCGTGGGTGGCGTGAACCGTCGTTTGGCCGAGGCCCGAAGCGGTCAGCACGCCACCCGAGGCGATTTGAGCGACCTCACCATCGCCGGTGAACCACTGGACCAAGCCCGCAGCGTCCGCGCGCGTCCCGTCCGAGTACGCCGCTTGTGCTGACAATTGAACGGTTTGGCCGACGGCAGTTTCGATACTCTCCGGTCCCACCGTCAAACCCAAAAGCTGGGCATCGATGACTTCGACGCTGACGGGAACGGAATCAATCCCGTTCGCGGACGCCCAAGCGGTGGTTTGACCCACCGAGGCACCCGTGAGCCGGCCCTCCGCGTCAAAACCCGCGCTGATCGTCGCTACACTGCTGTTGTCCGTGTACCAGTCCACCACCGCCGTCAAATCCGCCGACTTGCGGTCCTCCAAAAGGCCGGTAGCGTTGAGCTGAATCTCCTCGCCCACCGGCACCACGACGCGCTCCGGCAACACGAGAATGCCCAATAGGCCATCAATCTCTTGAGTACTTGTGTCAGTATCGGCCGAACTATCTCCTGTTTGGGGAGAGGTACAGGCGACAAGCAGGAGCAGCGGAATGAAGTAGCGCATGGCCGAAGTGTACTCCAAATAAAACGCCCGCCAAAAAGGCGGGCGTGAGTTTCGCTAAATTCGACGGATCAGTGGCGGATAAGTGCCGTTCCGGTCACATCGATGATGTCCTGCATCCACAAGCCGGGGTTCTCACCGCCCTGATCGGCCTGCAGGGTGTTGTCGTAAGGAACCCAAGCGAAATCAGGGTGTTTGTTGTTGTCAGCCCAAGTTCCGCGAAGCACGGTGCCGGTCGCGTCGGTCACCAGCGTGTATTTGTAGGTTTCCACGAAGCCTTGGGGCGCATTGGGGTTGGACTCGACGTAGGTTTCGGCAACGCCGTCGGTCGCAAACGATACCTTGGCAGTCACTTCAAACGTGCGCTCGGTCGAACCTGTCGCTCCACCCGTCACAATCGTCACGTAGGGCTTCATCTTCTTGAGCGTTGCGTTTCCGATGCCGTTGACCTTGATCAGGTCGTCCACCTTCTGGAAAGCACCGTACTGCTCACGGTAAGCGACTACCGCCTTCGCCACATTGCTGTTGACGTTGGGGATCGCGTCGATCTGCTCAACCGTAGCGGTGTTGACGTTGACCAGAGTGGACGAGCCGGAATCCGCCGTCGCCACGGTCTTTTCCACCACCGTCACGTTCGCAGCGTAGGCAGGGAAGTTCCAGACTTCTTCGTTCGCCGTCGTGTCGAATACCAAGGGGACTTGGCGATCGCGAACGTAGTGGGCGATGATGGTGTGGAACGCCTTCGGCGAAAGGTCCGTGATGTCGGAGTTTTTGTCGTTGTAGCGTTGGCCATAGAAGTGCGAGCTGCCACCGTAGTGGGATTCGGTCAGCAAACCCTTGATGTCCGCGGTGGTCCAAGTCACCGTTTGGTCGCGGATCGTCGAGGTGTATGTCGAGCGAGGCTCATTCGTCAGAATTGCAGCCGCCGACCAACCATTGCAGTGACCCCACCAGGACCCACCCGCAGGCGAATAGTGGTTCAAAAGTTCCCATTGTTGGGTGCTAAACGGGCTCCAATCGCCATAACCACCGTTGGACCACATCTGCAGTGCGATCTTGTCCATCGGGGACAGGTCATTGAGCGCGTACGACCAACCATCGGCGTGGGTCATCCGACCATTGGCGAAGGTTACCCGACCGCCGTTCAGATCCTGAAGCAGCGTCGTGTAGAAGGTGGAAAGCTTGGTCTGAACTTCTTTCCACTTGGTCTGGTATTCCGCAACCTTGGTCGCGTATTCCGCACTGTTCTTGTCCATCTCGCGCAACTGCTCTTGCAGCTGGTCGCACTGCGTCATCAGCGGATCAATCTCGCTCTTGACGCGGTCCGAGTAGGTGTTGCGGCCATCGTAGCCAAACACCAAAGCGCCTTCCGATTGACGCCACCACGAACCCGACCAAGGACGATAGCCCTCTTTGGCGGTCGCGGTAAAACCACCCGTCATCGTCGCGGCATCCAACTTCAATGCGGCGGTCAGGTTGACGGAAGAGCGCAGTGCAGCGCGATAATCGAAGCTGCCCGGATCTTCTGGATACAAGAACGGCAGCGAGCCGCGACGGGCGGCCACGTCTTCATCGGTAAGCAAGCGGGCTTCGACGGTGTCGGTGAGGGTCCAGCTCGGCCAAGGCAAGCCGTCTTCGTAACGGCTGACCACCATTCCGCCGGTGATCGAATCTTCATAGTAGACGTCCGTTGCGCCTTCTTCCGTGAGTTCGGTGGTCAGCGTTTGGCCGTCGTCGTAGACGCGCTCTTCGTCCGCAGCGCGAGCGCCAAACGGAGCCAGGAACGTCGGCAATGCAGCAAGGTTCGTCTGGGAGAGCGAGGAGCCGGCGCGACCCAGATCATCGGCGGTCCAACCCTTTGACTCGCGCTCGCCGTCGACATTGACGTACTGAATCACAGCAGCGAGACGATCGCGGTCTTCGTGAAACACGAGGTAGAACACCGGATCGCTGTCGCCAAAGGTATCTTCGCCGTTGAGCGAGGCATCAAGCCAAGCCTTGATGACGGCCAAAGACTTCGTACCACCAGGCGTTTGCGAATAGGGGTAGAGCTCGTCGCCAGAATCCGGCACCAAACCCGTCTCTACGACCTGGTAGGTCCACACCAATTCATCCGACCACAACTCGCTGCCAAATTCCGGTGCTTCTTCCGAATCAATAGCAACCGAGGCTTTTTCAGTCTTCAGACCGATTTGTTTGTACTTCGCACCAACGTGGAAGGTGTCACCGGTGCTCCACTCCAGATTCAGAGGAGCCTGCTCGGCATCTTCACCTTTACAAGCGACAAAAGACAACGCAAACACAATCGGCAGACTGCGCATATTTACCTCATACATAAAAACCGGGACCAAATGGTTCCAGAGCGGGCGCCTTCTACAGCAGCAAGCGTTGACTGTCAACTGCTACAAACTGAAACGATTCAGATCGGTTATGATGGCGCGCCAACCGGGTAACCATAGGGAGCGGGTCTTGACGATCAATCGAATTAGCGAACTTCTTGGGGACAACGCCGAGTATCTGCTTGGGCACACTTGTAAAACCATGCCGAGCTCCGCGCTGGCCCTGCCCGGACCCGATTTCGTCGATCGCGTGTGGGTGCAGTCGGACCGAAAGCCCGCCGTTCTCGGAAATATTCAGCGGATGTTCAATACCGGTCGTCTCGCAGGCACCGGCTATGTCTCGATTCTGCCCGTCGATCAAGGCATTGAGCACTCAGCCGGGGCCAGTTTTGCGCCCAATCCGAAAATGTTTGATCCACAAGGCATCGTAGAGCTCGCCATCGAAGGTGGCTGCAACGCGGTGGCGTCCACATTTGGAGTTCTCGGCCTGACTTCACGACGCTATGCCCACAAGATCCCGTTCATCGTCAAGCTGAACCACAACGAGATCCTTTCCTACCCCAACACTTTCGATCAGGTCCCCTTTGGCTCCGTTCGCCAAGCGTTCGAAATGGGAGCTATTGGCGTTGGCGCGACCGTTTACTGGGGCAGCCCTGAGTCGCGCCGCCAACTTCAAGAAATCGCCGCGGCATTCGAGGAAGCACATTCGTTGGGAATGTTCACAATTCTCTGGTGTTACGTCCGCAACAACGCCTTCAAGACCAAGACCGCCGATCACAACACTTCCACCGATCTTTCCAGCCAAGCCATTCATCTTGGCGTGACCATCGGCGCCGACATCATCAAGCAAAAGGCCCCGGAAGGAAACGGTGGCTACAATGACCCCGAACTCGGAAAGTGGGGGAAGACCCACGCCAAGGTTTATTCCGAACTTACCAGTGACCACCCCATCGACAACACCCGCTACCAAGTGGTCAACAGCTACATGGGGCGATGCGGCCTCATCAATTCCGGGGGCGAAGCGGGGAAAAACGATCTCTCAGACGCCGTGCGAACGGCGGTGATCAACAAACGCGCAGGAGGAATGGGGTTGATCTCCGGTCGCAAGGCATTCCAAAAACCCACGGCGCAAGGGGTAGAACTCCTGAACGCCATTCAAGACGTGTACCTTTGCAAGGACGTCACCATCGCCTGACGCCGCCTCGCGGGCTACATTTCGTCGTTGCCTGGGGGTCCGGGTGCGCGTCCTGAAGACGGCCCTTATTGCGTTAACTCTGCTCTCATCCGGGTGTTTATACCGGATGGGGCATAATTTTACCGCGGGGATATTGGACGAGGCGGTGGGTCGCGACCGCGACGAGGGCATTCTCGATCTCGGCGACAAGATCCTCGAACGCCAATTGGCCGGCGAGATCGGTGCCCAACTCGGAGCCGGGCTCACATCGGGCGCCACCGAGCTGACCCCCGAACAAATCGCCAATTTGGAGCGCGCGATCGATGGGTTGTTGTCCGTTGCGACGGTTCAAGCCGCCGACGGACTAAGGCGAGATGTCTCCCCCCAACTTCGCGAGATGGTTCGCCGCGATATCGTTATGGCGCTCGCCGACGGCATGCGAAATGACGTTGGTCCAACCCTGGAAGAGACCATCGATCGCGTGATCACTCGCGCGGTGTTGGCCCTACGAACAGCGATTCAAGACGAAGATACGCGCATCGCCATTTCCGACATGATTCGCGACGCCGTGTACCGATCCATGCGCGAAGGGTCACAGACCAGCCCTGCGGTCGGTGAAACGCTGCAAATGACACTCACCGAAAATGTACTCTCCCCTTTTGAGAGCTCCATCGAGACCATCGCCGACACCGTGACGCAGAAAGTCGAGGAACAAAGCAGACGAACGGAAAATACTCTTAAGGCTGTGATCATCTTTTTAGCCGTGGTGCTCGGGA
>SXGT01757908.1_pt1 | contig 17561 bp, 14 predicted proteins | sample 3176221 | NCBI WGS metagenome assembly SXGT01 (sample SAMN11356862, study PRJNA531348) | freshwater metagenome | isolation source: freshwater sample F1-120 | place: China: Fuxian Lake, Yuxi | collected 2017-12-25
GCCTTCATCACACGCCTTCATTATCCGCTGACGTAAATCCAATGATATCGATGCTACCATCCACAACGCCCTCCTACAGCGTGCCCCCTTTATACCATACCCGGCCATAAAACAGTATGTAAATTATGAAAATGCTCTAAATCGTGGGCCGCGTCACAGGATGGGCTGACCTGGACTTTTTCTTTGCGTGATGGTGTGCAGTTTCATCACGGGCGTGAGGTCAATGCCGAGGATTTTGTTTATACCTTTACGCGCCTACTCGACCCGAAAACTGCCTCCCCGAGAGCCTGGCTGCTCGAACGTATCCAAGGGGCGTCAGCATTCCGTGCCGGGACAGCGGAGACGGTGGTGGGGTTGCGTGCGCTCAGTCGTTCCACACTCCAGATCGTCTTGTCGCAGCCATATGCGCCCTTTATCAGCGTCCTTGGGATGGTACAGGTCAGGGTACTACCACGAGAAGAAGTCGAGCGTCTTGGGGTCGCTTTTGGGCGGCAACCCGTTGGCACAGGCCCGTTTCGTTTTGGGCATTGGCTCCCCGGAGAAAGTATGACATTGGAGGCAAATGAGGCGTACTACGCAGGGCGGCCGTTCCTGGATCGTCTGCATTACCGTCTTCTAGCAGATAATCAGAGCATTCTTGCGGCGTTTGTCCAGGGTGCCTTGGAGAACGTAGATTTGACCGGCCAAGAGGCCACGCAGCTCAGCAATGATGCACGTTTCCGTTTTATGCGCAAACCCCTGTTGGCGACGGTTTTTCTCTGGCTGGACACACGCCATAGTGGATTGAGTAATCGGCAAGTGCGCCAGGCGGTTAATTACGCCATCAATCGTAACGCCATCAGTAGCGGTATCCAGAAAAATCGTCACGTCCAGGCACGTGGCATCCTGCCGCTTGGCATGCCAGGGTACGATCCAGACCTTAGACCGTACACCTATAATGTCGCCAGAGCGCGGACGCTCTTAGCGGAGGCCGGATATCCAGCCGGTAAGGGCTTGCCGCTCTTCGAGTTGTGGACTAGTGCCAAAGGCGCCGCTGTGAGGCAAGAACACGAAGCCATCAAAAAAGATCTGGAACAGGTGGGTATCCAGGTCGAACTGCACACGGCAGAGACCTGGGAACAATACGCGACCACCATCCTAGGCAAACGGCCAGGCGCCATGTATCGTTACAGTTGGTTCGCTGATTTTCCCGATCCTGATAATGTCCTCTTTCCCCTGTTCCATTCGCAGAGTTCGGACAATTATGCGCATTACAGTAACCCTGAGGTCGATCGCCTCCTAGACGAGGCACGCAGCGCGGGAGATTATCTCAGTATACAGCTGTATCGTCAAATTGAAGCGCTGATTATGGCCGATGCTCCTGTCGTGCCGCTAGCGTATCACACTTTTGAGAATGTATTTCAGCCCTATGTGCGCGGCATTGAACTGAATGGGTTGGGTGAACGTTACATGCCTATGAGAAAGATCTGGCTCGATGCAACACGCCCTGTCCCTCACCCGACACCGAGACCTTAAACCCTTGCGTACCTGGATGCGGCAACCGCGGTCCGGCGGTTTGTGCCGTAAATTGGTGCTGTCCTTCAGCGGGCTCGTCCTTGTCTTGACCTTAAGCCTTTTACTCGTCGTGGAGCAGCGTCAACGTACAGCCATCGTCAAGCAGGTCGAGAAGCGTGGGGCCATGCTCGCTACCTATCTCGCTGCGGTGAGTACGAAATCCATCCTCACCTATAATTTCGTGGCACTCGAGCAAGACACCGAGAAGATCGTGCAGGGGGGAGATATCCTGTATGCCATTATCCTCGACCGTGATGGCCACGTGGCGGTGTATAGTGGCCATGACGAACACCAGGGGATGATCCTGCAGGATGTGGTAAGTCAACGTGCCGTCCAGGCCACGAGCACGCTGCGGCAGCATGTCCCAGCCACACCCGAGGAGGTCGAGCATTACGATATTGCCGTACCCGTGTTCGTCGGAGACAGCCGGGAGAGATGGGGGACCGTGCGCGTGGGTTTGCCCTTAGCGGAGATGCGCCAGGAAATTGTGCAAACCCGCCAGCATGTCCTCTTCCTCGGTGTTTTGGGGGTGGCCGGCAGCCTGCTCGGCGCCGCCTGGTTGGCACGACGCATGGTCGCACCGCTGCAGGTACTCATGGAGAATACGGTGGCCATCGCGCATGGAGACCTCGACCAGATCATTGCGATACAGAGCCATGACGAAATTGCCATCCTTGCCGACAATTTTAATGCCATGACCCATGAACTGCGGCAGCACCGGCAAGAACTCGAAGAGACGAACCATCAGCTGGAAAACAAGGTGCGGGAATTGTCCACACTGGCCCATTATAACGCCAATATCCTCGCCTCCATGACCAGCGGTTTGCTCACCCTGGACAGTGCAGGGCGTCTTGAGACGCTCAATGCCATGGCCGAGACGATCACCGGGGTCCAGGGGAACGATGTGCGGGGTCATTTAGCACGCACGGTTTTTGCCGAGAACAGTCAGTTTGTACAAGTGCTGGAGACCTCCCGCCAGCACCGTACGCCCCTAGCGGCGCCCCGGCTCGACTTTGTACGTCCTGATGGCCAACACGTGTCGCTGGCCATGCGTACGGCGATGTTGCAAGAGCACACCGCGGGCGGCGACGGCCTCCTGGCCGTTTTTGAAGACATCTCGCCATTGCAAACGTTGGAGCGTCGCTTACACCGCGCCGATCGCTTGGCCGCCTTAGGGCAGATGGCCGCCGGCGTGGCCCATGAGATTAAAAATCCCCTGGCGTCTGTGCAAACCTTTGTGCAACTGGTCAGCCGCAAGCATCACGATAGTCGCTTTATCGAGAAATTCGACCGGATTGTCCCCCAGGAGTTAAGCCGCATTAATTTCATCGTCGAAGAACTACTCACCCTTGCACGTCCTGCGCAGCTGTGCTGTGCGTCGGTGACCTTGCCTACCCTCTTGCAACGGGTGCTCGACCTGCATAGCGAGCGTCTGCAGCAACAACACATTGGTCTCCAGGTGGAGTGGGCCGACCCCCTGCCTCCCATCCTGGCCGATGCCGAGCAGCTGCAGCGCGGCTTCGGCAATATCATCCTGAATGCGATTGAATCGATGCCCGCAGGTGGGGTTTTGCATCTGCTCTGTCGCCCTGTGCTGAAGGTGTTCGGCAACTTTGCAACGCCAGGGGCGCACGAGATGGCCCCGGAAGCGCCTAGCAGAGCCCTGCGCCCCCTTGATCTCTATACGACCGATGTGGAGGTCATCTGCACCGATACGGGCGCGGGGATCGCTGCCACGGCGGTCGAGCACGTCTTTACACCCTTTTGGACCACAAAGAGGAAAGGCACGGGGCTTGGGTTGGCCCTGACACATAAAATTGTCGAAGAACATGGCGGGACTATTTATCTCACGAGCGAAGAGGGGCATGGCACCATGGTCACGGTGCGACTCCCACTCTCCCCGCCACCAGTGTAAGCCGCTGCACATATTTTGTAAGCATCTGTCCTGTTTTTCTTGGGTAGATCTCCGCGCAGGTATCGATACCTTTCTGGGGCTGTTCCTGCGCTCGACATCTGCCATACATATAAGGAAATGCACATCGGGTCTTTCTGGGATAGCCATGCGGTCTCTCCTGTACGGGGGCGATCTCGTGACGTCCATCATGGCACTAAATTTGCCAAGCTAAACTGTCGAAAAACTAAGATGCGATAACGTAGTGTAGGGTGTTGAAGTCAATGCCTAGTGGAGGTTTAGGCCATGCGAGTGTACGAGCAGCACCGAACGACCGTCGAAAAATTGCTCTATAGCGTCGATGTTCCGTGGGATGGAAAAGAGTATGTTGTAGATATCTACCGTCATCCCGCCAAGAAAGCCCGCTGCTCCCATAGCGCGGCGACAGTTCTGGGGCCAGGGGATACGATTATCAGCGATGGACGCTCCCCAGAGGAAGTGCTCAACAGACAGCAGACGATTCTACCCTTAGCGCTCCTGTCGCGTTCTCTGTTGTGACCTCGCTCGCGCTTGGCACCCTCCTCATCGTTGCAGACCGTGGCGTTGAGGGCGGTGCCAAGAGGTTACGCCCAGCCCAACAAGATCTCGAACCTCTGCCCTAGCCAACCGCGTTGTGGTGAGTTACAATCCTCCGGCATCGGATCAGTGCTGTATCGTCCCTGCCCTCGACTCCTCGACAGGCTAGCCAACACACGTGCTACGCAACCAAACGTGACACGCAGAAACAGAGGAACAACAAGAGTGCAACATAGTAAGGTCGCCGTTATTGGGTGTGGGTACTGGGGCAAAAATCTGGTGCGCAATTTTGCCCAGCTGGATGCCTTGGCCATGGTATGCGATAGCACGCCTGGAGGCCGCGCCACAGCTCAAGCGCTGGCGCCCGAGGCAGCCATCGTGTCCTGCGTCGCAGCGGCGCTGGAGGCGCCCGTGACAGGTGTGGTCATTGCGACGCCTGCAGAAACCCACTATGCGCTGGTGACGCAGGCCCTCGAAGCCGGCAAGGATGTCTTTGTCGAAAAGCCCCTGGCCCTCACCTATGAGCAAGGAGCGCGGCTAGTACGCCTAGCGGAGACCGCGGGGCGTATCCTCATGGTGGGCCATGTACTGGAATATCATCCTGCCATTCTGCGCCTCTACAGCCTCGTGCAGGAGGGCGCCCTCGGCAAGGTGTATTACATTTACTCCAATCGGGTCAGCCTGGGGAAGGTGCGCCGCGAAGAGAATATCTTGTGGAGTTTTGCGCCCCATGACGTGGCGGTCATTTTACGTCTCGTCGGGAGCCAGCCGTTCCAGGTGGCGGCCTATGGCGGATGTTACCTCCAGCCCAACATTGCCGATGTGACCGTGACCCACTTGCTGTTTGATAATGGGGTCCGCGCCCACATCCATGTGTCCTGGCTCCACCCGTTTAAGGAACAGCGCCTCGTCGTGGTGGGGTCGCAGCAAATGGCCAGTTTTGATGATGTCTCGAAGCGTTTGGTGCTCTACGATCAACGCGTTGAGGTGCAAGCCGGAGAGCCTGTGCCTATCCAGGGCAAGGGGGAAGAGGTACCGTTCGCCAGCGATGAGCCCTTGCGACGCGAATGCCAGGCCTTCCTGGAGGCATTAGCGACGCGTCGTCCTCCGGTGACGGACGGCGCCAGTGGCTTGCGCGTCTTACAAGTGCTACAGGCGGCGCAACGGTCGCTCGTCATGAATGGCGAGCCCGTGCAAGTGCCGCTGGACTTCGGTCATCCACAGGGGAGCCGTGTGACGCTATGAACCCACCGTATTATGTGCATCCCAGTGCCTATGTGGATGAACCGTGCCGTATTGGCGCGGGGACGAAGATCTGGCACTTCTGTCATGTCATGACAGGGGCACAGATTGGTGAGCGCTGCATTTTGGGGCAAAATGTGCACATTGCCCCTGATGTGGTGCTGGGGAATCAGGTGAAGATCCAGAACAATGTGTCCGTCTACACTGGGGTGACCCTCGAAGACGATGTGTTCTGCGGTCCGTCCTGTGTCTTCACCAATGTCATCAATCCCCGCTCCCAAATCATCCGCCATGACCAATTTGCCCGTACGTTGGTACGACGCGGCGCGACCATCGGCGCCAATGCGACCATTGTGTGCGGCGCCACCATCGGGCGCTACGCTTTTCTGGGCGCTGGAGCCGTGACCCGCGGGGATGTACCAGACTATGCCCTGATGCTCGGCGTCCCCGCACGTCAACACGGCTGGATGAGTCGGCACGGACATCGCCTGACAGTCCCCGAGGCTGACGGCACCTGGCGCTGTCCTGAGAGTGGTTGGCGCTATCAGGAAGTGACCCCTGGTGTCTTGCGTTGCTTGGATTGGCCAGAAGAGCAGCCGCTCCCAAGCTAACCTGCCTTAACTGCGCCAGCGCAGCGTGACCGGCTCCGTGAGGGGATGCTGCAGCGGGCCGCCATGCTGGCGGGCCGCGCGGTGGGCCGCTTTCAGCCGGAAGTACCAGCGGGCCGGCATATCGGCGTCCCCCAACAACATCATCGACGACGTTGAACGCAGTCCGAGCGCTTGGCGTTCCATGGCGCGTTTGTCTTGCTGCAGAAACATCCGGGCGAAACCGCGCACCAGAGGTGTGAACAAGGGCAGCCAGCGAAAGCAGTTCCAGGCTGCACAAAAATCAATGCGACACTGCGTCGCCGTGATCGGGGTCACCGTCGCCCGCGAGGAAAACCACCAGCGCCCCGCTTCGACCAGCTCTAAACGCAGATTGGGCAACAAGAAATCAATGGTCGTGGTGACCGGCGTGCCGGTGAGTCCCAGGAGTTTATACGGAGCACTGTTGCGTGAGGGACGATGCGGGCGCATACGAAAGCCAGCAGGGAGTGGCTCAAACACCTTGACCTTGTCGTGGATACTGGCACGTGTCCGCCACCAGACACTTTGGTGCACAAAGGGGCCATGGGCCGGATCCATCAGGCCGACAATGCCATGGTCGATGGTGCAGGTAAGAGTCGTGGCGATGTGGAGCATGCGGTAGGTTGCGGACAGCACCGGCAGTGTAGGCACGGCGGGTAGCGTGCTGGGCAGGCCATCCGCGTCAGGCATATAGACCCACACATAGCCGTCCTGGTCGCAGGCTGGATAGGTGCGGACGCCGATTTTGTCGACTGCCACGGTGGTGTCCTGCGGGAGCGCCGGAATCTGTTGGCATCGCCCGTCAAGATCAAACTGCCAGCCGTGGTAGGGACACTCGACATGGCGCCCATCAAAACGACCAAACGACAAGGGCATGGCACGATGCGGGCAGAGATCCCGCAGGACGGCCACCCGGCCTTGACGATCCCGGCAGACCAGCAGCGGTACGTCGAGCAGGGTTTGCGCCTGCATCTGGCCTGGACGCACCGCCTTGGAAAGGAGCGCCGGATACCAGAAACCTAACAAGGGGGCACTGGCATCGGTATGGGTCATAGTATCCATGGTCTCTGTCTGTCCCTTCCCTGGCCAGAGCCGCGTCATGACAGCAGCATAGTCCACAACGTGTAGCGGGGCAAGGGCTGCCTCGGTCACCCGGCAATGCTCATTTTGCACAAACCCACGCGATGCGCACCTCTTCGCGGGCATGGCCCGCGCGGTCTCCGCTGACGCAACAGCCATCGCGATGGCCACAATGAGCCTTGCTGTCGGTCACCACCGGTGGCCTGCGACTCGAGGTGTCTTTTGACTCTCTCGCGTGCGCTTGCTAGGCTCATAGAGGAGAGCGTTCGCACACGAGACCCCACGACCCGGAGGACGAGGATGAACATTCGGGATGTGTTTCACGCCAGCCCCCATACTTTTTCGTTTGAATTCTTCCCCCCCAAAACGGTCGAGGACGGCGAAGCGTTGTGCGCCCGCGCCCGTGCCCTTAATGCACTAGGGCCCAGTTTTATCTCCGTGACCTACGGCGCGGGTGGCTCGACCCGGCGCAACACGATCGATCTCGTCTGTCGCTTGCAAGACGAGCTGCATATAGTGGCCATGGCCCATGTGACCTGTGTGGGGCATAGTCAAGCCGAACTGCGCGCCGTGCTCACAGAGTTACGCGACCGTGGCATCACCAATCTCATGTGTCTGCGCGGCGATACGCCACGCGGGCAGAGCCACTTTGCCCCGGCTCCGGATGGCTTCACCTATGCGCATGAGTTAGTGACGCTAGCGCGCTCCATGGGTGATTTTACTATCGGCGTGGCGGGTTATCCTGAAGGGCATCCCGAAAGCCCCAATAAACACCGGGATCTTGAACACTTAAAGGCGAAAGTCGCCTGTGGTGCCGATTTTGTTACCACACAGCTTTTTTTTGACAATCGCGACTACTTCGACTTCTGTGAGCGAGCGCAGCAGAGCGGGATGACCGTGCGGCTCATTCCCGGCATCATGCCCATTACAAACTATCATCAGATCGTGCGTTTTACCACCATGTGCGGGGCGCACTTACCCCAGGCACTCCAGCAGCGCCTGGAACCTGTGGCGGATGACCCCAAGGCCGTGTTAGCCATCGGCGTCGAGTGGGCAGCACGCCAGTGTGAGGAGTTGCTCACCCACGGCGCGCCGGGTATCCATTTCTACACGCTGAACCGTTCGCTGGCCACGCAGCGAATTTTTGCTGAGTTACATACCAGCAGTGTGGCTGGCTTACTGCCGCCTGCCACAGGACGTGGCGTGGCAGACGAGGAGTGATGGCCCGGCGGACGCTTGCTCTAGGATGTCGGGAGCGGGAACGGTCCTCCCGACGCGGCGCCCAATAACCGCTCCAAGGTGCGCAGGCATGCCGGATTCTCTTCGTAGAGAATCCCGTGCATGCCGAGCCGCTCAGCAGCCGCGACATTGGCGGGGAGATCGTCAATGAAGACACACGTCGCCGCCTCCATCTCTAACATACGTAGCACGGTACGATAGGCAGCAGCGTCAGGCTTCATAACACCGATCTCCGCCGAAATGGCCACCGCGTCAAACCGGCGCAGGAGGTCGTCCGCTGCCAGCATGCCGCGGAGATCGGCGCTAAAATTGCTCAACAAGCCTGTGCGTATCCCCCGAGCGCGCCAGCGGTCAATGTACGCCACCAACTCCGTGTTGAGCACATCTCCAGCGTAAAACGTGGCCCGCAGTTCGGCAAGCGCGGTCGCCCCGAGGCGTAGCGTCGCCCCAACGGTCTCCCAGTGCGCCTCCAGCGTCACCGTGCCACGCTGGGCTGCGATCCAGGAATACTCATTGTGCACGGCTCGTGTGATGGCCCCCGGCTCTAAGCCGAGGCGGCGCTCCCAAGCCGCCCGTGGCTCCTGATGCTGGGTCCACGCCAGCACGCGCCCGTAGTCAAAAATCATTCCTGTGATCGGTGTGTCATGTCCTGCCATCGTCTGTCTGTCCTTCTAAGGCAAGGAGTATCGCTGGCGTGACCAGCAGTTCAGTGCCCACAGAACACAGCATCGTGAGTCCCATGAGAAACGAAAAAGCTATCGTGGGCTTAAAACTGCCCACCAGCCCAGCCCAAAAGCCGCAGGTGAGAATCAAGGACGTAAACAGCACCGCACGGCCCGCGTGTTGGACCGCATAGGTCACGGCCTCGAGCGTCGCATACCCCACCCGCGTGGCGTGGCGGTACAAGTAGAGCAGGTGGATGGTGTCATCGACAAACAATCCCAAGGCCACGCTGGCAATCATCGCCGTGGCGGTAGACAGGGCAATGCCCAGCCAGCCCATCAGGCCAAACACCATGACGGTGGGAAGCAGATTGGGTACCGCGGCCGCTAACCCTAGTTTCCAGGAGCGCAAGGCCAGAGTGATAGCGCCGAGGATCAGCACCACCGCAGAGGCCAGGGACAGGATTTGATTGTGCACCAAGAGACGCGACATCTGTGCCAGCATGTAGTCGGTGCCAGTGATCTGCAGCGGCAAATCCAGGGACGCGGCGTGCTGCCGCACGCGTTCAGCCAGCGCCAGGAAATGCGTCGTGTCCATGGTGGTGATCCGGGCACTCAGACGCAGGGCTTTGCCACGAGTATCCAGCCAGGCTTCCAGGGGCAGACCGAGGGGCAGCAGGGTAGCCAGCACCTTGAGTTGCGCATCATCGGCCACGAGATGCGGGGGCACGCTGCGTAGCGGCTCCCATGGACTCAGCACCGCCGTCACGCCCGACTGCGCCCGTAGCCACTGCGACAAGGCCAAGACGCGCCGTATCACGGTTGGCGCGGTGAGGTCGGCATCGGCGGGCAGCTGGATGATGCCTTCGAGCGCATGGACGCCGGTGAGATGCTGGTCAATGAACTCACTACTAACACGCAAGGGGGCATCGGCTTTGAGCGCCCGGAGAATGTCCGTGCCTTCTTCAATGGACGCGATCCCCGGCACCATCAGCAGCAACACGGCCCCCATACCGAGAAAAACCGCTCGCCGATGCCGCGCCACCCACTGGGTGAGGCCGACGAGGGCCGTTTCCAGGCGTCCGGCTTTGAGGTGCTGCCAGCGGATGGTGGACACATGGCCCATGTGCAAGAGCAGGAGTGGCGCGCATGTCATAGTGGCCACAAAGGCCAGGAGAATACCCAGGCCAGCAAAGAGGCCGAACTCTTGAATAGCCGGCACCTGGATCACCGGCAGCGAGAAAAACCCCAGCGCGTTGGTGACCGACGTCAGGAGACAGGCGGCCCCGACGTGCTGCACGGCACGCTCCACCGCCGCTGGCCCACTGGCGCCCGCCTCGACTTCGTCAATGAATTGATTGACCAGGTGAATGACGACCGAGACGCTCACCACCATGATCACGGCGGGTAGCAGCGCGGTAATGACGTTCAGCGGCACTCCCAGCCAGCCCACGCTGCCCATCGTCCACGTCAGGGAGACGAGCACGCAGACAAGCGCCAGGGCAGCAAAGCGTTTGACGCGATAGATGCTGTACGTCGCGCTCAGCAGCACCAGAAACACCAGTGGCACAATATGTTGTTGGTCACGCGTAATCAAATGCGTCACATCACTGCGCTCTAGCGGTGTCCCCGCCACATAGGTCTGTCGCCCATGCATCGCATGGAGCGCTACCACACGGCGCACGGCGACGATCCAGGCTTCACGATGATGGGGCGTCATCGCTTCCGGCTCGGGCACCACCAGAATACCCGCCGTGTGCCCATCAGCCGAGAGCAGGGTACCAATGATCTGGGCGTTGTGACGGAGAGTCTCCACCTGTGCCGGCGTTAGACGTGTATCGGGGAGCAAGGGTGGGATCGCCACCCCAAAGGGCGTGAGCCGCAACTGTGTGAAATCCTGCGCCTGGAACAGGCTGTGCACCACCCCGACGTGGGGCAACTCCGCCAGGGCCTGCGTCAAGCGTTGCAGAGCAGCGAGGCCCTCCGGTGTGAGGAGCGGCTGCTGGGGATCATGCAAGGCGACGAGCAGTGCTTCATCACTGCCAAAAGTTGCCAAGAAGTGCTGATACACCGTGGCGTCCACGCCCTGCTGGGGAAACAGCCTGGTGTTTGACGGGTCCAGGCGGAGCTGCGTCACCCCGTAGACGGCGAGGCCTGTGACGCTCACCAGGCACAGGAGGATCGCCCACTGCCAGCGCATGAGTGCGCGCGCGAAGCGGCTCACGTGACACGCGGCGGTAGGGAGGAGCCCCCAAGGAGCACGCGTGGAAAACACGCCACGCCCCCCAAGAGCGCGGCATGCCCACCCAGCCACAGGCGATCGAGCGTGCCACCAGGAATCCAGCGCACATCCCCGTATTGCCAGATGTCGAGCAGCATATGGCTGGCCAGGCCCACGCTGAAGCCCACGTGCACCGCCAGGTTGAGACGCACGCCGCCCAGACGCTGTATCATGGCCTCGATCCCGACTGTCCGCCATACCCACGCCAGGACAAAATAGGGAAGAGCGCTGTGAAACAAGGGGTTGCGGTGCCCGCCGATCCCCAGTAGCCAGATATCCCAATCTGACAGCGCGGTCCCCAGATACAGCCCAGGCATTGCTAGCAGCACCGCCACGGGATGGAGGAGCGTTTTCTCCCCACGGCGCTGGTGCCACCACAGACACACGACCCACAGCACCACGCCCGCCAGCAAATGCTCAAAGCGGGCCGGCGATAACCTGACAACATATGGCATGATGTTCCCTTGACGCCCCATAGGCCATGTCGGTCACCTGACGTGCTACACTGTGAGGATTATACTGCACGGAAAAAAAGACGCCTACCGGTGGTGGGATGTCCACGAGTCATGGTGTGTACGGTGGTGAGGCGATAGGATGTGGGAGGCGTGCGGCGTGGGAGTACGTGTACGAGACAACAGGCGGAGTGGAGCAGGCGAAGGGACGTAGGAGGGACCATGCCATGCGGCCGAGAGATAAGGGCCCCTCAGCGGTGTGCCTTGCCGCGCTGGGCTCTCACCGCCAAGTGGTGTTGCCGGTGTCATCGTGGTGGTGCCAGCGGAGTAGCTGCCCAGGTCCAGTTGGTCGTACCAGTTGTCGCCCGTCGCGGTGGTCACCCATAGTGGTTGTGGTGCACCAGGTGCCCCTCGCCCCACGCGGGGCGCTGCGCTTTGGCATTGTCTTGCCGCGGTTCTCCAGTGCATAATGGCGAGCCGAGCATCTGAGACATGTATCGCGGGAGAGGAGCAAGGCATGCGTATGGGCAGAGTGGCCAAGAGGCCACAGCGTCGATGGTGGATTGCAGGGTGGCTCTGCGTGTGCCTCAGTACCCTTGCTGTAGACGCCGTCGAGCCGCTGGTCACAGGGGATTGGCTGGTCTCACACATCCTGAGCGATCCCGAACAGCTCAATCCGCTGACGAGTAATGACAGCGGCGCCGCTGGTGTCTTACGATATATCTTTGAGAGCCTGCTGGACCGCCATCCACACACCCTCGAACTCCGCCCATCTTTGGCCACAGCACGCCCACAGATCAGTGCTGATCACCTCACCTACACGTTCACTCTCCGCCAGGATGCCCATTTCCAGGATGGCAAACCCCTCACCGGACAGGATGTGTTGTTCAGCATCAAGGCGCTGAAAAATCCTTGGGTCAATGCCCCCTTCCTGCGCGTCTATTACCAATCCCTGGTGCAGGCGGAACTCGTGGATGACTTCACACTGCGCCTCGTGGCCAAGGAGCCGTATTTTAAGAATGAGTCGGTGTTAGGCGAGGTCACTGTGCTGCCGCGCCATTATTATGACCCCGAAGGTCTCATGCAGACGCTTAGCGTGACAGACCTCGACGCGATGCGCCCCGGCGATGCGGCGACGGAAGCGTCGCCACAGGCGAAGCAGGCACGACAGTTTGCTGAGCAATTTAATGCGAACTTTGCGCGCAACCCCCTGGGCAGCGGTCCATACAAGTTCCACAGTTGGAAAACCGGTCAAGAAGTCGTCTTACAACGTGACCCGCGGTATTGGGGCATCGGGAAAGCTGGCATTGATCAGACGTATCTTGACCAGCGCACGATGCGGGTGTTTAACAACACGGATGCGGCCCTTGTGGCTCTGAAAGCCGGCGAGATTGACAGCATGGCGCTGCAGCCCATCCAGCATCTCAAGCAGACCAGTGGCGCCCGCTTTGAGAAACAGTTCGCCAAGCATCTGTTTTTCTCCCCAAGCTATATCTACCTCGGTTGGAATAACACGCATCCGCTCTTTCGCGATAGGCGCGTGCGCCAGGCCATGACCTACCTGACCAACCGGCAGCAAATGGTCAAAACGTTGCTGTTTGAGCTGGGGGAAGTGGTCAATGGGCCGATCTATCTCTTCCGCCCTGAGTACGACAAAAGTCTCGAAAGCTATCCCTATGATCCGCAGAAAGCCCTGCAGCTCCTCAGTGAGGCGGGGTGGCACGACACCGATGGGGATGGCATCTTAGATAAGATCATTGACGGCCAGAAGACGCCATTCCGTTTCGAGATCAAATTCAATAGCGGCAATGAGATTCGCAAGAGCGTCGCCCTGACCGTGCAAGATGAGATGAAAAAGCACGGCATCGACGTCAGTGTGCGCCAGCTCGATTGGACGATTTATCTCGATGAAGTCCGCAACCGCAAATTTGACGCCATCATCTTGGGCTGGGGCATGCCGGCCACCGAGCCAGACGAGTATCAAGTGTGGCACTCCTCCCAGGCGGAGAATAAGGGCTCCAACCACATCGGCTACAAGAACGCACGCGTCGATGCCTTGCTGGAAGAGTACCGCCGGACATTTGACGCCGACAAACGCACCGCGCTGTACCGGGAATTTCAGCAGATTCTCCACGCCGAGCAGCCGTACACGTTTTTGTTCATCCAAAAGTCCATTCTGGCTTTAGAGCGACGTATGCACAATGTCACGCTGTATCCGCAGGGGCCACGTGCCCTCGAGTGGTGGGTGCCCAAAGCCCAGCAGCGCTATCACGAGATCAGCCAATAACCGAGGCCACGGCCCCATGGTGTCCTATTTCCTCCAGCGCCTGTGCCTGCTCCTGCCGACCCTGCTTGGGGTGACGTGCATTGCCTTCGCGCTGATTCACTTCGCTCCGGGTGATCCGGCGGAATTGCGCGCCGGGGGTGGGCTCGCCGGCGCGGGGGCGGAGGGGTTGGCCAGCGACAAGCGGAGCGGGCTGGACCAGGCGTTAGCCGCCTGGCGGGCGCAATACGGCCTGGATCAGTCGCTGCCTGTACAATACTGGCGTTGGTTGCGCAATCTGGTCACCCTGGAATTTGGCCAGTCCTTCAAAGACAATCAGCCGGTGTGGCGAAAGATTGTCGAACGCCTGCCGATCACCATGCAGCTCAACGTGATCTCGCTGCTGCTAATCTATGTGATCGCCATTCCGCTTGGGGTCTATTCTGCCACCCACGCCTACAGTCTCGGCGATCAAGTCACCACCTTCCTGGCATTTTTGCTCTTCGCCCTCCCGGCCTTTTGGATTGGTACCCTGTCGATTGTCTTCCTCTGTGGTGGGGATTTTTTCGACATCTTCCCACCGGGCGGCATGACCTCGGTAGGCTATGCGTCCACGTGGACGTTCTGGCAACGCCTGGGGGACCGTGCCTGGCACCTGTGTTTACCCGTGTTGATCATGTCCTATGGTGGCTTTGCCGGTCTGTCCCGTTTTATGCGTAGCAGCATGCTCGAACATATCCGGCAGGATTATGTGCAGACGGCGCGTGCCAAAGGGCTCACCGAACGTCGGGTCATCTACATCCATGTGCTGCGCAATTCGCTGATTCCCATCGTGACCCTGATGGCGTCCATTTTACCGGGGTTGATCAGTGGTAGCGTCATCATCGAGACCATCTTCTCCATCCCTGGTGTGGGTTTACTGGCCTATGAGGCCGTCCTCGCCCGGGATTATCCCATTATTATGGCCGTCTTTACGATCAGCTCGTTGCTTACCCTGGTGAGCATCCTGGTCTCTGACCTGCTCTTGACCCTGGTGGACCCGCGTATCACCTTCAGCGGGCGTGGTGCCTAAGCATGCCGGCTTCTTCGAGCTATTGGCGGCGCGTCTGGCGCCATTTCAAACGGAATACGCTGGCCGTGCTTGGACTGTGGGTGGCGCTGATCCTCATCCTCATCGCGCTCCTGGCAGATGTCCTGGCCAATGACACGCCGTATTACATGCTCTACAAGGGACGGCATACCTTCCCCTTGTTGCAACACGGACTCCACCGTGTGGGCCTGGTGACACTGCCCGCCGCGTTGCAGCATCGCGACTATCGCCAACTCCAGGCGGAGCGTCTCTGGTTGCCCCCTGTGCCGTATCGTCCCAATCGTATCAACCTGCAGGAGGCCTTTGTCGAGCCCTCCGCAGCCCACTGGCTTGGGACGGACAAATTGGGGCGGGACGTGCTGGCTGGGGTGATGCATGGGGCACGCATCTCGCTGTCGATTGGTTTTGTCGCGGTCGGGATTTCTCTGAGCCTTGGACTCACGCTGGGCGCCCTCGCTGGCTACTGCGGAGGCTGGGTCGATCTGGTCATCTCACGGGTGTTTGAGTTGATGCTTGCCATTCCGACGTTTTTTCTGCTAATTACCATTGCGGCCACCTTACGCCCCAACATTTTCTATACCATGATCGTCATTGGCTTCACCAGTTGGGTGGGGATTGCGCGTTTCACCCGCAACGAATTCCTCAAGGTCCGGAATCTCGATTATGTGACTGCAGCCGTGGCACTGGGAAGTCCCGCCCAACGGATTATCGTGCGCCATATTCTCCCCAATGCGCTCGCGCCCGTGCTGGTCTCCGTGGTCCTCGGTATTGCCGCCGCGATTCTCACCGAGTCTGGCCTGAGCTTTCTGGGGATTGGTGTCCCGGCTGACCTCGTCACCTGGGGTTCGCTCTTAAATGAAGCCCGCAGTAACAGCTTCGCCTGGTGGCTCGCGGTGTTCCCAGGCGCGGCGATTTTTCTCGCCGTTGTGGCCTATTACCTGGTGGGGGAAGGTTTGCGCGATGCCCTGGACCCCCGCTTACAATAAATGCCGTCAGCACGGCTCATTGTGGCCATCACGATGGCCGCTGCGTTCGCGGCGACCTCGCGGGCCGGGCCGCGAAGAGGTCCTCATCGCGTCGGCGTGTGCACAATGAGCCGTGCTGAAGCGCCGCGCACACGTGCTGCATTGCCACAACATTTATGGTATATTTGTAGAAAATAGGAATAGACTTTTGGAATCCTGAGAAGGCGATCGAGTGCTTGCCGTGTCGGCGAGAGGAGGCACCATGTTGGGTCTGGGCGAGGAGGGCCATGATGACTGAGGAAGCAACGCTGCGCATGCGCATCGACTCTTCTGAGATGGCCGAACGCTACACCGCCCAAGGCCGGATGATATCCCTCGTTGATAGGATATATAGATATAACAATCTCGACGAATTATTCTTTGAATTGAAGACGGATCTGGCGACGTTATTCGATATCGAGCAACTCACACTCTATGTCGTCGAGAGGAATACCAAGGAACTGTATTCAAAGTATTTTCTCAACCCCATTAAGGGGGTGCCATCCATTCGCCTCCCGATTAACGAGGAGAGTATTTCAGGCTATTGTGCGCGCCATGGGAAAATCCTCAATATCGCCGATGCGTACGATGGGACTGAATTAGCGGCGCTGCACCCGCGTTTGACTTTCGATACATCCTGGGACCAGCGTAGTGGTTTCCGCAGTACCCAGATGCTGGCCATGCCGGTCCTCGTCGAACAGAAATACCTCATGGGCGTGCTCCTCCTCATCAACAAGCGTAGTGGTACACGCTTTACCGCTGAAGACGAGAAACGCGCTGCCGAAATCGCGGCGACGTTGGGGCTGGCGCTGCGTAACCAGGCCAAGGTGGTGCGTAGGCGTCCGCAGAAATTTGACTATCTGCTGGAAAAGCAATGCATTACTCAGCAAGATCTTGACAGCGCAACGCTAGAGGCACGGCGCAAAAATATTAATATCGAAACCATCCTCCTTGAGACCTATCGTCTTCCCAAAGCCGAGATTGGCCAGGCGCTCAGCCGCTTCTATACTTGTCCATTTGTGGAATATGATGAGCGGACGCTCGTCGATCGTACCCTGTTGAAAGATCTGAATATCGAATTCCTCAAAGCCAACCTCTGGCTCCCCCTGCGCCGCGACGGGGAGGCGATTGAGGTGTTGATTGACAACCCCACCGATCTCCTCAAAACGGAACACATCCAGATGCTGTTACCGGGTGTCTCACTGCGTTGGGTGGTCGGGCTGCCCAAAGATATCCTGCAGTATCTGGCTCAGGCCACAGGCCGCCAGACCAGTCTCGGCTCCATCCACGACATCCTCGGGGAGATGACCGATGAGTCGTCCTTAGCCCTCCATGATGAGGACGACCTGGGCGGCGGGCTGGGGGAAAACGACAGCACCATCGTGCGCCTGGCCAATCAGATTATCGTCGATGCCTACACCCGCGGCGCCTCCGACATCCACATCGAACCCTATGCCACCCGCGCCGATACCGTCATCCGCATGCGCATTGATGGCAGCTGTTTCGAATACCAGCGCATTCCGCCCAGTTACCGCCGCGCCCTGGTGTCGCGCCTCAAGATCATGGCCCGCCTCGACATTGCCGAGCGCCGCAAGCCC
>SXGT01835595.1_pt1 | contig 17558 bp, 20 predicted proteins | sample 3176221 | NCBI WGS metagenome assembly SXGT01 (sample SAMN11356862, study PRJNA531348) | freshwater metagenome | isolation source: freshwater sample F1-120 | place: China: Fuxian Lake, Yuxi | collected 2017-12-25
CGAGGAAGACCGCCAACTCCCATGGCTAAATCAAGACCTAATGAACCTGTGGAAATGATCCCAAGATCCATATTGAGTTTTTTTCCATCACCTAATTTCATGATGGAACCTTTTCCAAATTGCTTTTCAATCGACATCAACGCCATGCTGACCGCTTTTTGTCGATTCTCAGCCCCTTCTTGTCCTGGTTTATTCATTTCCATGTGTCTCTCCTCTTAGTTTAAAGTTTTGCTCTCATCATGAGATGCATAATCAAATTTCCATAGATGCCAGCGACTACATCGTCTAGCATGACGCCGAAACCATTTTTTAGTTTTCTATCAACCCAATTAACTGGCATCGGTTTAACCACATCAAAGAACCGGAATAACAAAAACCCAATAACCAATTCATATCCTGTTATAGGAATACCTATCATAGTAATCATTAATCCGACAATTTCATCGATCACAATATATTGGCAGTCTTGCCTCTTAAAATATTGACACGTTACGCCACTTACCCAAATCCCTAACACACCAAGCAATAAAACCCACAAGAACTGAATAAAAATGGAGTCTCCCCAGAACCTCCAAACAAGCCCCACCCCTACGGCAGAGCCCCAAGTTCCCGGAGCTATTGGAATAAATCCACTTCCAAAACCCGAAGCAAAAAAAATAGCCGTCCAATTTTTAATTCGAGATTTCCATTGCGTTGCATTACCCATAATTTACTCTTTAACGAGCCATTCTTTGCAATCTGCTCATTGTTCATCTATCTGGCAAGCGGACAATGGGACAAGGGACAAAAAAAGACAATCGTTTTAGGGGGGCGTTATTTTTTTGATGTATTCTATTTAACTCTGACAGCATTGGTCAGTTGAGGTGATGTCGATTGACGTATTGATTTTGGTTCAGACCAAGGACGCACGACTAAGGAACCGCAGCAGTACTCATTGTCCGTCAAGGATTCCGAGGGAGAAGGACAAAGGACTGAGCCAAAAGCGACCGGCAGGCGATTTCAACTCAACTGACCACTGCTGTGAGGACGCAAACGGGGAACAGAGCGACGAACAGCCCCATTAGAAAACGATTTTGAAATATTAGGAAGGTGGTAAACCCAAACACCGCTTTGAAATTCACTCAACTCATAACCTGCCAAACGAAGTTTATCGTCGATTTCCCAAACTCCCTCAGCACCGATTATATGTTCATGATATTCAAGACAGATCATTTTCGAAAAGTGCTGAGAAAGAGCTTTCTGAGCCGATCGAAATACAAACAACTCAGCCCCTTCACAATCAATTTTCACAACATCAAACTGAGGACTCCCCTGCTTAATCCACCAATCATCAAATCTTTCCGCAGGCACTTTTACTTTTTTTATTCCCGAAACTTTTTCCTGGAACAGACTACTCGCTCCACTATTAACACTGAAAGAAAGAGCTAATTCAACTTCGCCCTTCTTCTCACTAAACGCCAATTGGGAAATTTGAACATTTTGAAATGAGTTGGCCTCCGAATTTCGAGAAATGACTTTGACTAGTTCGGGCTGGGGTTCCACAGCAAAAACTTTTCCTTGAGGCCCTACAACCATGACAGCCTTCATACTAAAAAATCCCTCATTAGCCCCGATATCTAAAAAATAATCCCCCTCTTTTAATAAGCCCATCAGAGTATCGCAAAAAATAGGCTCGTACTTACCTGTCGTAATGACCTCTTGTCCAAAGTGAGAGATAGGATCGATATAAAACTTAACTCCCTGAAGAGTTATCCAGCCCCTCTTAAATCCAAATAACCGCTTCAAAAATGTCGAAAGAATAGCAGGGCGAATAGCAAATACAGCTCTTTGAATACGCCGAATGTTAGGGGGCCAGTCACAATCTATAATTTGATTAATTTCTGAAATTGGCATGAGAGTTAATTTTAACTAACCCCTCATCTAAATTAAACCTATTTCTTATTTCGCTTTACTTTTAAATCAGTTATTTATGGAACCTTCATTATACGGAGCCCTTATGAAATATTTCCTTTTAGTTTTTATCTTCAGTTTTTTCTCTTTAAGTCTTTCTGCGTCGTCTAATTCCAAAATTGTATTAGCGATTCACGGGGGAACGACCGATTACGAAGAGATTCCACCCTCTCTTGAAACCGAAGACGGAGTTCTTCATCTCTTTATTTTTGATAAAGAGACAACCCAATTATTAAAGTAATCTTCAGGAGAACTTAAATGAGTTCAGCTACTTTTAAAAAAGTATGTGCGGGTTTGACTCTATTTATTACCCTTTATTTAGTGGCCTATCTTTATCTTTTTATAACAGGAAGTCTCTTCTGTTTTGGCGAGGCCGTAAGTTATGAAGGGCTCTTAAGAGTCCTGAATGGCCTTAAATTCGCTACTTCCCCCACAGAGATTCCACTCTCGTTAACCCCCTACACACCGGTTTTTTTAACTCCCCTAATAGCGATTGGAAAACTTTTAGGAATTACACAAATCGAACATGTATCTCTGATGGCCCGTATTTACCAAACTGGATTGCTCTTTGTTTTTTTCCTTTTCTTAAACTTAATTAGGGAAAGATTTTTCAGTAACCTAAGCTCTAGGCTCTCTTTTCTCTGTGTTGTTCTCATTGTTTTTTTCTATAGCCCCACCATGGAATTGGCTCTTAGGCCCGATACACTTTCCTTTCTCTGTGAGGCCGCAAGTCTCTTCTATATTTTAAGATTCTTAAGATACTCAGCCACCAGAAACTTAGCATTAGCCTCCATTTTTTCAGGTCTCGCTATAGCCTTAAAACTCAATACTGTTGGGGCTGCAGTAGGGATAATAGTTTTTCTTATTCTCAATAAAAACCTTAAAAACCTGATTATCTATTCACTGGGTTTGTGGATTTCAGCCCTTTTCTTTTTGGGAGTTCAATATCTTATTTTAGGAGATATTCTAACCACCAACATTTTTCAATCGATTCAAAGCACTATTCTCTCTTCTGGCGATGCAATCAAAGTTTATATAAAGCTTTTTGATCTGTTTTTACTCCCCCTTTCCTACTACATTTTTTTAGTTGTCTACGGAGTCGCTAGACTCCCTCAACGAAAGGAACGGACTCTATTTGCTTTAGTGCTTAGTTTTTCCTTTCTTTTTGCTTTTGTAGGACAAATGAAGTGGGGGGCTTTTCATAATTATTTTCTTGGAGTGCTTTATTTGGGTTTAATGCCGGCTTCTATAGCTTTTACTAAAATTACAGAAACAAAAAACACATCTCAGCTAATAGGTTCCTTTTTATTTTATTTATTCTATATAACTCTTTTAATTATTCGCGGAACTTCAGTGCCGATAAAAATTTGGCAGGACAAGAACTATTTTACTGAACTAAAACAATTAAGGCTTCTTCTCAAAGAAAAAACTCCTCAAGGATTGATTTACACCAACAATGAACAACTACAACTAGCTTTTGCGGATCGAACTGCTATCGGAGTTCTCTCTCAAGAATTACTTGAAACCACACCCACACTTCAAAAACACATCGAGCCTTTAAAAGCTAAAATCAAATCTCTTCCTCTCTATTCATCCTATATTATTAACTGTGAAGCTTATGAAAGCGGCAAATCTTCTTGGACCTTCATAAATTTGGAAGATTTCAAGAAAAGAACTCTGATAAAAACAGGTAGGTTCTGTGTTTTCTATTAATTCCTAGCACTGCAAAATTAATCAGAATTTTGGAGTTACGCTTAGCAGGCATCTTTTAAAGTAAACCGTATCGAGGTATTACCGATCTCTATCGTGTCCCCATCTAAAAGTTCTACAGGACCTAAAATTTTTCTACGATTTACAAGCGTATTATCGGTATCTTTAACGACAGCTTCGGCCCAAAGACCTGTTTTTCGTCTGAAAATTCTTAGATGCTGTGGGCTCACACCCTCTTTATTCTTGATGTCTTTAAGAGAAAAATGGCAGTTGGCCGAACTTCCAATGATAGTTTCATCTGAATAAAGGAAAAACTCCTTTTCCTGCTTCTCAATTCCCACAGCTAATCTTCCAACTCTAAGTGGAACACGACATTTTTTACAGTAACCCGCATGTGAACTTGCATCTGCCAATCCGCAATACTCACAGAAGGTACAGGCAGGAGGATATAAAGTTTTCGGTAAAACAGAAAGTTCTACAGGAGCGATTGCATTTTTATTTTTAAAGGGCCAGATGCCGGCTCGAGTAAGCTTTTTTAATTCATCTCTTACCTGTCTTGCGCGTTGAAATCTCTTAGTCGGATCTGTCTCAAGACATTTAATAATTATTTGACACAGCCTCGGATCTCTACCTGTGGAGGCTAGAAGATTAGCCTTTCCAAGTTGTGGAGTTTCGCCCATTGCAATTTCGTAGATTAGAGCTCCTAAACTAAAGATATCTCCTGAGGGCTGAAACTTTTGCCCAGTGGCCTTAAATTCAGGCGGAGTGTAACCTTCGGACTCAAAAATTAGAGGTTGGGTGTCAGAAGTTTGGTAAAGGGTTCCAAAATCGATAAGTTTTACTCGAGAACTGATTCCATCGAGCATTACGTTCTGAGGTTTTAAATCTCGATAGATATAACCATGCTGGTGAAGGACTTCCAATGCATCTGCGATCTCAATACCTAGATAAACCAGGAGACCATCTTCGACTTTGCCTTGGGTGGCTTTGTAATCTTGAATCGCCTGAGTAAGTTCCTTTCCATTGATAAAGTCCATCACCAAATAGAAGGATTTATTTCTCTCAAAATATTCATACCCTCTAGGAAAAGCGGGATGTTTAATCTTTCTTAGAAACTTAGCTTCTCGTTTGAAACTTTTAAGAAGTTGATCTTTAAATTGATCGTAAGCACTCTGATCAAGCATCTGTTTAATCAACAATGGTTTTTTGTCATTAATACGAGTGGCCCGGAAAGTAGCTCCGAAACCGCTTCGAGCAATCGCCTCTTCAATAATATAGGTACTTTTGGATTTGATTCGTTCTCCAGGAGAAAGGAGTCCCTCTTTGGCATCCTTAAGGGTATCAAACGAGGATTGACGTAGCTTACGAGCCACCTGCACTTGGCTTAGGGTCTCTCCGCATACATCACAGAACAATGACCCCGCAACAATCTTGGATTGGCATGAAGGGCAATTCTGCAAAACTATCTCCTTGGGAAACTATTTGATCAATAGGCGAGTCTTTTTAGACTCATCTTTTATTGTGGCCAAATCATCGGCGACCGACTTACCTTGACGAATATCGGTAGCTATACGAGTTAGGGCTCGAGTGACATTAGCTTGACCTAAGTTGTTTGCAATTTTAGTCGTGTTTTCAATGATTCGAGTTGCCTTAGCTTTGTCTCCAGATTCCAAGCTCGCCTGGATTTGTTCCCCGTTAAGGTGAACTTGCAAAACCTGGATGGCTTTAAAAACATCCGGATCTACCTGTCCAAGATCAGCTTCACGATCGGTCGTCTTAATATTTACCGTAACCAGTTCCGTTGATTTACCGTCATAAACCGCTGTGAGCGAAAACAGTGGAATTTCCGCTCCAGCGGCCCCGGCACCCTGTGAATTGGTTTGCACGATAAAAGCTGTCATATCTTTTGTCATTGACCCGGTAGAAAACTCAAATCCTTTTGAGTTTCCAGGGAGATCATAAACAACGATCTCAGGCGCAATCTTAGCGATACGCATAATTCGACTATTAAGATCAGAAAATTTGAGGGCTAAATTTCCAACCACAGAGGATTGGAGTTTAAGAATTTCTGCCTGCAGTCCTTCCTTAAACTTGTTAAGATTATTAGCATGATAATAAGACCCACGACCCAAATCAGAAACTTTACTGATAAAATTAGAATCGTAATCATCAGCAGAACCGATACCCACACCCGTTAAAGTGATGTGTTCATGACGACGAACAATATCTTCATACTTTTTAGTTTCTTCGATACGATACCCTTGATCATCAGTAGGGAATCCATCAGTAAGAAGAATAACATGATTAACCCTTTTAACTTTGTCCTTATCCGCACGTTTCTCAAAGGCTGCATAAGCAGTCTTAAGACCTGCTTCTAAATTGGTCACTCCTGAGGGGGAAGCTAAATCTTTAATCATCTCCTGCATGGCCGAGCGATTCTCGGCCAGTGAGGCCAGCGGAAAAATTTCTTTGGAACTAGAATCAAAAAGTACGACCCCTACACGATCATCATCTTGAAGAGAGCCTAAAATTTCAGAAACAGCAGTTTTAACTGTGGCCCATTTATCTCCACCCATGCTGCTTGAAGCATCAATTAAAAAAACTACATTTGAGGGAATTCTTCCCATCTTAGATTCGGGAGTAAGTTCAATAAGAGTGGTTGTACTGTAATCGCCATTGATAGGTCTTAAATCAGATCCGTTCTTCGTCGTAATTTTCACTGCCCTACTCCTTTTTCGATAGGCGGGGAAAGCTTTTTAGAGATTGCTTTGTAAGGAAGGTGCCTCGTTCCCTACCCGCGCCGACGAAGCCATTGTGCAATCGATATGCCTCAAATTTTTAGCTTTAAAATAATAGACAGATTACTTAATAATCAAACCCAAAGGCTGATAACTCACCTGCTTTCAATGGGTTATAAAAACAATGAATTAGAGCTGACTCTTGCCATTTTTGGGCAAGGGACGGCAAAAGATGTCGCTTTAAAACTGCTTCCTGTTTTGTGTTTTTAATAAGGGATAAAACCGATAGCTTGGTAAACATTTTTCAGAGTCGCCGCTGCTTTTATCGCGGCCTTATCAGCTCCAGATCTCAGCATTCTCTGCAACTCCCCTTTGTCGCTTAAAAATTGCTGGGTACTTTGCTGAAGTGACTGTAGTTCCTGAATTACAATATGAGCTGTGTCCACCTTTAAATGGCCATAGAGTTTTCCCTGATAGGAGCTCACAATCTCATCAGCGGTTCGCCCGGTAATAGCAGACTGAATATCAATAAGATTTTTAATTCCTGGCTTTTCTTCACTATAAGAGATTTCAGTTCCCGAATCCGTAACCGCACGCTTAAATTTCTTCTCAATGTCCTTAGGACTATCACTTAAAAAAACAGCTCCCATTTCCGTTGATATACTTTTACTCATCTTATTTTCAGGGCTTTGAAGATCCATAATTCTAGCCCCTACTTTTGCTATGTAAGGTTCAGGAACCTTGAAAATAGATCCATAGAGATTATTCATGCGAATAGCGATGTCTCGAGTGAGTTCAAGATGCTGTTTTTGATCGGCCCCTACAGGTACCAACTCTGTTTGATAAAGAAGAATATCGGCGGCCATTAAAGCTGGATAAGTGAATAACCCTACGGGAATGGTTTCGCCAGCCCTGCTACTTTTATCTTTAAATTGGGTCATTCGCCCCAATTCCCCCATGTAGCAAAAACAATTTAAAACCCAGGCGAGTTGAGTGTGCTGCATCACATGGCTTTGAACGAAAACAGTCGCATGATCCAAATCAATTCCAGCAGCTAAATAGGTAGCTAAAGCAAAAAGCGTGTTTTCACCCAACTCTTTAGGATCCTGACGGCTTGTGATGGCATGAAGATCAACCGAAAAAAAATAACACTCATATTCATTTTGAAGTTTGACCCAATTTTTTATAGCCCCAAGATAATTTCCAAGGGTTAATTTATGAGTCGGCTGTACGCCGGAAACCATAACTTTTTTGGGTGCAGCCATCGAATCTCTATCTCCTCAAGCCAAAGGTACTTTCTAAAGACTTCGAAACTGCAGCCTAACATATTTCACTGAATTTTGTGAACTACATCAACACTTCGATCTAAGGGCTTAGCTAAATCAAAGCTATGAACAGACACAACATTCGAGAGAACCCCAATAACGATTCCCCATCTGCCATAAGCATCGGTAATAGTCGAAGAGGTAATATTTCCATTTTGAACTGAGATTCCCACCGGACTCTCTACTTTGCCATTCAACCTCCCTGCTACGATTCCAAAGTGTCCAGAAGCGCTCACGGTAGTTACTACCGGATCAGGAATTTGGGCAAAGGCGTTTAAGACAGTTACGAATGATAAAACGAAAAAATATTTCATGAATTCTCCTTTAAATTAAGTAAATTATTTTAAGTTAAACCTAGCTTTAATAACCTCATAAGAGTTAGCGATACCATAACCAAAAGTATTATTGGGTCGCGAGGTGCCCAAAACACCTCCACAGGTCTGCTGACTTGTCTTAACCTCTGCCTTGTCTTTAATAATAGTTTCGGTTTCTTCTATTTTTCCAATCAGTGAAGGATCCGCTGACCATAAGAGAGCTACAAGTCCCACCACATGAGGCCCCGCCATCGAAGTTCCACTCCATCCATACTCAGCATAACCACCATTTTTCACTGCAGAGCGAACATCTACACCAGGAGCTGTCACATGAGGGCCTACTTTTTGATCAAAGGTACTAGGACCTCGACTTGAAAAGCTTGCTATTGAATCATCACGATGATTAACCGCCCCTACACTTAAAACTAGGTCGGAGTGAAAGGCAGGACCGTCTTTAATAGTCGAACAGCTACTACCTTCATTTCCCGCTGATACCACAACAAAAATTCCAGCAGCTCGTGTAGCTTTCAAAACCCTTTCAAATTCACCGCCATCACAACCTTCACTCTTTGGACATCCCCAACTGTTATTGATTACATGAGGGGCCAGTTCAGGACGAGCATCTTTAACTGCATCGCCATTTTGTGGCCAGGGAGCCATAAACCACTGAAAGCATTCAGTGTACATTTCAGGATTCCCTATTCCATCATCCATATTCCGACAAGCAATCCACTTTGCACCTGGAGCCACACCAATTTGGTTACCTTCATTGTCATCCCCCACAACAGTACCCAGGGTATGAGTCCCATGATTATGATCATCACATGGAATCGAAAGATCATATCCACAAGAAGAGATTCCCCCCACGCTTTTATGAACTGAATCATGCCAAGAATAACTGTGATCCGCTGTGACTCCATTCCAACCGCGATAGTGGGACTTCAACGCTTTATGATTCCATTGAACTCCAGTATCCTGTCCTGCCACAATAATATTTTCACCATAAACTTTCAGTTCATCCCAAACGCGAGCAGCTCCAAATCGTACAATATTGCTTCCAGGACCTCGTGGAACTTCCAAAGAGGGAAATGTCGTAAACGGCATTCTATTTTTGAGAGATGGATTACCTACGACACGAAGCACGTCATCTCGTTGCAAAATAGCGTCTAACTGAGTTTTTGAAACATTATCAGCCACAATTAAGTTACTAATATAATAAGATCGAGTTGTGATCTTTTCTGAAGCAAGCCAATCCAACAAACTGGCTTGAGATTTCTGGGCTGTTTTAACTAAAGCGTTAAAAACCACCTTGAGTCGTTCAGAGCGAATTGCAGATTGATTAACTAAAGAAAAGTCGGCCTCTTCTTTCATATAAATTAAAACTATAGGATTTTGATCTCCTCTATTGTACTGGTTCAGAAGCCAAGGAGAGGCTTTCGATAATCCTTGAGGCCCTAAAGCAGATGCGTTCATCCAAGTTCCTAAGATGAATGTGACCAAGAGAGTTTTTAAAACGACGATCTTCATAACAGATCTCCTTGTAATGACTTCTTGAGCTATTTAATTGTTGTTTTGAAAATAATTATCTACGATATGAATGAAATTATAACTTAAAAATTACTAAGCTCCGCAACACTTTTTAAATTTTTTGCCGCTGCCACAGGAGCACGGATCATTTCGACCTATTTTGGGGTGATTTCGAACAATGGTTTCGGGCTTAGCATGTGCCTCTTCCACATTTTCGCTAGCCGGATGAGTATGGGAATCCCCATCCATAAATAGCCACTGGCCATTCTTGTCTTTACGAAACTTTGCCACTTCGTGGAGCTGAAGATCTTGCCCCTCATATTCATAGAACGCACAGAACTCGACGATTCCTTCGGTATCTTCAGTAGTTCCCTTTTTAGTTGAAAGAATAGAAAGCTTTTTCCATTGAGCCTCTTTAGCCCATTTCTTTGTAGACTCAGCATCAAAATCTTTTCTAGATTCTGGGGCTAAAGTATTTTTAAGGTAGTCCACATCTCCCACAGTATAAGCCGCATAACGAGATCTCATGAGTTGCTCTGCGGTATCTGGAAGTGATTTTTCCTTAATCAAAGGCTCACAGCAGTCTTTAAAACCTTTTAAACTTCCACAGGGGCAGGCCATAAATTAAACCTCGGTCCGTTTAATGATATGGTAGCCAAACTGAGTGCGCACGGCCCCAGAAATTTCTCCGACCTTAAGCGCAAAAGCAGCCTCTTCAAATGCAGCTACCATTTGCCCTTTTCTAAAACTTCCCAAATCGCCCCCCTCTTCACCTGAGGGACATTTTGAATAGCTTTTAGCTAAGGACTCAAAAGTACAGCCTTCAGATAGCTTTTTTAATACATCTTCAGCTTCATACTCTTTTTCCACTAAAATGTGACTTGCTCTAATTTCTTTCATTTTTTCCTCTTTCAGTTTTCAACCTTACCCGCAAAAGACTTCTAAAACAGCAACGTTTTTAACTTATTTGAAAAGATTTGTTAAATAAACGCCCTTTTACTCAGCAATTCTCGGTGAGCCACAGGGCATGATAAAAAGTGGAGTCATTCAAGAATTTAGATATGAAAATGGGGCTACCAGCTCCAAGGAAAGTCGCTGTAATCCCCATTTTCATATCTAAATTCTTGAATGAACCATCATGAAATTATCCCAATGGCACACCGAGACTTTGCGAAAAGGTTTTTTTAGCGCTCCTCAATTAGCCTCAAAATTTATTCACCGAGAACTGCTGCCTTTTACTGCGCCGAGTAGGAACTACTGGTTGGAAACGTAATTCCTTTAACTGGCCTCGCGATGCTCTTTATACCATTGGTGCAAATGGCCAATGAGAGCCTCCCTGGATAAAGACTTAGACCAATACTCATCGAATGTTCCCATTGGAATCTTATCCTTAAATCTGTCAATTGGGAGTTCAGTATATCCAATGATGGGAATTTGAAATCGCTTACGACGAATCTCTTGACTTACATTAATTGCGCTAAGACCCGCCATTTCAATATTCATCAGAATGATGTCATAAGCCGTTACCTTGGACTTCTCTATGGCTTCAACTCCATTTTTAGCCCCATCAATACGTGCTCCCGTTGCTTTTAAGAGATGAAGAATTTGTGTGTGGGTTTCCGAAGAGTCATCAACAATTAGAATTTGCATTCCATTGAGCACTAGCTGTCGCGATATATTTATTGCTGGAAGTGTGAAGTAAAATGTCGTCCCTTGATCTGGAATCGATTCAGCCCAGATTCGCCCCCCGTGAAGTGAAACAATCTTTTTACAGATCGCTAATCCTATTCCCGTTCCGGAGTGCTCCTCCGGGCCATAAAGTCTCTTAAATATATCGAAGATTTGCTCCGCATACTTTTGTTCAAATCCGACGCCATTGTCCTTTACGCTGATAATCCAAAATTCATTATCCTGTTTTGCTTCTATTTCTATAACAGGAGTACTCGTCGATCGAAATTTAATGGAATTTCCGATGAGATTTTGAAAAAGCAGACTTAACTGATTCTGATCCCCAAAAATACTAGGAAGATTACTTTGAACTATTTTAGCCCCGCTCTTCTGGAAAGTAGCCTGCAAGTTGTCTATGGCCTCATTTACAGCATTTGCAATATCAATTTGTTGAAACCCCTCTTCATTTGCTCTACCTACCTGCGAATAGCAGAGTAAGTCATTAATAAGCTGTCGCATCTTTTCAGTACCAGAGATCACATGGTAGGCGAATTCTTTGCCCTTAGGAGAAAGCTTACTGGACAACTCTCTCATGAGAAGCTCAGTATACATGGAAATCGTACGTAAGGGCTCTTGGAGATCATGCGAAGTGATATTGGCAAAGTGCTCAAGCTCCTGATTTGAACGCTTTAATTCCTCTCTTTGCCTTTGTTCAATCTCCAAATGTTTTCGCTCCGAGATATCATGAATAAAGGAGAAAAAATGCAGTTCCCCATTAATCTCGGCTGTTGCAATGGTGAGCTCTACTGGAAAGCCATGTCCATCCCGATGTAGGGCTCGAAGCTCAATCAATTTATTGAGTATAGGCCCCACACCGGTCTTAAGATAACGATCAACCCCTCGGTAGTGAGCCTCTCTTAAGTTCTCCGGGATAATGATTTCTGAGAGGGGCTTTCCGATCACTTCACTGCGCTTCCAGCCGAATATTTTTTCAGCACTTGGATTCCAATCGGTGATCATTCCCTCGATATTCATCGCGATAAAGGCGTTGTGGGCCGTTTCAATAATGAGCCTATTCAAATTTACGCTTTCTAAAAGCCGTCTTTCAATCTGAAACTTGTAAAGAGCGGTTTCAATCATGGTTCGCAATTCTCTTTGATTAAAAGGTTTTAGAAGATATCCATAGGGCTGAGTTAGCTTTGCCTGTTCCAGGGTTACTTCATCCGAGTGCGCTGTCAGATAAATAATTGGAATATGAAATCGCATTCCAATTTCTTGGGCCGCTTCGATACCTGTCATCTTTCCTTGAAGCCTGACATCCATGAGTATGAGATTAGGCAAGTGTTTTTCAGAGAGCTTGACAGCATCCTCTCCAGAGACTGCGATTGCAGAAATCTCGTAACCTATCGCTTTAAGTCCATCTTCAAGATCCGCGGCGACAATAGCTTCGTCCTCCACGATTAAGATACGAGTTTTTTCATTTTTTGCCATTCTTCCTTTACTTTATAGAAATTGGAAACTGCACTCTAAATTCGGTGCCCCTTTCCGTTTTTAGCTCTAAATGACCTTTAAGTTGCTCACTTAAACCTCTAACAAGCCTAAGTCCCAACGAATTGGTTTTCTGATAGTCGATATCATTTGGAAAACCCTTTCCATTATCACTCACCGTGAGTAAAAGCTCCTTCGGAGAGTGTTTTTGCAACAGTACCCGAATTTCCCCTTTTCTTCCTTCTGGAAAGGCATATTTGAGACTATTAGATACAAGCTCATTAATAATGAGTCCGCATGAAATAAGCTTCTCTGGCTCCATCACGCAATCCCAAGTATCCACCTGAAAACGGATGAACTCATTGGATACGCCATAAGAGATAAAGAGATTTCGTACTAGTTCTTTAAAATAGTCATTCAAATTAATACTTGAGAGGTTTTGAGATTGGTAAAGCCGTTCATGCAACAATGCCATCGTATGGATGCGATTTTGGCTATCAAGAAAGAGTTGTTTACTCTCGGGATCAATGCTCTTAGTTGACTGAAGTCGAAGGAGACTTGTAATGATCTGCAGGTTATTCTTGACCCTGTGATGAATCTCGCGAAGCAACATCTCTTTTTCCGTAACCTCTTTCTCTAACTTTATATTTAATACTTCCAACTCTTTCGAACTCTTGAGTGTGAGTGCCTGTGGAATAAGCGGAAATAGGCGTATCGCCGTAAAAAGTGAAATACTAGCGGTAATTGCCTTCACGATTCCGTCCAAACGATAGACTGGATTCCATAGGGTAACGATGTTCATCAGATGTGTGGTTCCACACCATAAGATAAATGCACTAAAGAGAACGAACATCCAATGGAAGGGAACTTCTTGTTTTTTTTTTCGTACAAAATATAAAAGCATCAAAGGAATGAAATAATAGGCCAGCGTGATACCGGCATCGCTAATCACATGAAGCCAAACTATCTCAGGCTTCCAAAAATAGCAGTGCCCGTGGGGTATAAAGTCTGCGTTTAAGAGCCTCTTAAAAAAAATGGCAAATGAATCACCCTCAGCCAAGTTAAGAGCGGGTTCATGGGAATGCATTACTGCCTCTTCTGCAAATATTGCCGAAAATTTAAAAGACAAAAAAGCCACTATTAATGGAAAATACCTAGAGAAGAAAAATGTAGTCGTTCTTTTCAAATCACTTACCTTCTATTGTCTGTTCATAATCCTAATCGGCCAATATCATCTCAACTAACGACTGCTGTGAATATTTGGTAATTCAGCAGTCGCAAACCAAAAATCTTCAATACTCTTCATAACTGCATTGAATTTTGTAAGCTCTGTCGGCTTAGAGATGTAACAGTTAGCATGAAGTTCATAACATCGCTTAATATCTTCATTTGCACGTGAGGTTGTTAAAATGAGTATCGGGATTCCACAAGTATTTGGATCCTCTTTAAGCTCCTTAAGAACCTCACGTCCATTTTTGCGAGGTAGATTTAAATCCAAAATGATGAAATCGGGTCGGGTGGCTTCGCTATTTTTAACTTTATTAAACATATAATAGGTCGCTTCTACCCCATCCTTCAGGGTGGTCAATTTATAGTTGAGCTTTGTTTCTTTAAGCAGCAGATTAAGGAGCTGAATATCTCCTGGGTTGTCCTCTACTAGAAGAATCTCTACAGCTCTTTCTGTTCTTTGAAGCATTTCCATCTCTCCACTCCATTTCTTGTTGTCAGTTAATTAGCTCATTTTGCATTTTCCACACCAAAGTTATGGGGCTATCTCAACAAGAATATTTTTATCGAGTAGCTGAGTGGATTACATACAAAAAAACAGGTTCATAATTTGACTCTTTCGGGAAAGCGATTGGTACGAAAGCAGAAGGCCACTCTAACAAGTAAAATTGAGACCGGTACCTCTACAATAGGGATTGTTCAACACCTTCGGAATCGAATGGTGGGATTCAGAAGTCATATAGACCACACCTTTTTCCCATTCTGCCGGACGACGGGTGTTTCTTGCGGCTACAAGTCCCGTTAAGGCGACCAGGGTTCCGCCGCTGGTCAATACTCCCCAACTCGTTGAGGGAAATCCCACCATCTCAATGAGCTAACGTACACAGGTATTTTCAATTTCTGCGGCGGCGGGGCAAGCGCCGTAATTTCCCGAGTAACGATTTGTAAGGGCTGCCAGATAATCTCCCAATGCTGCTGACGGCACTCCTCCACCCGGAACGTACGCCATATAGCGGCCCGATGCGGCGTTAAGCCCACTCATGAGAACTTCATTTCCGAGTTGTGCCAGAATGGAATCAAATGAAATGGGTTTATCGGGAATAGGCTCGATCAGTTTTACAACGTCTGGGTTAGGATTGTTGGCTAGTTGATGGGGTAATTCTCCAAGGAATTTAGAAGTAAATACTCCCATTTTTTCAACAAATCCTTTGAACTCCTCCTTGGTGGTATCCAAAGCACGAGAAGCACCTTCTACCTGCTGGACTTGCTGTTCCAATACTGAAATTTCTTTTTCGTTGTTCTTTGTCATGTCGCTACACCAGCCATTGAAATAGAGTTTTCGGATGGGTTATTTACTAGAAGTATTTCTTCAATGGATTGGCTGCGCCGGTGAGCAGGCTACTAAAAGGAGACAGCAAATGCTTGGTAGCAGCAATAAAATATTTTTTCTGTGCCCCAACGCTTTTTGAGTGAAGTACAAACTTTTCATTTTTTCAAATAGCAATCGGTAATCACCCGTTCGATAGCGATCAACGACGACCCAATCTCGTTAGAGACAGTAATTTTCGAACTTTCACTTGAACCTAACACTATTTCGACTTTACTGACTTTATCAACCACCGGAATTTCGCCCGAATATCGATCACCCTCTCTGCTTATTGCCAAAATTGGATTAGCCGTTTACTACAGAGAGGGTCACTTTCTTTACGTAGCACCAAGCATCCTCGACTTCTTTTAATTCAACTTCATAAATAAACATACGATTTCCAGTGCATTTTACAATCACTACATATTTATCTTTTTGATCATCAGACTGGGAAGCTTTTCCGCGACACTGCTTTTTTAAATCAGGATAACGTTTTCCCACATCCCTAACCGCAGCATCCGAAGCTAATCCATCGCCATCTTCACATGTGGCAAAACTTGATTGAGTAGCCAACAATCCAAATAAAAATAAAGAAATCATAAGTTTCATAAAAAGGAACCTCCTAAGTGTTTCTGTAATTAATTTACCGCCATAAATCTTCTGTCAGTTTGAAACCAAAAATCACGGTCTCACAAAGCTTTGCCTGGACTAAACTCAATTTAATTTTCTTAGATTATCACAACGCAGCCCCGTCTCATTTGTTACGAAGACTTCAGAGTGCGTGAGCTTAATTGATACTTCATCCAAGTTCCATGCACGAAAGACCATTTCTAGTTTACGGATATGGGATTCAAAAATCGTAGCGGGGATTGATAACGATATCTTATCCCATACAGATCCAAAACCATCAGTACCTAACACCATATTCATTTTAGATTGAATTGTTGCTTCTTTGACGGAGTGGATGAAGTTTTCACCGTCGACTGAAGCCTCAACTTTTAGGAACTGCACTCCAAAAAGTTTTTCACTTTTTCGAATTTTAACCTGACAAGGACTGGTAACATGAACTTCGCCTAGGGTTACGAAGCGTGTTGCACGGCCCACATAGTCTCCAACCAACGAAATGCTCTCTCTGTCCGCAGCCCACGAAAAAGAGGGGACAAGATTAAGCAACAGGGTAAAAAGTAAAAATACTCGACATAATGTTAAGGACATTTAATTTCTCCTATGTTCAAATTTTTCACTAAATATAATGCGGTACGTCTACCCGATGCTGATCTTAAGATCAAACTTAAAAAAGTGCCGACTTTCACTGAGCAAGAGAAGGTCGGCATCGGAAAAACAAAAACCTGTTAATCTATTGGGGCTTAGTGTTGCAAATTACTGGAACATATATCGTCGAGTCGCTCAACCAGACGGCAACCGTGCCATGCACATAGGGGTAAGTAAGTTCATGGGTTTGAAGACGTGTGATTGAAATCTTTACGCGTTTTTCGCCACCTGCCTGATATCCATACTCTGTATCGTTCTTAAATGGAGTTGCCGATTCAATTGCAACGGGTTTTCCATTCTCCGAAAATTTAAGAACGTAGCTGCCAGGTGTTCCCACAGTAAGTCCAGAAATCCTCTGAACAGAAAGATTGTAATTTTTTTCGTCCTGCGATTCCTGACAGGTCTGGGTCACGAGTCGATCTCAACTACTATGCGGTACGTTCATCTCTTGGGAAATAGAATCAAGGAGGTTTCAAAATCCTTCGCGATTAGGCCTTGTGACCCCAAGAAACCAGTCCTTCGTGTTGTTACCAACCCATAATCATTTCGGTCTATTTCGGTTCTCTTCTGTTTCCCGTGCAACCTTTGTGCAACCTTTTTAGGTTTTTAATGAAAAAGGGCCGGAGAGCATGCTTCGCTTTTCAAGATCCAATGGTATTACCGAAGGCTTTCATACCAAAATGGAAATGCTCTCAAGACGAGCTTTCGGATTTAGAAGCTTTTCAAATTATCGATTAAGGGTACTTGCACATTGTGGTTGGGATGGGGTATTTGCTATCAGAAATCAACCTCACCAAGGGGCGATTCCCCCGTCAATGGCGTAGAGCCCTACTTGTACTTCTTGGTACCTGGTTTACACTTTATACCGGGCACATGGTTTACACTATTCTGCACTGTTCACACCTGTATAGTTAGGTTTAAGCCCGAAAGGATCGTCCTTTGGGGCAAACTTTTGACTGAACTCGTCGAAATA
>SXGT01208819.1_pt1 | contig 17556 bp, 15 predicted proteins | sample 3176221 | NCBI WGS metagenome assembly SXGT01 (sample SAMN11356862, study PRJNA531348) | freshwater metagenome | isolation source: freshwater sample F1-120 | place: China: Fuxian Lake, Yuxi | collected 2017-12-25
CGCCGCCGGGGCCGCCGCCGTGGGCGCCGGTCCGTCCGTGAGGAGACCCGCCGGCATGATCAGCGGCGGCGGCGCCACCCCCTCGTGCGGACGGAGGGGCTGGCGGACCTGCGGGAGCGCCTTGCCCCCCTGCTTCACGAGCGCCTCGAGGACCGCAAGCTGCATCGCGCGCGCGTCGGCGAAGCGGTTCCGCCGGTCCCACGCGAGCCCCTTGTCGATGAGCTGGATGATCTCGATCGGCAGGTGCGGCGCGATCCGCGCGACGGACGGTACCGGCTTCGTCGCCGCCATCACGAGCGCCTCCTGTTCCGTGCGCCCGTTGTTGATGCGGTGCCCCGTGACGAGCGCGTGCATCATCGCGCCGACGCTGAAGATGTCGGCCCGCCCGTCGAGCTGATCCACGAGCCCCATGGCCTGCTCCGGCGACATGTAGGCTGGCGTCCCGAGCGCGGTGCCGGTGGCGGTTCGCTCCGCGGTCGCGTCGCGCATCTGCGCGACGCCGAAGTCGAGCACCTTGATGTCCCCGACCTTGGTGATGAAGATGTTCGCCGGCTTCAGATCGCGGTGGATCACGTTGATGACGTGACAAGACGACAGACAGTCGAGCACCATGTCGCAGATCTGAAGCACACGTGGCACGGGCATCGTCCGGCCGCACTTCTTCCACGCGTCGCGGACGGTCTCCCCCTCGAGGAGCTCCATGATCAGGAAGGGCTCGCCCTGCTCGGTCATGTCGTCGTCGAGGACCTGCACGGTCGCCGGGTGGTTGACCTTGTTCGAGACGTACGCCTCCCGGAGGAACCGCTCGCAGATCGTCTTCTCGCGGGCGAAGTCGGCGTGGAGGATCTTCAGGGCCGCGCGCTGCCCGTTCCGGTGGGCGCCCGCATACACGGACGCCATGCCACCGACGCCCAGGAGCGATTCGATGGTCCACTTTCCCTTGATGACCTGCCCCACCCGCTGGTTGGACACCTGCGAGTCGCCGGCCTGCTGGGATTTCAACACGTCCGCCACGGTGTGCGTCGCGATCGCGACGACTTCCTCCAATCCGTCCTGAGCCGGACCCTCGATGAAAGAGAGCCAGTCCTCCCAAAGATATCGGCCCGCGGGATGGAGTGACAGACTTCTTTCTCGTGCGAGCCCTTCCCCACCGCGGCGCGCGCAGGTAGGCTTTGGTGGGAGAGGTCACCCGCCGTCCGCGCGATCGCGCATCACGGCCACGGACGCGATGGTCGCGACCAAGCCGGCCCCCGCGGCCGCCCAGAGCGGCGCGAGCCCGAACACCAGGGCGAGCGTCATGGCCGCGCCCGGCGCGACGCCCACGAGGAGCACGCGGACCCCGAGGTCGCGTGTGCGCCGGGCGAGGGTGAGGGCGTACGCGGCGTTCCTGACGTCGTCGTCGCACGTCGCGACGCTCCACTCGCCTGGCGTGGCCCCCGCGGCTCCGAGCGCCACGGAGAGATCGGCCGCGCCGAGCGCGCCATCGTCCGTGGCGGGCTGCCCGAGGACGGCGACCAGGTGCCCGCTCTCGGCGAGCGCCCGGACCTCGGCACCGCGGTCCTCGCGGAGCACCTCGGGGCGGACGTGGTCGATCCCGAGCGCGCGACCGATCGTCTCGCACGTGTCGCGCGCCTCGCCGGACAGGAGGACCGGCTCGATCCTGGCCTGCACGAGTCGCTCGATCGCCGCGCGCGCACCGGGTCGGAGGCCATCCTGTAGCGCGACGAGACCGACGAGCTTTTCTCCGAACGCGACGAGCAGGACGCTGCGCCCCTGCGCTTCGAGCTCACTCGTACGTGTCTCGGCGACGGCCACGCTGATCTTCTCCTGGAGGAGGAACGCGCGGCTCCCCACCACGATGCGCTCGCCGCTCGGCGCCAGCGCCGCGACGCCGAGCCCCGCGTGCGCGTGGACGCTGCGCGTCGCCTCCGCCACTTGCCCGCGGATCCTCGCGGCGCGCTCGATCGCGGCAGCGAAGGGGTGGGTCGAGCCCGTCTCCGCCCCCGCGGCGAGCGCGAGCACCCGGTTCGCGTCGGTGGTCAGCCCGTCGATCGCCACGATCTCGGGCTCGCCGAGGAGGACCGTGCCGCGCGCGCAAAGGACCGCGAGATCGGCGCGCGACGCCGCGTCGAAGCTGCGGGCATCCCGGTAGAGGATGCCCCGCGACAGCGCCAGCAGGTGCCCACGGCCCTGCGTGTGCGCGACCGCGCCGAGCACACCCGGCGCGGAGAAGGCCACGGCCGCGGCCGCAGCCGTCATGAGCATGTCCCTCACCGATCCGTTGCTCGCGAAGACGGCCGCCGCGGCGAGGATGCCCACGCCGAACAACGCGCGACCGAACAGGAGACGGCTGAAGAGCACCACGGGCGCCGAGAGCTCGGCGCGGACGAGCGGGTTCACGAGCGCGCGCTCGTAGGCGCGCTCCCTGGCCCCGAACGTGGCGACGACGAGGGCGCGCCCGCTCTCGATCCGCGCTCCGGCGACGAGGCTGTCTCCCTCCCGCCGCCGGACCGCCGTCCGCGCGAAGGGGTGCGGGAGCACGACGACCTCGCCCTCGACGAGGACGCCGTCGACGCCGAGCACGTCTCCCGCGTCCACGACGACGTGCTGGCCCGGCTTCACGTCGGCGACCGGCGTGACGACGATCTGCTCGCCGATGCGCGTCTTGACCTCGGCGGGCAGCGCCGCGCGGATCGCCTCCGTGCCTCGCGCGTTCCGCTCGACGGCACGCTCCAGGAAGAGCACGGTACCCGCGAAGCAGGCGCACGACAGGCCGGTGAGCCCCGCGAACGCGAGGGTGCTCGGGTCGCCGGCCGAGGCGGCCCACACCGTCACGCACGCGGCGAGGACGTGCGGCCAGACGACCAGCGCCGGGTGGAGCTCGTACCGCGCGCGAGGTCGCGTGAGCATCGCCGCGACGAGGCACGCCGCGGCCAGGATCCCGCCTGGCACGCGGATCCGGGAGGACACGTCGCCTCCGATCGCCGCGAGGAAGCTCAACAGGCCGAGCGCGACGGCCGCCACGAGCACCGCGCGATGCGTCGCCGGGAGGCGCGCGCCCCGGGAACGCGCGTCCTCCGTCCGAGCGACCCTGTCGAGTTCCAGCGAGAGCGGGGACTCGTCCTCGACCGCGGGATCGGGCCGCGCCCCGGACTCGACGCCGCCCTCCTCGCTCGGATCCGCGTGTCGGATGGATGGCGCGGCGACGTCGAACCGTGGGGGCGGGGTCGCGGGGGTGGCGGTGGCGGGTGTCCCCCGGCCCCCGCGATCTCCTTCGGCGAGGGAGGCGCGCGCGGGCGGAGCCGCAGGGGCCGACGAGGGTTCCACGCGCGGTGGCTCCGCGGTGGCTGCCTGCGTCCACGCAGCGGCCGCACCGACGTCGAGGTACCGCGCCTTGCAGGCTGCGTCGCAGAAGTAGTGGAATCGGCCGCCGAGGATCGCGACCTGGCCGGCGCGGAGCGGATCGACCGCCTCGCCGCACCCCGGGCACGTCGCGGCCCCCTCGCTCACCCGGCGCGACTCCTCAGGAGCACGTCGCGCACGATGCCGACGCCCTCCACGATCTCCCGATCGGTCACGACGAGCGGTGGCGTGAAGCGGAGGACGCGATCGCCGGCGGCGGTGAGCAGGAGACCGGCGGCGGCGAGATCGACGAGCTCGTCGCGCGCCACGCGCCCTGGCCGGAGCACCAGCGCGCGCAGCAAGCCCGCACCCCGCGCCCCCTCGCAGACGTCGGGCAGATCGCGCACGAGGTCGACGAGGAGGCCGTGAAGGATCTCGCCCTTCACGCGAGCGCCCTCCACGAGGCCCTCCCGATCGAGGATGTCGAGGACGCTGAGCGCCGCCGCGCTCGCGAGTGGGTTGCCGCCGAACGTCGAGCCGTGCGTCCCGGGAGGCAACGCGCCGGCGAGCGCCTCGCTCGTGAGCATCACGCCGATCGGCACGCCGCCGCCGAGCCCCTTCGCCAGCGAGAGCGCGTCGGGCACCACGCCGGCCTGCTGAAAGCCGAACAGCGAACCGGTGCGGCCGACGCCGGTCTGGACCTCGTCGAACAGGAGCAGCGAGCCGTTCGCGTCCGAGAGCGCGCGGAGCGAGGCCAGGAACCCGGGCGGCGGCGGGAGCACGCCACCCTCACCCTGGATGGGCTCCACGACGATGGCGGCCAGCTCGGGGCCGACGTGCCTGCGCACCGCGTCGAGATCGCCGTAGGGGACGTGCGCGACGCCCTCGATCACGCCGAAGCCCTCGCGGTATTTCGGCGTCCCCGTGAGCGACAACGCGCCCATCGAGCGACCGTGGAACGCGTTGTCGAACGCCAGGAAGCGCCGCCGCGCCGCATCTCCCTTCGCATGGAAGTGCCTGCGGGTGAGCTTGAAGAGCGCCTCGACCGCCTCGGTCCCCGAGTTGCAGAAGAACGCGCGCGCCATGCCGGACCGCTCGCATAGCCTCCGCGCCAGCCGGATGTTCGGCTCGTTGTAGAAATAATTCGACGTGTGGACCAGGGTCGCGGCCTGCTCGGCGATCGCGCGCACGTGGTCCGGGTGCGCGTGACCGACCGAGCACACGGCCACGCCTGCCGCGAAATCGAGGTACCGCCGCCCGCCGACGTCGAAGATCTCGCACCCCTTTCCGCGCGCCAGGACGAAGGGCGCCGGCTTGTAGTTCGGGTAGAGGTATCGGTGCGCGTCGGCGAGGAGGTCGTCCTGGGTGGCCATGCGCGGAGGATGCCGAGGTTCCCCCGGACCGTCCAGCGGGCGACGCAGGCGCGCGAGCGTGCGTGCCATCTCCGCGAAGCCGGCCCCGCGCTCCGACGCGGTGACCCACGCGGGCAAGATGGCCATTTTCCGTCGTGACATCCACACGTTGGCGACGCCGATGGACGTGGTGAAGGCCGCGAAGCAGGGGGCGTCGTTGCCGCTGTCGCCGACGTACGCGAAGCGGCCACGCGCCACCGTGGGATCGACCGCGAGGCGCGCGTGGAGGAAGGAGAGCACGCCCGTCGCCTTGTCGCACACGTCGAGCGACGCGTGCACGTGGACGCTCGAGCGGGACGTCCGCGCGCCCGCGGCCTCGCACAAGGCGACCAGCCGCGCGATGGCAGGCTCGGAGGCGCGCGCGCTCTCGCCGACGTCCCATGCGACGTCGCTGGTGCGCGCGTGCGTGTCGTCGGAGATCGCGATCTCGGGGATCTCGCGCGCTGCGGTCCGCACCAGATCCGCGAGCGCGTCTCGCCTGGCGCGCCGTACCGACGGGGCGACGGGATCGACGACACGGATCGTGGGGCCCTCGCGCACGACCGCGATCGCGCCGTTCTCCGCGACGCAACCCTCGATCGGCCACTGCCGGGCGAAGACCTCGGCCCACCCCGCCGGCCGGCCCGTCACGGCGACGAGCACGAGGCCGGCGTCGCCGAGCTCGAACAGCGCGCGGTAGGCCTCCGGCGACAGGGCGCCGTGCGTGAGGAGCGTGTCGTCGAGGTCGAAGAGTACGCCCTCGAGGCGGGTGGCCTCCTCGCGCCCGATCGTGACGAGCGGCCTCACCGGGGTGTCACGCGCGCGATGATGGCCTTGAGGTAGAGTCCCTCCGGGAAGGCGGCGATCACGGGGTGATCGGGCCCCTGGAAGTGGCGCTCGAGCACCGCACACGACACGTTGGCCCGGAGCGCGCCCGTCGCGAGGGCGCGGGTGAGGGCCGCGAGGTCGACCGCGGCCGAGCAGGAGCACACGACGACGAGGCCGCCCGGGCGCACGGCCCGGCACGCCAGCTCGGCCAGGCGCGCGTAGTGCACCAGGGCCTGCTCGCGCTGGGTGCGCGTCGGCGCCAGGCGAGGCGGATCGCAGATGACGAGGTCGAACGCCCCGTGGGCTTCCTGCATCACGCGGCGCGCGTCTCCGACGACGAACTTCATCGAGGCGTGCACCCCGTTCGCGCGCGCGGCCGTGGCCGCCGTCTCCAGCGCGAGCGCGCTCTCGTCCACGCTGACGACCTCGCGGGCGCCGCCCCGCGCCGCCGCCATGCCGAACGCCGCCGTGTACGCGTACGCGTCGAGCACGCGCGCGCCCCGCGACAGGCGCTCCACCCGCCCCCGGAGCTCGCGCTGGTCGAAGTAGAACCCGGTCTTCTGCCCGAGGCTCGTCGGGATGGCGTGCGAGAACCCGCGCTCCTCGAACGTGAGCTCCTCGAGCTTCGCGCCGCGGACGAGGCCTGGCGTCGGGGTGAAGCCCTCGTGCTTGAGCACGGAGGCGGGCGTGCGGTCGAGGATGGTCCTCCTCCCCAGCGCCGTCTCGAGCGCGTCGAGCACGACGCGCTCGCGGGCCTTCATGCCGAACGTGAGGAGCTGTACGACGAGCGCCTCGCCCATCCTGTCGACGACGATCCCGGGCAGCCCGTCGCCCTCGGCGTGGACGAGGCGAAATCCGGTCGTCTTCGGGTCGTCGCCCTCGCCGCCGAGCCCGAGCGAGGCGCGCAGCGCGTGCGCGTCGGCGAAACGCTTCACGAAGAAGTCGGTGTCGATCGGCACCTCCTCGTCCCTCGCGAGGAGGCGCACGACGATCGCCGACCCTGGCGAGTAGAAGCCACGACCGAGGAAGTTGCCCCGGGGATCGACCACCCTCACCTCGTCCCCGCGCGTCGCGCCGCCCTCGACCCTGTCGACAGCCTGCGCATACACCCAGGGGTGACCCGCCCAGATGGGCTGCACGTGACCAGGCTTGAGGCGGAGGGTGGGGAGCACGGAACCGCATCCCTGTCTACTACGGACGGCGTGACCCCGCATCCGGTCTCATGGTCCCCGTGAACGGACGGCTACTCCCGCCCCAGGGGCTCCGAAAACGCCCAGGGTCCTGGCTGGAGGGGGTGGCACGCCGGCTGCTTTGGATGCATCGTGGACTTGCAGCGTTTTTCGAGGAGGCTTGTGATGGGTTTCGGCTGGTACACCAAGAAGCGGACACTCGGCTTGCTGGCGGGCGCCTCGACCCTGTCGCTCGTCACCCTCGCGTCGAGCGAGGCCCGCGCCGACTGTCCCCCGGGAAGCTGGTTCTGCCAGGAGACCCAGCCAGCCCCCGGCCAGCCGCCTCCTGCCAGTCTTCAGCCCCTGCCGCCCCCCGCGGCGGCGCCGCCACCGGCCGCTCCGCCGCCCGTGGTCGTGTACCAGCCGCCGCCGCCCCCGCCGACGGTCGTCGTTCGCGAGGCGCCCCCCCCCTACGTCTACACGCCCCGCCCGCCGGACTACCCGCGCAAGAACGAGTGGGGCCTGAACCTCCACCTCGGCGGGGCCTTCTTCGGGAAGGGGCGAACGAGCGACGCGGGCGCGGGGGTCATCGGCGCGGGACTGCGGTTCCGCCCGATCGCCCCGCTCGCGATACAGGCCGACCTCGATCTCGCCGGGGGCCGCGACTACAACGGTTTCCGTCGCAGCGAGGCGGCGTTCCTCCTCAACGGGCTGCTCTTCGTGAATCCGAAGGACAAGGCCCAGCTCTATTTCCTCGCGGGCTTCGGCTGGGCGGGCGCCACGGCGGTGGACGACTCGCAGGGCTACGACGGCCCGAAGTACCGCTACAGCTACTTCGGCATGCAGGCGGGCGTCGGCCTCGAGTTCCGGCCCACACGTCACCTCGCGCTGAACGCGGACCTTCGTGGCTTCGTGCGTGGCCGGATCGACCGCGACCGGCAGTACGATCCCGAGTTCACGGACGCGCAGGGCCGGTCGACCAACACCTCGGGTGGCGGGCTGTTCATGGGCGGGATCACGTTCTATTTCTGAGGCCCGCCTCGACCGCAAGGCGGGCTCTCGATGAAGCTCGCCCTCTCCTCTGCCGTCGGCCTCGCCTCGGGCGCCACGCTCGCGCTCACAGCGCCTCCGACGAATCTCCACTTCGCGCCCTTCGTGGGTCTCGCGGGGCTCGCGTGGGCGCTGCGTGAGACGGCGCGCGGACCCGGCCGGGCGGTCGCCCGAGCGGCGCTCGTGGGCGCCGCCTTCGGGACCGGCGCGAACCTCGTCGCGCTCCGGTTCGTCCCCGAGGTGATCCAGCGCTTCACGGAGCTCGGCGCGGGGCTCTCGTACCTGGCGCTCGCGCTCCTCGCGCCCGCGCAGGCGCTGGGGTGGCTGCTGGCGGGCGTCCTCGCGGCGATCCTGCAGCGCCGCGGGGGACCGCCGCCGCTGGCGACCGCGACGGGCGTGTTCGCGGGGACGTTCTTCCCGGCGCTCTTCCCCTGGACGCCCGCCGGCGGGATCAGTCCATGGCCCATCCTCCTCCAGCTCGCGGACGTGATCGGCGAGCGGGGGGTCACGTTCCTGATGGCGTTCGCGTGCGCGGGGGCGGTCGAGGCCGTGATGCTCCGCGCTGCAGCGCGCACGCGTGGGATGGCGTGGCTGGCGCTGACCGGCCTCGTCGGCGCAGCGGCCGTCGCCTACGGCGCCGCGCGCATCGACCAGATCGACCGGAGGCGCGCGGCGGCGCCACATCTCCGGATCGGCCTCTTGCAGCCCGGATTCGAGGCGCGCCAGCGCTGGGAACCGGCGCGCGCCCAGCCGATCCTCGACAACCTCGTGCGCCTCACGCGCTTCGCCGAGGCGAAGGGCGCCGAGATCGTGATCTGGCCCGAGTCGGCGTACCCGTACGCGATCTCGCACGCGATGCGGCACGATCCCGTGGGCGAGCTGGCGATCCGCGGCGAGGGCGTCCGCGGCCCGGTGATGACCGGCATCTACATGGTCGCGGGACACGGGAGCGCGTTCAACTCAGCGGCGATCGCCTACCCCGACGGAACGCTCTCGGAGCCCTACGACAAGCGCCACCTCCTGTGGTTCGGCGAGACGGTGCCCCTGGCCGACGAGCTGCCCTTCCTCAGGCGCTGGTTCTCCCGAGGGACCGGCATCCTGCCAGGCACGAAGCACGTGCTCCTGTCGTGGGGCCGGATGCGGGCGGGGGTGCTCAACTGCTACGAGGACACGATCGGCCTCGCAGGGCGCGAGGCGCAGGAGGGGGCGAACCTGCTGGTGAACGTGACGAACGATGCGTGGTTCGCGGGCAGCGCCGAGGGGGAGCTCCACCTCTACCTCAGCGCCCTCCGAGCGATCGAGACACGCAAGGATCTCGTCCGCGCGGTGAACCTCGGCCCCACGTCGTTCGTCGACGCGGCGGGGCGGGTGCGCGCGCGCTACGCAGAGCCCATGCCGGCGCCGCTCATCGTGGACGCGGCGCTCCTGGACGGAGACCCGACGTTCTTCGCGCGCGCGGGGGACGTTCCCATGGTGCTCTTGATCGTCGCGGGCGTGCTGGCGAGGCGGCGACGGGCGCTCGCGTGATACGCTCGGCGTGCACGCCATGATGGGCTCGCCGTCAAGGGTCGATGTCACCGTCCGACGCGGGACGCTCGCCGATCTCGACGCGGTCACGGCGCGCTTTCACGCGCTCTGGCCCGAGGTCGCCTCGGAACAGCACAGAGGCGAGGCCGCCGCTGTGCTCTCCGGTCGACCCGCCTCGGCGATGCCGCTCGTCGTGTTCGTGGCCGAGACAGGAGGGCAGATCGTGGGCTTCGTGGAGGCGAGCCTGCGCTCGACCGTCGACGGCTGCGATCCGGGGCACGCCAGCGGGTACGTCGAGGGGTGGTTCGTGGACGCGGCGCACCGTGGGCGAGGGGTCGGGCGGGCCCTGATCGACGCCGCGGAGGCGTGGGCCCGCGTGCTGGGGTGCACGGAGATGGGCTCGGACGCGCTCGCGACGAACGCGATCTCCGAGAAGGCGCACGTCGCGCTGGGCTACGAGATCGTCGATCGCTGCGTGAACTTCCGCAAGACGATCGCACCTTCACGCCGCGCGGCCGGCGGCGGCCGGCTGCGTCTCCACATCGCGACGTCCCTCGACGGCTACGTGGCAGGCCCCCGCCAGAGCGTGGAGCACCCCCTCGGCGTGGGCGGCATGCGCCTCCACGACTGGGTGTTCGGGCTGGAGGCCTGGCGTTCGAAGCACGGACTCGAGGGCGGCCTCGTGAACCTCAGCACCGCCGTCGTGCGCGAGGTCCAGGCGGGCGTCGGCGCCGTCATCATGGGGCGGAACATGTTCGGCGGACACCCGGGCCCTTGGGACGAGGCGAACCCGTGGAGCGGATGGTGGGGGGAGGAGCCGCCTCATCACGCGCCGGTGTTCGTGCTGACCCACCACGCGCGCGCGACGCTCCCCATGAAGGGCGGGACGACGTTCGCGTTCGTGACCGACGGCATCGCGACCGCCCTCGAGATGGCTCGCGAGGCGGCTCGCGGCGAGGATGTGTCCCTCGCCGGCGGCGCGAGCGTCGCCCGGCAGTTCCTCGCCATGGGCCTCGTGGACGAGATGTGGATCCACCTCGTGCCCACGCTCCTCGGCGGGGGAGAGCGCCTGTTCGAGGGGACGGGCGACGACCTGCACGGCCTCGCGCTCGTCCGCACGGTGGCCGCGCCCGACGTGACGCACCTGAAATACGTGCGCGGCCAGACCGCGGCGCGCTGACGATCACCTCCACGCCACGGTCCCCTCCGCGACCGCGTCGCTCGACACGACGGTCACCTGGTCGCCCCGTACCGCGAGCACGCGTTCGTACAGGAGCTGCCACCGCGCCCGCGCGATCGGCGCCCCGGGCTCGCCGAGACTCACGACCCCCGTCCACGTGCCGCGGATTCGCGTGTCGCGCGCCTCGGTGCGCGCCTCCGCGTGCGACCCCTCACGGAGCGCGGTCCACGTTCGGCCGAACGTGCGCGACGCGTCCCCCACGATCTCTCCCCGTGCGCCCTCGGCGAACACCAGGAGCCGCGCGCGCCGGAACATGTCGCCCGTGGGGAAGTCGTGCCCCGCGTCCACGCGAAGGACGAACCGGATCGCGGCCGCTCCCTGCACGCGCTCGGCCTCCACGCGTACCGCCGCGGAGATCCGTTCCGGCGCGTGCCCCGCGAGGAAGCGGTGATCCTTGTGTCCCGCGCGCGTGGGCATGTGACACCCCGCGCACGGTACGTCCGCGAAGGCGGAGCGCGCGTGCTCGGAGACGGTCCGCTGCACGAGCTCCTCGCGCCCACCCGCGAAGGTGAACTCGTGGCAGCCCGCGCAGGTCGCGGCGGGGCCGGGCCTCGCGCGCGCGCCGTCGCGGGCGTGGGGGGTCACGCCGTGACAGGCCTCGCAGTCCACGCCCACGGCGACGCCGAGACGGGAAGCGGCCGGCGCGTGGCAACCGGTGCAGAATACATGCTCCTTCGGATCTTCGAGGGCGAGGCTGTGCTGGAAGGTCTCGTCGGTGAACGCGAGCCTGTGGAACGACACGCGCCACTCGTCCGCGATCGCGGCGTGGCAACCCCCGCACGGCGCCGGCGCGGCGAGGCCGGTCGCGAGCGGACGGATGGACGCCCCCTCCAGCGTCGAGCGCGGTGCGCCGGCGCACGACGCCATCCCCCCGGCGACGCTCGCGAGCACCGCCACGAGCGCGACGCCTCTCCCGCCCCTCACGGGAGCACGCTCACTTCTCGGAGGCCAGGCCCGTCGCGAGGTCGATCGCGAGCGTGCGCTTCGGCTCGGGATCGCCGCACACCACCTCGGGCCGCAGCCGGTCGTTCGCGGAGACGAGCGCCACGAGCTTCCTCGCCGTGTCGACGTCCCGGACCCTCGCGCCCACGAACGTGCGGTCCCCGGAGACGAACTCGACGAGCGCGACGTCGCCGAGCTCCGTGTGGCCCTTCAGCGCCGCGCGAATCCTCGGCCAGTCGTCCGCCTTCTTGACCGCGTTGCTCCGCCGCGCGAGCACGGCGAACGGCGTCTTGCACTCCGCCGTGGCCATCGGCGGCCACGACTGGAACCCGTGCCCCACGTTGATGTTGTTGTTCTCCGGATCGGGCTCGTTGCAACGCAGCGTCTCCTTCACCGGCCGCGTGCGGAAGAGCGCTGTGTGGAGCTCCTGGTCCTTCCAGCCCGGCCCCTTCTCCCAGTACATCCCGACGAGGATCACGTCGCCGGGCGATGCCACGACGACCCGCTTCGCCTTGAACGTGGAGCCCGCCGTGAACGGCGGCGTCGGGAGCGCGGCGGGCTTCCACTCCGCACCCTCTCGACGGTACAGCTTGCCCGACTTGCCGACCATCCAGGGCGCGCCGTCCTCGACGCCGTCGAAATCGGCCACGGGCTCGGGCGTGGGAATGACGCCTGTCTGCGCCTTCGCGATGCGCTCGAGCGTGGCCGCCTCCGTGAGCGCCCACAGGTCGTCCGACCCGGCGCGGCGGACGAGCTTGATCGGCTGGCCGTTCGTGGTCTTCCCGATCGCCGCGAAGGACGCGCCGTTCCATCGCGCCACGCGATCGGCGCGGACGACGTAGACCTCGTCCGGGGCGACCTCGTGCACCGACGCCCACGTGTCCCCGGGCAGGAGCGCCTGGAGCGCGTGCTCGGTGATCTTCCCACCGGGCGCCCAGTGGCGACCGACGAGCGGGGCGTCCGGGTTCTGTTGCCGGTTGCGGCGCGAGATGAGGAGGACATCGCCGGTGGGAAAGGCCGCGAGCGCCGGGTACGGGTAGTCCTGGTAGAGCGCCAGCGGCGGCTTCGTCGTCGACCCCTCGACCCACAGCTCACCGTTCGCCGCGGCGAAGCCGAGCGATCCGATGACGCCGCCGTCCACCCACGCGTGGATGTTCGTCTGGTCCTTCTCGTACCGCTTCCACTTGCCGCCGGCGTACCGGTGGAGCACCGCGCCTTCGCTGGTGCGGGTGCCGGTGCTGTCGGCGACCCAGAAGTCGTCGAGAGAGCGGCCGGCGATGCCCCTCGGCGACGCGATGCTGGGGTCTCCGATGGACTCGAGCCCGTCGTCACGAAGCGCGATGAACGACGCGCCACCTCGTCGCTTGTCGGAGTAGTAGCCGAGCGCGCCTCCGCCGTAGTGCACGACCATGTCCTTGCCGACGCGACCGGCCGCCAGGTCCGAGCACAGGCCATCGACCACGGCGTAGAATCCGGCTTGCTCGCGCGGGACGCTCCGCCACTTCGCCGGGCCCTCGGGCACGAGCACGCGCGCCGTGCCGCTCGCACGCGAGGCATCGCCGGCCGTGGCGGCGTCGGGGCCGGACACGGCGACGGCCCCCGCCTCGACCGCGCCCGGTGCGGCGCTCGGCACCGATGGATCGCTGGTCAAGGGTCCCGAGACGTTGCCCTTCCCAGGGACGCAGGCGACCACGAGCACCAGGAGCCCGTCGAGGAGGAGCCGCGGTGCGCGTCGCAGAGGGACCATGGCGCGAACATACCGCGACCGCGCGGCGCCCCTCAAATACAAGAAGGGCGCCGCGGCCTCGCGGCCGGCGCCCTTCTCCAAGAGGCGTCGTTGCGCCCCGTTACTGGATGAGGTCCTTCAGCTTCTTGAGGGCCGAGGCGCGGATCTTCTTCGACGCCGGCTTGCCCTTGATCGTGATCGGCTGCTTGGTGAAGGGGTTGATGCCGGGGCGATCCTTCGTCGCCGGCTTGCGGACCGTCTTCAGCTTCAGCAGATCGGGGATCACGAACTCGCCGTTCTGCTTCTTGAGCTCCTTCTTCACGAGCTCCACGAGACCCTCGAACACGCGCGCGACGCTCTTCTTGTCGAGCTCGCTGGACTCGGCGATCTCGGAGATCACCTGCGCCTTCGTCAACCTCTTCGCTCCCGCCATCTGTGCATCCTCCTGTCGATTGCTCGACGATGTTGTTCTGTTCCCCGTCCGCCCGCTGTAGGCGTTTATCCCACCTTTGAGCCAGGCCGACCGATGTTCCGTCGTGTCGCGAACCGCGGTTTTGACCGAGTTTTCCCCGCTACCGCAGCCCGAGTATCGCTATCACCGCGTGTTCCATGCGGGCAAGCGAAAATTGATCACGTTTCTGCTTTTTTTATCGGCTTCCGAGGCCCCTTGCCACCGCAGAGCCCTTGAAATACGCGGGTTCGGGGCCCATCGACGGCGGCAATGCCGTGTTTTCCCGAAGGATTACGCACTCTCGTGGTGCGGGCAGGGGCGCCTCGCGACGCCGGTCGCGAGGCGCCCCGGGTCAGCCGGGCGACCTCCGCGCGCATCGCGCGATCCTTCGCCTTCGTGTCGTGGTCCCACCCGAGGAGGTGCAGGAGCCCGTGGGCGAGCAGCATCGTGATCTCCTCGAGCGGCGCCTTCCGCGCGCGGCGCGCCTGCCGGATCGCCGTCGGCACGCTCACGATCACGTCGCCGAGGAGCGAACCGCGGAAGCTCGAGAACTCGCCCTCCTCGAGGGCGAAGGCGAGCACGTCCGTCGTCCGGTCCTTCCCCCGGTAGGTCGCGTTCAGCGCGCGGACGTGGTCGTCGTCCGACAGCACGAACGAGATCTCGTCGGCGAGGCGGAGGGCACGCACCATCGCCCGGATGCGTCGTGCGATCTCCCGTGCGTCGACATCGTCGCGAACGTCCGGTTCGATCGTGAGCGTGAACGGCACGGGGCCGACGATAGCGGAAAAGTTGGCCCGCGCACGCGAGCGTCGCCACTCTCTCGTGACCATGGGAGAAGCGATCGCCACCGAAACCTTCCGCGGCCCCGAGCGGCGCCGCCACCGCGTGTACGTCACCCGCAACACCGAGTACCACTTCCGCGACGGCTTCTGCGTCGCGGTGCGCGACCGCAGGAGCGGGGAGTTCCTTCGCGGGCACCTCGCGCTCGATCGGCGCATCCAGGGCGGGCTGCGCTTCTTCCCGTCCGGGGCGATCCTGCCGAACCCCGGCGAGCCGGCACGCGGCGAGGCGCTCTACTTCGCGAACGACGGCCGCGACCTCGTCACGAGCCCGCTCGAGACCGTCGAGCGACCGACGAAGGAGACGGTGCACGCGTACGCGACGCAGCGCCGGGGCGCGCGCTCCGCCTCGCGCTGACGCGTGGTCGGCGGCCCGCGGACGGCCGACCGCGGATCGCCGAGCGGTGCTAGGCTCGGCTGGCGATGCTCGCCATCCCCTCCCGCGTCGAGGTCCGCGCGCGCCCCCTGCTCGCGGCCCGGCTGTACCTGCAGCCGATCGAGCCCGCGGACGCGCAGGATCTCTGGACAGCGGTGGAGGGTTCGCGCCGCCACCTCGAGCCGTGGCTCCCGTGGGTGCCCTTCAACTCCGATCTCGAGGCGAGCCACCGCTACTCCGACGCGAGCGCCTCCGACTGGGACGCGTCGCGCGCGTGCCGCCTGACCATCCGCGAGCGCGCGACGAGGCGGCTCGTCGGCGTCGTGGGGCTCGAGTCGATGGTGCACCTCCACGAGAGCTGCGAGCTCGGGTACTGGCTCCGCGTGGACGCGACCGGTCGCGGGTACATGACCGAGGCGGCGCGAAGCGTGATCGACTGGGCCTTCCACGATGTCCACGCGCACCGCATCCGGGTTGCGGCGTCGACGGAGAACCACGCGTCGCTGGCCGTCATCGGGCGCCTCGGGTTCCACTTCGAGGGGATCGCGCGCCAGGCGGAGCGGTGCCACGGGCGCTGGCTCGACCACGCGGTGTTCTCGATCCTCGCCGGCGATCCCCGCCCTTGATCAGCCGCCCCGCCCGGGCGGCGCGTACGCGTCGACGAGCGCGCGCAGGCGGCCGAGCCCGTCGACGGCGCGAGAGCCATACCAGGAGAGATCCTTGCCTCCGGTCCGCACGACCGCCCCGGTCCGCGACGCGGGCAGGTCGAGCGCGAGGAACACCTCGCGGTCGGCCTCGGAGAACGGGTGCGGCTCGTCCGGCAGGAGGACGAGCTCGGGGGCACGCGCGATGACCTCGTCGACGCGGACGCGTGGGTAGCGGGTGTCCCGGCCTCGGACGCGCTCGCCGGTGAGCGCGACGGCCTGGCCGAGATCTGCCGCGAGCGGGTACCGGCGCGCGCGATCGGCGAAGACGTTCTCGGCGCCCGCGAGGTGGAGGACGTCGCTGATGTACGTGTCGCCATGGATGGTCATCAGCGGGTCCATCCAGATCGGGCAGAAGGTGCGAACGGACCGCCGGCGAGCGCGCGCGCTCTCCGCCTCGCGCACGGCCTCGTACCCGCGGCGCACGAGGTCCTTCACCGCGGGCTCGCCCGCGACGTCGAACACGACGGCCAGCTTCGCGAGGTGGGCGAGCCCCTCGGCCACGCGCGTCGGGAAGGCGACGAGGACGCGGTACCCCTCCTCGGCGAGGCGCTCGAGATCGCGCCGGGTGTTCTCCTCCTTGTTGGCGATCACGAGGTCGGGCTCGAGGGCGCGGATCGCCGCGAGATCCGGGTTCTTCGTGCCCCCCACGGAGGGAAGCGCACGCACCCCTTCGGGGAGCTCGCAGTAGTCGGTGCGCCCGACGATCGACGCGCCGCAGCCGAGGTCGAACACCGACAGCGTGTCGCTCGGCACGAGGGACACCACCCGCCGCGGCGCGGAGCCGAAGAGGAGCTCGCGCCCGAGCGCGTCGGTGACCTTCCTCAGTCCCATTCGTCCGAGGGGGCCGGAGGCCCGGGCGGTCCGCCGTCGGCGTGCGGGCCGACGCGTACGGCGCAGTGTGCCCACGCCTCGTCGTTGCACGCGCGTGGCTCGAGCTTGCCCACACATCGGGTGATCTCGCCGCCGAGCCCCTCCGCGAGGCGATCGAGGATGAACTCGCACCCCCGGTTGCACTCGGCGGTGGAGCACTGCGCCGCGCGCTTCGCGCACGCGAGCTCGCAGGCGGCGACGGGCCGGTTCGTGGGCTCGACCGCGCGGCACGACGGGAGGGCGGCGGCGAGGGCGACCAGACCGGCGCACACGGCGAGCGCGAGCGGGGAGAGGAGGCGCTGCACGGGCGGAAAGCTAGCGGGTTTTGGGCACGTGATCGGCGTTTTTGTTGCCGTCCGCCGTCTCCGACGCCCGGACGAGCTCCACGAACGTGACGCCCTCCGATGCTCCCGGGACGCGGCTCGCCTCGATCCACTCGGTGCGATCGAGCGCCGGGAAGAACGCGTCCCCGTCCGGGACCCGGCGCGCGACCTCCGTGAGGAAGATGCGCGTCGCGAGGGGCAGCGCAAGGCGGTAGATCTCGGCGCCGCCGACGACGCGTGGCTCGGGATCGTGCTGGCGGGCGAGCGCGATCGCCGCCTCCAGCGAGGGCGCGACCTCGCACCCGGCGAGCGCGAGCGCCGGATCGCGCGAGACGACGATGTTCCGCCGGTCGGGCAGCGCGCGCCCGATCGAAGCATGCGTCTTCCGGCCCATGATGATGGCGTGCCCGACGGTCTTCGCCTTGAAATGGCGCAGATCCTCGGGGATCCGCCACGGGAGCGCGCCGCCTGTGCCGATGACGCCGCCCTCTCCGGCGGCGACGACGATCGCGAGCGGCGCGCGCGCGCTCACACCGAGACCTCGGCCGCGATGTGCGGGTGGGGATCGTACCCCTCGAGCGCGAAGTGCTCGAAGCGGAAGGCGAAGATGTCCTACACGTCCGGATCGACGCGCATCGTCGGGAGCGGGCGCGGCGCGCGCTCGAGCTGGAGGCGCGCCTGCTCGATGTGGTTGTTGTAGAGGTGCACGTCCCCGAACGTGTGGACGAAGTGGTGGGCGACGTTGCCGGTGACCTGCGCGATCATCATCGTCAGC
>SXGT01364136.1_pt1 | contig 17556 bp, 10 predicted proteins | sample 3176221 | NCBI WGS metagenome assembly SXGT01 (sample SAMN11356862, study PRJNA531348) | freshwater metagenome | isolation source: freshwater sample F1-120 | place: China: Fuxian Lake, Yuxi | collected 2017-12-25
CAGACGTCTCCAACGAGGAGATGCTCGCGCAGCTCGAGGACGTCGGAGCCGTCATCTGCGCCGCGGGCGCGGGACTCGCCCCGGCGGACAAGAAGCTGTACGCCCTGCGCGACGTGACAGGGACGGTCGAGGCGATCCCCCTCATCGCCAGCTCGATCATGAGCAAGGAGATCGCCGAGGGCACCGGCGCCCTCGTGCTCGACGTGAAGGTCGGCTCCGGGGCGTTCATGAAGACCGAGGCCGACGCCCGTGAGCTGGCCGAGACGATGGTCGCGCTCGGCACGGACGCCGGCGTGCGGACGGTGGCCCTGCTGACCGACATGTCCGTCCCGCTCGGCCTCACCGCCGGCAACGCCCTGGAGGTGCGCGAGTCCGTCGAGGTCCTCGCCGGCGGCGGACCGGACGACGTCGTGCAGCTGACGCTCGCGCTCGCGCGGGAGATGCTGGCCGCTGCAGGACGTGGCGACGTCGACCCTGCCGACGCCCTGGCCGACGGTCGGGCGATGGACGTCTGGCGTCGCATGATCGGCGCCCAGGGCGGCGACCCCGAGGCCGCGCTGCCCATGGCACGTGAGACGCACGTCGTGACGGCCGAGACGGCCGGCACGGTGGAGCAGGTCGAGGCCATGGCGGTCGGGCTGGCGGCGTGGCGCCTCGGCGCGGGACGCTCGCGACCCGGCGAGGCGGTCCAGGCCGGCGCGGGCGTGGAGCTGCACGTCCGCCCCGGCGACGAGGTCGCCGCCGGCGACCGGCTGCTGACGCTGCACACCGACACGCCGGAGCGTTTCGCTCGAGCACTCGCCGCCGTGGAGGGCGGTGTGGTCGTGGGATCGGGCCCTGCCGCGGAGCACGCCGTCGTGATCGATCGCATTGGTTAGGGTCGGGGCATGCGAGTGCTGAACGACGCGCAGGAGATCGCCGAGGCCGAGGGTCAGGAGCTCGGCGTCAGCGAGTGGCTGCAGATCGCCCAGGAGCGGATCGACCTCTTCGCCGACGCCACCGGGGACCGGCAGTGGATCCACGTCGACCCCGAGCGCGCCGCCGAGGGACCATTCGGCGCGACCATCGCCCACGGGTACCTGACGCTGTCGCTGCTGCCGTTCCTCGGAGCGCAGGTCTACGCCTTCGCCGGCGACGTGGCGCGCGTCAACTACGGGCTCAACACGGTCCGCTTCGTCTCCCCGGTGACCGTCGGCTCGAAGATCCGCAACCGGGTCTCGGTCCTGGAGGTCAAGGACCTGGAACGCGGTCAACAGGTGACGCTGCGCCACCAGATCGAGATCAAGGGCCAGGACAAGCCCGCGTGCGTCGCCGAGACCGTCACCCTGCTGATGGAGGCCCAATCATGACCAGCCCGTCCATGACCCCCACGACCACCACCCCCGCCACGTCCGAGCAGGTGCTGCGCGCGCCCAAGGTCGCGCTGCACGAGCACCTCGATGGCGGGGTGCGACCCGCCACCGTCGCCGACATCGCCGCTCAGATCGGGCACGAGCTGCCGGCCGCTCCGGACCGGCTCGGCCTGTGGTTCGCCGACGCCGCCAGCTCGGGCTCGCTGCCGCGCTACCTGGAGACCTTCGAGCACACCGTCGCGGTCATGCAGCGCGCCGAGGACCTCGCCCGCGTGGCCAAGGAGTCCGTCCTCGACCTCGCGGCCGACGGCGTCGTCTACGCGGAGCTGCGATGGGCGCCCGAGCAGCACCTCGCGGGCGGGTTGCGCCTCCCCGAGACCGTGGAGGCGGTCCAGGCCGGGATCGACGAGGGCTGCGCCGAGGCGCGTGCCGAGGGGACCCCGATCGTCGTCGGCCAGCTCCTCACGGCGATGCGTCACGCCCAGCACGGCCTGGAGATCGCCGAGCTCGTCGTGCAGTACCGCGACCGCGGCGTCTGCGGGTTCGACATCGCCGGCGCCGAGGACGGCTTCCCGCCGATCCTGCACCTCGAGGCCTTCGAGTACCTGCGTCGCGAGAACGCGCACTTCACGATCCACGCGGGGGAGGCGTTCGGGCTCCCGTCGATCTGGCAGGCGATCCAGCGCTGCGGCGCCGACCGGCTGGGTCACGGTGTGCGGATCATCGACGACATCGACCTCGCGGCCCCCGACGGACCCCGGCTCGGCCGGTTGGCGTCCTACATCCGCGACAAGCGCATCCCGCTGGAGATGTGCCCGTCCTCGAACCTGCAGACCTCGGCGGTGCCCAACATGCGCTCGGTCGCGGACCACCCGATCGGCCTGCTGAAGGACCTCGGCTTCCGAGTGACCGTCAACTGCGACAACCGCCTGATGAGCGGCACGACGATGAGCCGGGAGATGCAGCTGCTCGTCGACGCCTTCGGCTACGGCACCGAGGACCTCCGCTGGTTCACCGTCAACGCGATGAAGAGCGCCTTCCTGCCGTTCGACGAGCGTCTCGCCCTCATCAACGACGTCATCAAGCCGCGGTACGCCGCACTCTGAGCACGGCGGGAGGTTCGGTTCAGCGCCCCCTGAGCACCCGACGCGCGCGCCGCGGCGACATCGGCTCGCAGCCGGCCTCGACCGCGGCACGCACGATCGCCGGTTCGGCGCGCATCAGTCGCCAGCCTCGTCGTACCAGGATCCACGGGGCCTTGCGTCCCTCGCGAAGGTCGCGCGCGAGCCGCATCACGAACGTCACGACCGCCGGACGACGCAGACAGATCGCGCGGTCCAGCAGCCCGGCGTCGCGGCACGCGGCGACGACGGCCGGCGCGAACAGTCCTTCGGCGATGAACCGTGACCCGGCCGAGACCTCACGGGTGCCCGTCCGGCGCGACGTCGCGAGGTCGTAGACGGGGACGGCCGCCAGGCCGCAGGCGCACAGCTCGGCGATCGCCTCGACGGCGTCGCCAGCCGACCAGGAGTCCACGTGGTCCCAGTCGACGATCCCCAGGCTCGAGCGCGGCAGGTCGGGCTCGTCGCCGTCGCGGTAGAAGTCGTCGAGCCGCAGGACGGACCAGCCCAGCACCTCCGCGAGGTGGGACTTGCCGACGCCCGACGGTCCGGCGACGACGACGACACGGCCCGCCGGGACGACCGGATCGCGGTCCGCTGCGCCGACCGGGGTCGTCCGCGCGGTGTCGTCCCGTGACCCGCCCCGCTGCCTCTCACGCACCCGCACGATCCTAGAGGTGGGCGGTCGGGGCGCGGGCGGCCGTCGTCGAGCCGGGCCACCCGACCCGTCGATAGGCTGCGGGCATGACCAGCCTGCCTTCCGTCGCCGACGTCGCCGCCACGATCGACCACGCCGTCCTCAAGCCCGAGCTCACCCTCGAGGAGGTCGACGGCCAGCTCGACGTGGCCGCCCGCCTCGGCCTGTTCAGCGTGTGCGTCCGTCCGTCCGACGTCGCTCACGCGGTCCGACGCCTCGACGGCAGCGGCGTGGCCGTCGGCACCGTCATCGGGTTCCCGCACGGCACGACGTCGACGGCCGGGAAGGTCGCCGAGGTGCGCCAGGCGCTCGCCGACGGTGCCCTGGAGCTCGACATGGTCGTCTCCATCGGCCGCCTGCGCAGCGGTCTGCTCGACGACGTCGAGGCCGACGTCCGGGCGGTCGTCGAGGCCGCGGACGGTCACGTCGTGAAGGTCATCCTCGAGACGGCGCTCCTGGACGACGACCAGGTCGTGGCCGGTTGCCGGGCCGCCGAGCGAGCCGGTGCCCACTTCGTCAAGACGTCGACGGGGTTCGCCGGTGGGGGAGCCACCGCCCACCACATCGCGCTCATGCGCGGTGCCGTGGGCGAGTCGGTGCAGGTCAAGGCGTCCGGCGGGGTGCGGGGCCTGGACACCCTCCTGGAGCTGTCTGAGCTCGGGGCGACGCGCTTCGGCACCAGCGCGTCCGACGTCATCCTCGCCGACCTCCAGGCACGCCACGAGGGCGAGGCGCCCACGGGCGCGGAGGACACCTCGTCCTACTGAGCCTCCGCCCCGCCGCAGGCGACCGGGGTGCGCTTCACCTGATCGACACCGCATCGTCACCGACCGAGCGTTGACGCGGTCGGGGCCGGTGCGGTGTGATCGTTCCTGGTCCGGCACCGCCAGGTGCTCGGGGGGCCTGCAGTGCCGTGGCCCTCGACGGTGACGTCGAGGCGCGTCTCGACGTCGTCCTCCGCCACCGGAGTCCCCGGACCGGTCCGTCCGACCGACCCGAGGAACACCGTGACTGCCCCCTCCTTCATGCGTCGTGCCGCCGCTGCCGTCAGCCTGGCCACCGCCGCAGCCCTGCTCTCCGTCTCGCCCGCGTCGGCCGTCGAACCGGTCGACATCACCGTGCTGGGCTTCAACGACTTCCACGGCCGCATCGACGACAACACCGTCGCCTTCGCCGGCACCATCGAGGAGCGTCGCGCCGCAGCCGGCGAGGACTCCACCCTCCTGCTGTCCAACGGCGACAACATCGGCGGCTCGCTGTTCGCGTCGTCCGTCCAGCAGGACCAGCCGACGATCGACGTCCTCAACGCCCTCGGCCTGCAGGCCAGTGCCGTGGGCAACCACGAGTTCGACCGCGGCGCCGACGACCTCACGGACCGGGTGGTCCCGGCGAGCGACTTCCCGATCCTCGGAGCCAACGTCGAGCGAGCCGACGGGTCGCCCCTGCTCGACGCGTACGAGATCGTCGACGTCGACGGCCTCTCCGTCGGCGTCATCGGGGCCGTCACGCAGGAGACGCCGAGCCTGGTGAGCCCCTCGGGCGTCGCCGACATCACCTTCACCGACCCGGTGGACGCCGTGAACGAGGCCGTCGCCGAGCTGGAGGCCCTGCCCGACGCCCCGGACGTCATCGTCGCGCAGTACCACGAGGGCGGCGCCGGTGCGACGCTCGAGGCCGCCACCGAGGGCAGCGAGGCGTTCCGCTCCATCGTTCAGGACACCGACCCCGCCGTCGATGCGATCTTCACCGGCCACACGCACCAGGTCTACGCCTTCGACGCCCCCGTCCCCGGCGGCGGTTCGCGCCCGGTCGTCCAGGCCGGGAGCTTCGGCGAGAACATCGCCGAGGTCACCCTCAGCGTCGATCCCGACTCCGGCGACGTGACCGCCCACACCCAGCGGGTCCTTCCGCGCACGACGACCCCGTCGACCGACCTCGTGAACGCCTTCCCGCGCGTCAAGGAGGTCCAGGACGTCGTCGACGAGGCGATCGCCCTGGCCGACGAGGTCGGACGCGAGCCGGTCGGCGAGATCACCGCCGACATCACCACCGCCTACGCGAACGGCGCCAGGGACGACCGCGCGAGCGAGTCCACCCTCGGCAACCTGGTCGCCGAGGCGACGTTCGACCAGGTCTCGCAGATGCCGGCCGGTGCCGACCTCGCCGTCGTGAACCCCGGCGGGCTCCGGGCGGACCTGCTCGTCGAGGGCGACGGAGGTCGCGGGGTCGTCACGCTGGCCGAGGCCAACGCCGTCCTGCCGTTCGCCAACAACCTCAGCTCGGTCACCCTGACCGGGGCGTCGCTGAAGAAGGTCTTCGAGCAGCAGTGGCAGCGCGACGCCGCCGGAGCGGTCCCGTCCCGCCCCTACCTGCAGCTCGGCACGTCCGACAACGTCCGCTACACCTTCGACCCGACCCGACCCGAGGGCGACCGCATCACGTCGCTGCGGGTCGACGGCGAGCCGATCGATCCCGAGGGGTCCTACCGCGTCGCAGTCCCGACGTTCCTGTCCGCCGGCGGGGACAACTTCCGTGCCTTCACCGAGGGAACGGCCGTCGACACGGGCGTCCTCGACTTCGAGGCGTGGTCGACCTACCTGCGCGAGAACCAGCCGCTCTCCCCGGACTTCGCCCGCCACGCCGTCCGCGTCGAGGGGCTCGAGGAGTCCTACGACGCCGGCGACGCCGTCTCCTTCGAGCTGCCGAACCTCGACCTCACCTCCCTCGGCAGCCCGTCCAACACCGAGGTGGCCCTGACGCTCGTCCAGGGCGACGTCGAGGTGCCGCTCGGCGCCGCACCGGTCGCCGGCGGGGCCGCGAGCCCCGAGGTCACGCTGCCCGGTGACGTCTCCGGCGACGCCGTGCTGCGGGTCGAGGCGGCCCCGAGCGGCACGGTCGCCGACCTGCCGATCACGATCGAGGCGGCACAGGAAGCCCTGGCCCCGTCGCGCGTGCGCGCCGACGCCCTCCCGGTAGCCGTCCGTGGCCTCCCGGTCCCGGTGCTGGTCCGGGTCGACGGTGACCAGGGCCGGGCGACCGGACGGGTCGAGATCCATTCCGGAGAGACGCGAGTGGGCGCGGCGACGGTCCGTGGCGGCGTCGCCCTCGCGCTCGTCGACAGCCGACGCCTCGGCACCGGACGCCTCGGCCTCGACGTCCGCTACCTCGGCGACGAGACCTACGCCCCGTCGAGCACATCGGTCGACGTCCGTGTGCTGGGACTCTTCCGATGAGGGGCCTGCGGTCCATGACGGCGAGCGTCCTCGCCGTCGCCGTGGCCGGCGGAGCGCTCGTCGCGGGCGGCGTCTCGGCCCAGGCCGCCCCCGACGGCTCCGGCCTCGTCATCTCCGAGGCCTACCTCAACGGAGGCAGCGCGGGCGCGACCTACCGCAACAAGTTCGTCGAGGTGCACAACCCCACCGACGAGGCGGTCGACGTCTCCGGGTGGTCCGTGCAGTACCGGTCGTACGCCTCGACCTCGCGCTTCACCGGGGTGATCCCGCTGGGTGATCGGCGCGTCCCCGCCGGGGGCACCCTGCTCGTCAGCGGCAACAGCAACGCCGCCAACGGCGAGGTGCTGCCGACCCCCGACGTCTCGTCCTCCGTCGCGTTCTCCGGGAACACCAACGGGGGCACTCTCGCCCTCGTGAGCTCCGGCACGGCGCTCGAGGGCGACCGCGACGCCGTGCTCGCCACCGACGAGCTCGTCGACCTCGTCGGGTACGGCGCGTCGACCACCTTCGAGGGGTCGGCGCCGGCGAGCGGGTACTCCGTGACGTCGTCGTTGAACCGCGTCGAGGGGCGCGACACCGACGACAACGCCGCCGACCTCGCGGCAGGATCACCGACGCCCACGGCCTGCGGCTCGGCATGCGACCCGCAGGCACCCGAGCCCGTCGATCCGGCGCCGATGGAGATCGCCGACATCCAGGGTCCGGAGGCCGACAGCCCGGTCCAGGGCGACACCGTCCGCACGCGCGGTGTCGTCACCGCGACCTACCCGACGGGTGGTTTCGACGGCGCCTACGTCCAGACGGCGGGCACCGGTGGGGAGGACCTCGACGACCTCTCGGCCTCGCACGGCATCTTCGTCTCCTCCCTCGACCTCGCGCGGGACGTGCAGGTGGGCGACCACGTCGAGGTCGTCGGGGTGGTGGAGGAGTTCTTCGGACTCACCCGCATCGTGGCCGACGACCGCTACCGGGTCCTCGACGAGCCGGCGGCGGCCGTCAAGGCCACCGACCTGCAGCTCCCGCTGGACGCCGCGGAGCGCGAACGGCTCGAGAGCATGCTCGTCGCGCCGGTCGGCGAGCTGACGGTGACCAACAACTACAGCACCAACCAGTACGGCGAGATCGGTCTGGCGGCCGGCAGCTCACCGCTGCCTCAGCCGACGGACGTCGAGCGGCCCGGCACCGACGCCTACCGGACGCTGGTGGCCGAGAACGAGCGACGCCTCGTGACGCTCGACGACGGACGGAGCACCAACTTCCTGTCCGGCACCGCACGCGAGGAGCCCGTCTCCTGGCTGCGACCTGACAACGAGGTCAGGGTCGGCGCTCCCGTCGAGGTGACCGAGCCGATGGTCCTGGACTTCCGCTTCGACCTGTGGCGGCTGCAGCCGACAGAGCCCCTGACCGCTGCCGCCGAGCCGGCCACGTTCGGCTCGACCCGCAGCGCAGCCCCGTCGGTCGAGGGCGACGTGAAGGTCGCCGCCTTCAACGTCCTGAACTACTTCGTCACCACCGGAGCCGACTACGAGGCCAACGGTCTCGGCACCTGCAGCTACTACTCCGACCGCGCCGGAGACCCGATCACGGTCAACCGGTGCACCGGCGTCGGGCCGCGAGGCGCGGCCGACGCGGCGAACCTGGCCCGTCAGGAGGCCAAGATCGTCGCGGCGATCAACGGCCTCGACGCCGACGTCGTCGCCCTGCAGGAGATCGAGAACTCCGCCGCGTTCGGCATCGACCGCGACACCGCGCTGCGTGCGCTCGTCGACGCCCTCAACCAGGACGCCGGACGCGAGCGGTGGAGTCCCGTCACCTCTCCGGCGGCCGTCCCGGGGACCGAGGACGTCATCCGGACGGCCTTCATCCACGACACCGGGTCGATCGAGCCCGTCGGTGAGTCGGTGATCCTGCAGGACCCGGCCTTCGACAACGCTCGCGACCCTCTGGCGCAGACGTTCCGGCCCGTCGGGGCGGGCACGGACGACGACTTCGTCGTCATCAACAACCACTTCAAGTCCAAGGGCTCGGGCTCGGGGGAGGACGCCGACGCCGGCGACGGCCAGGGCGCATCGAACGCCTCCCGGGTGAGGCAGGCGCAGGCGCTGACGGCCTTCGCCGCCGAGCGGGCGACCGCGGCGGGCACCGACCTCACGTTCCTCACCGGTGACTTCAACTCCTACAGCCGGGAGGACCCGGTGGAGGTCATCCGCGACGCGGGGTTCGTCGACGCCCCGCGCGAGCTCGACGCCGGCTACACGTACCAGTTCGGTGGACGGGTCGGGTCGTTGGACCACGTGTTCGTCTCCGAGGCCGCCTTCGAGCGAGTCACGGACGCCGCCATCTGGAGCATCAACACCGACGAGTCCGTGGGACGCGAGTACAGCCGCTTCAACGTGAACGCCACGGACCTCTACGACGAGTCGGTCTTCCGGGCCAGCGACCACGACCCCGTGGTGGTCGGCTTCTCGACCACGGGCCAGCCGCAGCCGGAGCCGGAGCCTGATCCGGGCCGGTCACCGTCGACGATCACCGTCGAGTCCGCGCGGCTCGGTCTGGTCGGCCGCCTCGCCGTCACCGTCGGCACCCCGGGACGGACCGTCGACGGCGGGCTCGTGGTCGTCACCCGCGGGTTCCTCCCGGTCGGGTTCGGTGTCGTGCAGGACGGACGCGCGACCGTGTACGTGGCCGGGCTGCGCCGCGGCGTGGACTACCGGCTCACCTACTCCGGCGACCGGCGGACCGCTCCGTCCTCGCTGACCCACCGCGTCGCGCCGTAGCGTGACGCCGGGCCCTCGACCCCGTCCGGCCGGGAGCCTCGCTGGGGGGCGAGGTCCCGGGCGGACGGTCCGTCCAGGTCCTGGATCACGTTCGTGCGCGCCTGTCGGCGAGGCCGAGAAGGTCAGAGTCCGAGCGAGGTCGCAAGGTCCGAGCGCAGCGCCGCCGTGACGGCCTCGGCACGCTCGCGTGCGGCGTCGAGCCCGTCGTCCACGGCCGCGACGACCTCGAGGTAGCACTTCAGCTTGGGCTCGGTGCCCGACGGTCGACAGATGATCCGGACCCCGTCGATGCCGTCCCCGGGTGCGAGCTCGAGTCGGATCCCGTCGGTGGGTGGGAGGTCGCGCCACCCGTCGGCGAGGTCGTCGATGGTCGTGACCGCCAGACCCGCGAGGCTGGCCGGGGGAGCGGTGCGCAGCGTCGTCATGGCCGCCGCGATGATGGCGAGGTCGTCCACACGGACCGAGAGCTGGGCGGTGTGGTGCAGCCCGTGCTCGCGGTGGAGGTCGTCGAGACGGTCCAGCAGCGTGCGCCCCTCGGCCTTGAGGTCGGCGGCGAGCTCGAGCACGGCGAGCACGGCGGTCACGCCGTCCTTGTCGCGGGCGATGTGCGGCGCGACGCTGTACCCGAGCGCCTCCTCGTAGCCGTACGCGAGGTCGCCGATCTTGCCGAGCCACTTGAAGCCGGTGAGGGTCTGCTGCCAGGTGCCGTCGTATGCCGCCACGAGGCGCCCGAGCATGTCGGAGCTGACCACGGACGCGGCGTAGGTCCCCGTCACGCCGCGGCGAAGGAGCAGGTCGCCGAGGAGCACCCCGACCTGGTCGCCGCTCAGCATGGCGACCGTGCCGCTCGCGTCACGGACCCCTACGGCGCACCGGTCGGCATCGGGGTCGTTGGCGAGCACGAGGTCGGCGCCGACGTCGGCGGCCTTCGCGAGCGCGAGATCCATCGCGCCCGGCTCCTCGGGGTTCGGGAAGGCGACGGTGGGGAAGCGGGGATCGGGCTCGGCCTGCTCGGCCACCACGTGCAGCGGGGCGAACCCGGCCGCCTCCACCACCTGCGTGACGGTGTCGCGACCTACGCCGTGCATGGGCGTGTAGACGGCGCTGACCGCGCGTCGGTCGACCTCGGCCGAGCCGAACGTCGAGGACAGGGCGACGGCCGCGGCCCGGTAGGCCTCGGCGACGTCGGGGCCGAGCACCGCGTACGCGTCGCTGCGCTCGAGCTCGTCGACCCGGCCCACCGCGTCGATGGCCTCGGAGATGTCGGTGTCGGCCGGCGGCACGATCTGGCTGGTGTCGGCGAGGTAGACCTTGTAGCCGTTGTCCTGTGGCGGGTTGTGCGAGGCGGTGACCATCACGCCGGCCGAGCAGCCCAGATGTCCGATGGCGAAGGCCAGGACCGGGGTGGGCGTCGGCTCGGGCAGGACGAAGGCGTCGAGGCCGAGCCCCTGCGCGATCTCGGCGGTGTCGCGAGCGAAGACGTCGGAGTTGAATCGTGCGTCGTAGCCGACGACGATCGACGGACGCCCACCCTCCTGGGCCTGGTCCAGCAGGTACCGGCAGAGCCCGGCCGCCGCCTGGGCGACCACGACGCGGTTCATGCGGTTCGGTCCCGCGCCCAGCGCACCCCGCAGTCCGGCGGTGCCGAACTGCAGGCGTCCGGCGAACCTCTCCCGGAGCTCGGTGAGCCGGTTCCCCTCGAGCAGGCCGGTCAGCTCCTCGCGGGTGACGGGGTCGGGGTCCTGGGCCAGCCAGGCCTCGGCGGCGGACCGCAGGTCGTCGGGGAGGGTCTCCATCATGGCTCCTCAGATGCGGGGCAGGACGCGTCCGAGGAGGTCACCCATGCGCGTGGCAGCGGCGCGACCGGCCTCGAGCACCTCCTCGTGGTTCAGGGGCTCGCCGGACATCCCGGCGGCTGCGTTCGTGACCAGCGACAACCCAAGGACCTCCAGACCGGCCTCGCGGGCGGCGATCGCCTCGAGCACCGTCGACATGCCGACGAGGTCGCCGCCCAGCGTGCGGATCATGCGGATCTCGGCCGGGGTCTCGTAGTGCGGGCCGGGCAGCTGGACGTAGACGCCCTCGTCCAGGGTCGGGTCGACCTCGCGGCACAGCTCGCGGAGCCGGGGGGAGTAGGCGTCGGTCAGGTCGACGAACCGGGCACCCTCGATGGGCGACGTGGCGGTGAGGTTGATGTGATCGCTGATGAGGACGGGCGTGCCGGGCGCCCAGGCCGGATCGAGGCCACCGCACCCGTTGGTGAGGACGACGGCGCGGCAGCCCGCTGCAGCGGCCGTGCGGACGCCGTGCACCACGCTCGCGACCCCGTGCCCCTCGTAGAAGTGCGTGCGGCCGAGGAAGACGAGGACGTCGAGGTCGCCCACCTGCACCGAGCGGACCGTGCCGCCGTGTCCCTCGACCGACGGTGCGCGAAAGCCCGGCAGGTCGGCGGCGGGCAGCTCCGTGCGGGTCGTGCCGAGACGATCGGCGGCGGGCAGCCAGCCCGAGCCCATCACCAGGGCGACGTCGTGACGCTCGATCCCCGTGCGCTCGGCGAGCGCGGAGGCGGCCTGGACGGCGAGTTCTGCAGTTCCCACCTGCCGTACCCTAACCGAGACGCGGGCGCCCCGTGACGGCTGCGACAATGACGGTGTGACTCATGTGGCGATCGTCGGTGGAGGCCCCGGAGGATACGAGGCGGCGCTGGTCGCTGCCCGGCTCGGGGCGGAGGTCACCCTCGTCGAGAGGGACGGCGTGGGCGGGTCGACGGTGCTCACGGACTGCGTCCCCAGCAAGACCCTCATCGCCACCTCCGACCTGCTGACCGAGGTCGAGTCCTCCGCCGAGCTCGGCGTCGAGGTGCCGTCCACCGTCCGGGCAGATCTGGCCGCTGTCAACGATCGTGTGATGCGGCTCGCCGAGGCCCAGTCCGAGGACATCGCCACGCGCCTGGACGCGAGTGGCGTGACGGTCCTCCACGGACGCGCGCGGCTGGTCGACGCGACGTCGATCGAGGTCACCTCCGGCGACGCGACGCGCGTGGTCCACGCCGACGCCGTGCTGCTGGCCACGGGGGCCCACCCGCGTGTCAGCCCCGACGCCCAACCCGACGGCGAGCGGATCCTCACCTGGGAGCAGGTCTACGGGCTGCGCGAGATCCCCGAGCACATGATCGTCGTCGGTTCCGGCGTCACCGGGGCGGAGTTCGCGAGCGCCTACAACGGGCTCGGTGCCGACGTCACCCTGGTCTCCAGCCGTGACCGGGTGCTGCCGGGTGAGGACGAGGACGCAGCCGCGCTCATCGAGCAGGTCTTCACCGAGCGCGGCATGACCGTGATGGGCACGTCGCGCATGGCCTCCGTGCAGCGCTCGGGCGACGGCGTCGTCGTCACGCTCACCGACGGCCGGACCGTCGAGGGCTCCCACTGCCTCCTCGCGCTCGGCTCGATCCCCAACACCCAGGACATGGGCCTCGAGGACGTCGGCGTGGCCCTGGACGACGGCGGGTTCGTCCGCGTCGACCGGGTCTCGCGCACGTCGGTCCCCGGGGTCTACGCCGCCGGTGACTGCACGGGCGTCCTCATGCTCGCGTCCGTCGCCGCGCAGCAAGGGCGGATCGCGATGTCGCACCTGCTGGGCGACGCCGTCCTGCCGCTGGACCTGCAGAAGATCTCCAGCAACATCTTCACCTCCCCGGAGATCGCGACGGTCGGGCTGTCGCAGCGTCAGATCGACGACGCCGAGATCCACGTGGAGTCGACGATGCTCCCGCTCGCGGCGAACGCCCGGGCCAAGATGCAGGGCGTGCACCACGGGTTCGTCAAGCTGTCGGCGCGCGCCGGCGGCGGAGGCGTGGTCGGTGGTGTCGTCGTGGGTCCGCGGGCGAGCGAGCTCGTCCACGCGCTGTCGCTGGCCGTCTCCACCGGGTTGACGGTCGACCAGGTCGCGGAGGCCTTCACGGTGTACCCGTCCCTGTCGGGCTCGGTGGCCGAGGCCGCGCGCCGCCTGCACCGGCTCTGACGCCGGCTGTCTCCGACGCCGGCCCCACCGACGCTGCGCCGAGAGGGAGTTCTCGATGCGCATCGCGCTGACCTGCGGAAATGACACTGATGTAGTTCCGCAGATCAACCGATTGCGGTGGACAGCGGACCGCTCCGCGGGTGAGGATTCGATCGCAACCCTCGTCACATTCGTCACACCAGTCACACGATCGGCTTCCCCATGGTCCCCTGGTCATCCGTTCACCGAACCCTCGCGCTGGGTCTCGTCGGTGCTGTCGCCGCGGCGACCGTCCTCGTCGGCCCAGCCGACCCGGACGATCCTTCCGACACGACCCCGGTCTCGGTCGAGGGCGAGGACTCCACCCTGCAGGAGCAGTCCGTCCCGCTGGTCGACGATCCCGACGCCGATGCCGCAGAGCCCGCCCCGGAGACGCTCGAGGACGCCCCCGAGGAAGCTCAGGAAGAGGCAAAGCCGCAGGACGAGGGTGAGGACTCCGGACAGGGTGGGGGAGACCCCGATGCCCCCGTCGCCGAGCTCGAGCGCACCACGACCGACCCGTTCAACATGGTCGGTGTCACGTGGGAGGGCGGCGCCGACCTGCGCGTCGAGGTCAGCCATCGCTCCGCCGGGACCTGGAGCGCCTTCGAGGACCTCGAGGTGGAGGCGGTCGACCCCACCGAAGGTGGACGCGCCGGCACCGAGCCGCTGTGGATCAACGACGGCGCCGACGGCGTGTCGGTGCGGATCACCTCGACCAGCGGAGAGCTCCCCCGTGACGTCAAGGTCGCGACGATCGACCCCGGCGAGGACGGACTGATCGCTCCGACCTCCGGAGCGGCCGGGCAGCCGCCGATCATCACCCGCTCGTCCTGGGGAGCCAAGTCGGCGAGCTGCTCGAGCAGCAACCCCGCCACGCGAGGCGCGACCATCCACCACACCGCGGGCAGCAACACCTACAGCCAGGCGCAGGTCGCCGGCATCCTGCGCAGCTACCAGGACTACCACCGCAGCCGCGGCTGGTGCGACATCGGTTACAACTTCCTCGTCGACCGCTTCGGCCGGATCTACGAGGGTCGCGTCGGCGGCATCACGAACATGGTGCGCGGCGCCCACGCCGGCACCAACGGCGCCAACACCTACACCGTCGGCGTCGCCATGATGGGCACCTTCACGAACGTGCAGCCCACCCTGGCCACCCGCGCGGCCGTCGCGGACCTCGTCGCGTGGCGCTTCCGCCTCGCCGGCCTGCCCGCGCGGGGCACGCACACCCTCGACGGGAGGTCCCACCAGCGGATCATCGGTCACCGTGACGTCAAGGCCACGGAGTGCCCGGGCCGGCTCGGGTACGCGTGGGTGACCACTGGGCTGCGCAGCTCCGTTGCCGAGCGCCTCGCCTCGGGCCCCTCCGGCGGTGCGCCAGCCTTCCGCTGGGCGGCGCCCACCAACCTCACGGTGACGGGCTCGGACGCGACGTCGATGTCGCTGAGCTGGAACCAGGTGGAGACGGCGAAGAAGTACGTGGTGCAGGTCTCGGAGAACGCGTCGATGTCCAAGCCGATGCACTTCGCGTTCTCGACGAACAGCGGGCGGGTGACGGGACTCAAGCCGTCGACCCGCTATCACGTGCGCATCGTGGTGCGGCACTCGCTGACGAACGAGGCACTCAGTCCGTGGAGCCCGGCCATCTCGGACTCGACGTTCCGCTGGGCGGCGCCCGGGAACCCGCGGGTGACCGGCGCGGACGGTACGTCCCTGTCCCTGGCGTGGAACCGCGTGGAGACGGCCAAGAAGTACGTGGTGCAGGTCTCGGAGAACGCGTCGATGTCCAAGCCGAGGTACTTCGCGTTCTCGACGAACAGCGGGCGGGTGACGGGCCTCGACCCGTCGACCCGCTACCACGTGCGGGTGGTGGTGCGGCACTCGGTGACCAACCAGGCGCTGAGCCCGTGGACCGACGTCATCTCGCGGACGACGACCTCCGAGGTCCCACCGCCGCCGACCTACCGCTGGCCGGCTCCGGCGAGCTTCCGGGTGACCGGGTCGGACGCGACGTCGATGTCGCTCGCGTGGAACCGTGTGGAGACGGCCAAGAAGTACGTGGTGCAGGTCTCGGAGAACGCGTCGATGTCCAAGCCGAGGTACTTCGCGTTCTCGACGAACAGCGGTCGGGTGACGGGCCTCGACCCGTCGACCCGCTACCACGTGCGGGTGGTGGTGCGGCACTCGGTGACGAACGAGGCGCTGAGCCCGTGGACGTCGACCGTGACCGGCTCGACGACGGCGACTCCTCCGGCCGGCCCGACGTATCGTTGGCCGGCCCCGGCGAACTTCCGGGTGACCGGGTCGGACGCGACCTCGATGTCGCTCGCGTGGAACCGTGTGGAGACGGCCAAGAAGTACGTGGTGCAGGTCTCGAGGAGCGCGTCGATGGCGAGCCCCAAGCACTTCGCCTTCACGACGAACAGCGGTCGGGTGACCGGTCTGGACCCGTCGACGACCTACCACGTGCGAGTCATCGTGCGGCACTCCGTGTCGAACGCGGCACTCAGCCCGTGGACCGACGTCGAGTCCGCCTCGACCAAGGCGGCCGCCGGCGGGTCAGGCGTCAACGACCGCACGATCGGCTCGGCCACGAGCATCGCCTTCAAGGGTCGCGGTTTCGGGCACGGCATCGGCATGAGCCAGTACGGCGCGTACGGCGGCTCCCAGAGCGGCGCGATGGCGTCGACCATCCTGGGGCGGTACTACCCGGGGACGGCCCTCGCCGACAGCTCGCGGTACATCAGGGTGCTCGTGACGGCGGACGACGACGGCTCGCTCGCCGTGCTCGCCGCCTCGAACCTGCGCTTCCTCCAAGGGTCGCGCTCCATCAGCCTGCCGACGAGCGTCAACGGTGCGCCGGTCTCGCACTGGCGGATCGAGCCCCTGGCCTCCGACCGACGCCAGTCCACGTTGCGCTACAAGTCGGGCTCGACGTGGCGCACCTACCAGAACATGACGTGGAGCGGAGCGGCCGACTTCGCGGCCCCCACGATGCGCTTGGCCATGCCCGGCGGCGGTACGGTGACCTACCGCTACAAGCTCCGTGCGGCACAGGCCAGCTCGTCGTCGACGACGCGCCAGACGGTCAACGTGGTTCATCTGAACGACTACACGCGCGGCGTGGTCGCGCGTGAGGTGCCGTCCTCCTGGCCGGAGCAGGCCCTGCGCGCGCAGTCCATCGCCGCTCGCACGTACGGGCTGCGGTCCATCAGCTCCGGCGGGTGGTACGACATCTGCGACACCACCTCCTGCCAGGTGTACGGAGGCGCGTCCGCCGAGACTGCCAGGACGAACGCCGCCGTCGCGTCGACGGCCAACCGGGTGCTCACCTATCAGGGCTCCCCGGCCTTCACGCAGTTCTCCTCCTCCTCGGGAGGCTTCACCAACCAGGGGTCCCAGCCCTACCTGCGGCCGGTCAACGACCCCTGGGACGGGACGTCGGCCAACCCGAACCGGTCCTGGACGCAGAACGTGTCGGTCTCCACGATCCGTGCGCGGTACCCGAGCATCGGCACGCCGCAGCGACTGCGGGTCACCAAGCGCAACGGCCACGGTGCGGACGGGGGGCGCGTGTCGTCCCTGCAGATCATCGGCAGCGCGGGGAGCGTCACGGTGACCGGGCCCGCCGCTCGATCGGCCTTCGGGCTGAAGTCGGACTGGTTCGGCTTCTGAGCCAGGTGTGACGACGAGGGGCGGTGGCGTCCTACTCGGCGTCGGCGATCTCGGCGATGACCTCGCCGGCCCCCACGGTGGCGCCGAGCTCGGCCTTGAGACCGGTCAGCGTCCCGCTCTTGTGAGCCGTGATGGGCTGCTCCATCTTCATGGCCTCGATGACGACGACCTGGTCGCCCTCGGCGACCTGCTGGCCCTCCTCGACGGCGATCTTGACGACCGTGCCCTGCATGGGGGACGTGAGGGAGTCGCCGGACACGGCCGCGGCGCCGCCGCCACCGGCCTTGCGCTTGGGCTTCTTCGCCCCACCGGCGGCGGGAGCCGCAGCACCCAGCCCACCGGGCAGGACGACCTCGACGCGCTTGCCACCGACCTCGACGACGACGCGCTCGCGCTCGGCCGGCTCGGCGGACTCCGACGTGCCGCCGTAGGGCTCGAGCTGGTTGTCGTAGTCGGTCTCGATCCACGTCGTGTAGACGTCGAAGGAGCCCTCGCCGTCCTCGGTCGGCAGCGCGTTGTACGCGGGGACGTCGAGGACGTCACGGTGGAACGGGATGACCGTGGGCATGCCCTCGACCACGAACTCATCGAGCGCGCGCCGTGACCGCTCGATGGCCTGCTCGCGGGTGCGGCCGGTGACGATGAGCTTGGCGACGAGGG
>SXGT01264875.1_pt1 | contig 17555 bp, 8 predicted proteins | sample 3176221 | NCBI WGS metagenome assembly SXGT01 (sample SAMN11356862, study PRJNA531348) | freshwater metagenome | isolation source: freshwater sample F1-120 | place: China: Fuxian Lake, Yuxi | collected 2017-12-25
GCACATTTAAATTATGCGGAGCAATTGGGGTGATAATAAAATTATCCGAATCTGGAACCATTATTGGCCCTCCACAACTTAAAGAGTAGGCGGTAGATCCAGTTGGTGTCGATACAATTAATCCATCGGCAAAATAAGAATTCAGATAATCGCCATTGATGTAGGTGTGTATAGTCATCATGGAAGAGCTGTCTTTTTTGTGAACTGTAAGCTCGTTCAAACCATAGTTGATAACTCCGAACATTCCTTCCGGTCCGGATACACTTAATAAAGAACGTTTTTCTGTAGTGAATTTTTTACTTATCAATGCTTCAATGGCTGCATTTATTTCTGTTTTTGCAACATTTGCCAAAAACCCTAATCGTCCGGTATTTATTCCCAAAACCGGAATTCCTGAATCGCGCACAAAGGCTAATGTTTCAAGAAAAGTTCCATCACCACCCAAACTTAACATCACATCTACTTTTCCATGTAAATGTGTATAGGCAGTAAATGTTTTGATGTTGCCAACCAGGTTTAGTTTTTGTTTCAGAAAATTATAGAAAGGTTCATAAACTAAAATTTCGGTTTTGTATTGGTTGAGTTTATGAAATAGCTGTTGAATATACTCGGTAGTATTATCATTTGTGGAGCGACCGTAAATTGCTATTTGCATGGTGTTCTTAAGTTAACGATGTTGAAGGAATCCCCCTAGCCCCCTTTTCCAAAGGGGGAATTGCGAAACCTCCCTAACTCCCCTTTCCCAAAGAGAGAATTAGATATTTATATAATTCATAAATGAATCGAAACGGTTTTTCATGTCGTCAGAAAATTCACTTTGATGGAACGATGCTTTTACGTTATAGTTGTATCTGTAAAATGTCTGCAATATCGCTGAAAGATCTTCTTTGTTTAATTTTAAAGTCACTTCGATTTTTGTAGAGTCGGGTAATGAATTCATATAACTACTCAGTATTTTCCCATCATTTCCTTCCACAATTTGTGCGATTTGTGTCATAGAATAATCGTGTAAATTCATTTCCAAAACAATTATTCCACCTGGCTCTCGTGTTGCAGCAAGGGTTGCAAACTGATGAATTAATGAAGCGGCAGGAATTAATCCGATATAATGGTGGTGTTGATTAAGAACCGGTAAAACCGATAATCTCATGCTCGAAACCATTTTAATTACTTCATAAATATGCTGACTTTCAAAAACGAATGGACGCAATAGTGAAAGTTTATTTTTTCCCAATTGCTCATCAGTAATATTCAAATCCAAGATATCGGTATCAGAAATAAGTCCGAGGTATTCGTGTTTTTTTACAATAGGAAGCTGGTTCACTTTAAATTCATCCATCCAGTTAATTGCCATTAATCCGGTGTCTGAAGTTTTCAGCGGGGGTATTTCATCTGTTATTAAATCTTTGGCTAACATTTTATCTTTCTCGTTTATATTAATTGTCGTACTTTTAAAACAATTAATTGTCAATCTTATTTTACAAACTTAGTAATTTTATAGCTTTGTAAGAACATGTTTTGAGAATCAGGCTTTTCTGATTTTCAAAATATTGTACTTACATATCCCGCAGAAATGCGGGATCTCTATATCTATTACGAAAATATGTCCACAAAGTTAAGTGTAAATATCAATAAAATTGCTACAATTCGCAATTCCAGAGGTGGAAATACGCCCAATCTTATAAATGTGGCTTTGGACTGCGAACGTTTTGGTGCACAGGGAATTACTGTACATCCTCGTCCGGATGAACGCCATATTCGTTACAGAGACGTTCAGGAATTAAAGCCTTTACTTACTACCGAATTTAATATCGAAGGAAATCCGAAAGAACAAAAATTCGTAGAACTTGTTTTAGAAAATAAACCTGCACAGGTAACTTTGGTTCCTGATGGTTCAAGACAATTAACTTCCGACCATGGTTGGGATACAATTACTCATAAAAATTATTTAAAAGAAATAATTTCAGTTTTTAAAAAAGCTGGAATCCGCACTTCTATTTTTGTAGATGCAGATGTAAAAATGATAGAAGGTGCATTGGCAACAGGAACCGACAGAATAGAATTGTATACTGAATCGTACGCAAAAAACTTTTTTGTAAATAAAGAAAAAGCAATTGCTCCATTTATTGTTGCAGCAAAAAAAGCAAATGAATTGGGATTAGGAATAAATGCCGGGCACGATTTGAGTTTGCAGAATTTAAATTATTTCGCAAAAAATATAGAAGGACTTTTAGAAGTATCCATTGGTCATGCATTGATTTCTGATAGTTTATATTTTGGATTGGAGAATACGATACAGCTTTATTTGAGAGAATTGAAATGAAATTATTTTACAGAAAATTCGGAGAAGGACAACCATTAATTATTTTGCACGGATTATTCGGGCAGAGTGATAATTGGAATACACTTGCCAAACAATTTTCGGAAAACGGTTTTGAAGTTTATACTGTTGATCAACGTAATCACGGGCTTTCTCCGCATAGTGATGTTTGGAATTTTAAAATAATGAGTGAGGATATTTTGGAGTTGATAAAAGAACATGAATTAAAAAATGTGATTTTACTTGGACACTCGATGGGCGGAAAAACAGCCATGCAATTTGCAATTGACCATCCCGAGTATTTGGATAAATTAGTTGTTGCCGACATTGCTCCGAAATATTATCCGATGCATCATCAAGGAGTTTTACAAGCTTTACAAGCAGTTGATTTTAATATTGTAAAAACGCGTAAAGAAGTAGATGAGGTGCTTTCGAACTACATTTCTGATTTCGGCACGAAGCAATTTTTATTGAAAAATATTTTTTGGGTCGATGAAACAGAAATGGCTTGGCGATTTAATTTGAAAGTAATTATTCAGCAGATAGAAAATGTGGGACAAAACGTGGAGCATGTAGGAGATGCTACTCCAAAAGATATAGTTTGTGAAGTATCAACTTTATTTGTGAGAGGTGAGCATTCAAATTATGTTTTGGATGAAGATTTAGATTTGATAAAAGAAATATTTCCAAACAGCATTCTCGAAACAGTTGCCGGAGCAGGACATTGGTTACATGCCGAAAAACCAAAAGAGTTTTTTGAGAGTGTGTTGAAATTCATAAAATAACTACTAAAAAATTTTAACCACATAGAAACATAGAAAAAATAAAATAGGGATAAGCTGACTTATTTATGAGTTACACATAGGCAAAAAATCGTTTAAACGATTTTTTGCCTATGTGTTTTTATGTAACTCTTTTACACCTAACACAAACCATGTATCTATGTGGTTAAAATTTTTTCGCTAATGCAGAATAAAAAAACGCCTCCGATTACTCGAAGACGTTTCTCTCTCAATTTTTAACCCGTATAACGGGCAACCTAAAAAGATCCCGATTTTCATCGGGATAAATCAAACTAACCTTTCATTTTATGAAAGCTAAGTTTGATTAAATTTAATCAATCACCAACTTCACATTTTGTTTACCTGCTTGGGTGGTAAACTCAAAAAGATAAATGCCTTTATTTAAATCCTGTAATTTCATTTCAATAGAATTACTTCCTGTGTTTACTTTTATTTCATCTGTGTAAACAATTCTGCCGGTAACATCAAATAATTTTAAACTTACTTTTTGTTCTTTTGAAGAAGTATAGTAAGTAGTAAAATTTCCATTGTTAGGATTTGGAGCAAGCAAAATTAAATCATTCATTTCGTTATCTGCAATACTTGCTGTGTTACATGGAGCAGGCATTCCTGCAATTTTAGTCATGTTGCTGAAATCAATATAACAAGCATATTGAACGCTGTCAACAAATGGGTTTCTGTTATTTTGCAATGAATCTACAAAATCGTTACGTGCAATTTCGTAAGCAGACGGAGGATCTTGGTAATGCCATCTTTTCAAAACATTTTGATCTTGTGTGTAAAGAATTGTTCCGCTGATAGGATCAGGGAAAGCCCAATTGTTTCCACTTACTCCGTTATAACACGTTGCTTCATAAAATAAAGCGCGGGCAGCATCTCCTTTTTGTGCATCACGTGGTTCAAAAACTACATTTCCATTTATGTCGGTTCCTAATTTGCAACCTAAATAAGTATAGGATGCTGTTACAACTTCTCCTAAAGGATAATTACTTCTAACAGCATTTGCATTTGTTTGATTGGTTGGAAATAAATGATGATAATCATCGTATTCAGGTAAACCACTTGCAGGATTTGTAGGCATCCATGCATGACAATAAGTGTGTTCACGACTAAAGTCATTTGCTGTCCAATCAAAAGGTTCTGTATAAACTTGTTCTAATCCGCTATACACACAAGTAATTACTCTTTGGTCACCCACAGTATCGCGTGCTGCAAAAAGCGAAACCACTTTTGTTCCATAGTTACTGTAAAATTGTTGAACGTGTGGATTTATTTTGTTGTGTAAATCGGTCACAAAACTTGCGCTTGCTGTTGAAACGGTGCTATAGTATGATGCAGGCTGCATGCTTCCTAAACTTGTAACCATTCCTGTTAATGGTGAAGTTGTTAAATAATTTCTGAATGAACCATTTCCATTGTAAGTGAAAACTGCAAAATGATAATTAGTACTTGCAACAATATTTAACGGAGCAAAAGTTGTTCCTGTTCCGCTCATCACAACGCTGGAATTTCCAATTACATCTCCACGTTGATAAACAGTTCCGTCCAAAGGAATATCTGTTACTGCAGAACCGGTTCTTCGCAATACAATGTATCCATCAGGAGATCCGGTTGCTGAAGTAAATGTTCCGTTGAAGCGGTATGATTTTATATTTGAAAAAGTTAATGAAGTTGATTGTGCTGTTGGCTCCGTTGCATACGACCCACCAATACCGTTAAAGTTTATCACATAAGCAGCTTCGTCTGAATCATCATTATTTATTGTAATTACAGCGTTTCTTGTTCCTGCAACAGATGGAGTAAAATTAATAACTAAATTTCCTGTGCTTAATGCTGCAATAGTTGTTGGTGCTGAACCTACAGCAAAATCAGCAGCAGCAGGACCGGTAATGTTTACGGATGCAATTGTTAATGTGTTTGAAGTTCCTAAATTTTCAACTGTAAATGTAGTTGGTAACATTGTGCTTACCGGTGAACTTGCTGAATATGTTCCTCCGTTTACAATTGTTGTGGATGCTTGTTTCACATTTATTTCCTGTGCAGGGCCGGCAGCTCCAGCATCAATGTTCACATCATCCAAGCCAACGTTTCCTGAAACTTTATTTGAATAATTGAAACGAATATAACGACTCGCGCTATTCGGTACATCTGTAAATAAAGTATAAGTTCCTGCAGGTAAAGTTGTAAAAGTATGTAAGGTTGTCCAAGAACTTCCTGTCACCGATTCTTCTACTAAAAATGTTCCACCTGCAAAACTATTTCCTGCAATGTAATATGTTAAGTTACCGGGATTGCTGGCAAAATAAATTGTTACCATATCTCCTGTATTGTCAAACTTGCAAGCAGGAGGAGTTGCACCCGAAGCAGTGTAAAATGCTGTTCCTGTTTGTGTCCAACCGGTTGGTAAACTGGTTGTAGTAAAGCTCCAGGATGTTGGTAATGTTGCCTGAGCAATTGCATTTATATTTGCTACAAGAGCAAATAATACTGCGAAAATAATTTTTTTCATGTAGAGTAGTTTTAGTGTTATTTTTTAAAATCCTATTTTAAATCCTAAATTAAATCTTCTTCCCATCCCCATATAAACAGTTGCAGAAGTAGCATCAAAATTCTTTTTATTTGAGTCTCCGTTGTTTTGTGCATCCGAAATATATACAGCATCTAATACATTAGAAACTCCGGCAGACACATCAAATTTTAATTTCCAATAATCAAATCCATAACCGGTATAAAAATCTAAAATTCCATAATTAGGCATTTTCCATGATTCACGGTCTTTGTTAGTGCCCGTTAAAGTTATAGGGTCAAAGTTTGCATAATTTTTTGCGAAATACGTAAAGCGAGGTTTGATATATAAGCCTTTAATGATTTCATAACGAACACTTCCGCCAATTTGAACTTGAGCAGCATCACCAGCATGTACATTTTTTGCACTGAAATCAACAGAATCTTGTACAACTCCATCTTCGTTTGTTACATATACTTTTTCACCTGAAATTGTTTTCCAATCTCCTAATGAAATAACTCCTTCTAAATTTAAATTTTTCAGAAGTTTATATACATAATCAATTTCAATTCCTTTATGTAAAGAATTTAATCCATTGATGTTGTAAGATAAAACACCACCATTAACTAAATCAGGAACAGTAGGAGTATATGATGGTGGTTTGTTTTTCCAAAGAGTATAATATAAATTCACATTTGCCGCAAATACTTTGTTGTGAAAACCATAACCACCTTCTACTGCATAAACTTTTTGATTCTTAGGATCTAAAAAAGGTTTGTTGTTATTATCAAAAACCACATTCATTCGCGGAGCCATATTTAAATAGCCACAATTGATAAAAACATTTTGATGATCATTAATATTATAATTAGCACCGCCTTTAAAAGTATATCCTAAAAACCATTTTTGAACTGTTGTAGATGTTTTTGCTTCTGGTGAATCATGTATATAAGTTACACCATTGTATGTGTAGGTATTTCCATAACCTAGCACTTGAAAAATAGTTGTATCAGGAAGTACAAGGTCTCTTCTTTTGAAATAATCAAATCGTTGGTAACTCGTTTCCGAAATAGTTGCAGTAAAAAAAGTTGTCCATTTATTTTTTTTGAATTCCACTTGTCCGAATGCGCCTCCCCACATTACAATTGCATCATTGTAATAACTTACTTTATCACCAACACGTTTCGTTCCATATGGTGGACCACCTGGAACATTTTTATTTGAGTTGTCAATAGCATATCCACCCCCCATTAAATCATACACACTTTGGTAATGTGAACCCTTATAATATCTTCCATCAATTCCAATTAAAGAAGAAATATGTTTTGAGAGCTTATAATTCCAAGATGAAATTAATCCATACCAAATGTGATCATTATTTGATGCGCGTATATAGGCATTTGATGGATGTTCTGTTGCACTGTAACTTGTAAATGAAGAAGTGGTGTTTATGTCATATTGATCTTGAAAATTTAATTGCCCTGTTGTAGAGTCTCTATCAACTGTCCCTTTAATTCCAGTTCCTCCTCCTTTTCCAATAGACATATAAAGAACAGTGGATACGTTTAATTTTTCATTTGGAGTCCAGAAGTGTGAAAAATTAAATTGAGGTTTGTGAAAGAAATTTACTTTGTCATTAAATTTTTCTCCATTAAGTTCTCCCCAGTTGGGATTGTAAGTAACTCCTCTTTCGCCTTGAGTTGCAGTTGTGTGATATTGAAATGGATTTGTTCCTGAATATTTATAAACAGAATCTACATTGATGTTTAAATCACGAGCTAATTTTTCGCTATATATTGCTAATGGTAATTTATCACTTCTTTGTCCGTGTGATTGAGGAGCGCCATTTGCACTTAAACTCAATAAATGTTTTTTAAATCGTTTTTGCACTTTTACAAAATATGACCAGGCATCTGTAAAAGTTGCATCAGCATATCCAGTTCCCCATTTGCGAGAACCTGCCAATGTTATTCCCCAACCACCTTTTAATTGTCCGGAATTAAATCCGAAAGATGTTTTATATAAACCGTAATTATTTATTTCTTGTTTTACGCCAACACTAAATTTACTGTCTATACCTTTTGTGATAATATTAATTGTTCCACCAACTGATGCAATAGCCAATTTAGAAGCACCTAGTCCGCGTTGAACTTGCATTGATTGTGTAATGTCGCCCAAGCCATCCCAATTGCTCCAATAAACTTGTCCGTTTTCCATATCGTTAACCGGAACACCATCCACCATCACAGCAACATTCCGTTGATCAAATCCTCTGATGTTTACTCTTGCATCACCACTTCCTCCACCTTGTTCTGTTGCATATACTCCAGGTGTAGAATTTAATATCATTGGCAAATCTCTTGTGCCTAATTCTTCTTTAATTTGTTTTGTTGTGATGGTAGAAAACGCAACAGGTGTTTCTCTGATTTTTGCTACATCAGCAACAACTTCTACTTCTGTAAGAGTTTTTGTTTCTAATGTAAAATTTAATGAAACGGGAGATTTTCCAACAACAACTTTTTGTTTTTGTGGTTCAAAACCAACATAAGAAATTGTAACAATATATGAACCTGAATCTACTGGTATAGAATAATTTCCATTGATATCAGTAATTGCAACTTTTCCTTCGGCAGCCATAACGCTAGCACCAACAACTGTTTCACCGGTTGTTACATCTTTTACTGTTCCTTTTATTTCTCCACTCGACTGTGCAAAATAAGAAACAGAAATAAAAATGAAAAGTATGAGTAGACAAACTTTTTTCATGAAAATGATAAATAAAAAACCGCTAAGGCATGTTTAGCCTTAGCGGTCTTTAAATTAAAATTACTGTATGGAGAGTTTTACAACAGTGGATTTTCCTTTTTCAAAAGATACTTTTACAAAATAAACTCCTTTTGAAAGTCCAGTTGTTTCAAGTACCATTGTTTTATCAGTTTTGTTTCCTTGTCTGTTAATCACTTCCTGCCCAAGTGCATTTGTAATTTGTGCAGAAAGAATTATTTCAGATGTATTCAAATTAACAATTCCAGAGTTAGATGGATTTGGATAAACTAAAACAGAAACAGAATTATCAATTTCGTTAATGCTTGTTGGGCAACTGCAAGTATGTGTTCCTAATCCTGAAAAAGTATTTACAGATAAAGAATCCCATTCAACTGTAACGATGAATTGTGAAGGATTGGAAGTAATTCCCTGCATAACGCTTGCTTTACGAACAAGCGTATGATTTTCTGTCCAGATAGCTCCAGCAGAACCATCGTAAGGTGGCATATCACTCCATCCTGCAGAGCTTACCATTGCAGCATCTCCTGTTTTTCCGAAAATGTCAACAATACTTGTGTTTTTATACAAAACAATCGCATCATTTCCATTCATATAAGTAGGTGCTGGATATGGATTGTCTAATTGATCAGCCATTGCAACTAATGCAGGAGATGTTGGGGGAGTAGTTGTATTATTGTTTGTTACTACCCAAGTCGCTCCAGCAGCAATTGTACCTGATAAATTCAAAACTCCACCGGATGATGAAGTAGAAGATCCATTTGAAAAACGTTCTAATCTGTAGCCTGTAAGACTGATAGAGCTAGTAGTAGGATTATAAATTTCAATTGCTTTATCGTAGCCTGTCCCTTCAACATATTCCGAAATAAAAAGCTCATTGCATTGTGCGTTTGCGCCCGAGTAAATAGCAAACGCGAAAACCGGAAGTAATAGTTTTTTCATGTGTTTTAGTTTAATAATGGTTTTATACCTGAGTGAGCGGTTTCGTCCCGAAGAATTTCGGGATTGTAGGGTGTTCGCTTCTTTTAAAATTTAACGTGGCAAATGTAACCCTTTTTTTTAAGATAAGCATTTTCAGTTTTCAATAGTAATTAACAGATAATGAACAGATAACAAACACGATACATATTTTTAACATTAGTAGCTTGATATTTTTAATTATCTCTTACTTTTGCAACCTATTATAATAAATCATAAAACAAATTACCATGAGCAAAGGACCTATTTCAAACTTTATTGAAAAACATTATAAACACTTTAATGCTGCTGCTTTAGTTGATGCAGCAAAAGGATATGAAACGCATTTAACAGAAGGTGGAAAAATGATGGTTACTCTTGCAGGAGCAATGAGTACAGCTGAGTTAGGTAAATCTTTGGCTGAAATGATTCGTCAGGGAAAAGTGGATATTATTTCATGTACAGGAGCAAATTTGGAAGAAGATATTATGAACCTGGTTGCTCATTCTCATTATAAACGTGTTCCTAATTATAGAGATCTTTCACCACAAGAGGAGTGGGATCTTTTGGAAAATCACTACAATCGTGTTACAGATACTTGTATTCCCGAGGAAGAAGCTTTCCGCAGATTACAAAAACACATTCATAAAATTTGGAAAGATGCAGATGATAAAGGAGAAAGATTTTTTCCGCACGAATACATGTACAAAATTTTATTGAGCGGAGAGTTGAAACAATATTATGAAATTGATCCGAAAGATTCTTGGATGCTTGCTGCTGCAGAACGTAATTTGCCAATGGTAGTGCCAGGTTGGGAAGATTCAACGATGGGAAATATTTTTGCATCGTATGTAATTAAAAAAGAAATAAAAGCATCCACCATGAAATCAGGAATTGAATACATGGCTTGGTTGGCTGATTGGTATCCGAAAAATTCTGGTGGAAAAGGAGTTGGTTTTTTTCAAATCGGTGGAGGTATTGCAGGAGATTTTCCAATTTGTGTTGTGCCTATGTTGTATCAAGATATGGAAATGCAAGACATTCCTTTCTGGAGTTATTTCTGCCAGATATCAGATTCTACAACCAGCTACGGTTCTTATTCCGGAGCCGTTCCAAACGAAAAAATTACTTGGGGGAAATTAGATATCAATACGCCTAAATTTATTGTAGAAAGTGATGCGACCATTGTTGCGCCTTTAATGTTTGCATGGATTTTAGGATGGTAATTATTAAATAGTTTATTCTTAAAAACTCCCGTAAATTTGCGGGAGTTTTTTTATATAGAAAAAAATAGCAATTGAAATTAAATCTCGACATACAACCTTTAATTACTTGGTTTCCGAATTATTCGAAACCAGGATTAATTGCTGGTCCATGCAGTGCAGAAAGTGAAGAGCAAATGTTGGAGACAGCAAAAAGTATTGCTGCACTTTATCCAAAGGCTGTTTTTCGTGCTGGAATTTGGAAGCCTCGTACTCGTCCGAATACCTTCGAAGGGATTGGTGATATTGGATTAGAGTGGATGAAGTTGGTAAAACAACAAACAGGATTATTAACTGCAACAGAAGTAGCAACTGCTGATCATGTTGAAAAATGTTTGAAAGCAGGAATCGATATTTTATGGATTGGTGCTCGCACAACTGTAAATCCTTTTTCTGTACAAGCGATTGCTGATGCTTTAAAAGGAGTTGATATTCCCGTCTTCGTAAAAAACCCTATGTATCCCGATTTTCAATTGTGGGCAGGCGCTTTGGAGAGAGTAAATAATGCCGGAATAAAAAAAATTGTTGCAATTCACAGAGGTTTTCATTCTTATGATAACGGACCATTCCGAAATTCTCCTAAATGGGAATTGGCGATTGAACTAAAATCTATTTGTCCTGAATTACCAATTTTTTGCGATCCATCCCATATTGGCGGAAATCCAGAATTAATTCCCTATTTATCGCAAAAAGCAATGGATATGGATATGGATGGATTGATGATTGAAACACATCGTAATCCAAGTGTCGCTTTAAGTGATGCTAAACAACAAATTACCCCTTTTCAGTTAAAAGAAATTATCAGCGATTTACAAATTCGCTCATCTTCAGTTGAAAATATTGAATTGCAATCTAAACTAGACGAGTTGAGGTGTGTGATTCAAAAATTAGATAATGAATTGTTGGAATTATTAGCTAAACGAATGGCGGTTTCTACTCAAATTGGAGAATATAAACGTGATAATAATGTCACAATTCTACAAGTAGCGCATTGGAAAAAATTAATTGAACAAAGTTTAATAAATGCTCATTCCTTAGACCTGCCAAAAGATTTTATTAAGGGCTTATATCAACTGATTCATGATGAGTCGATAAGAAGACAAACGGATGTCATGAATAAGGTCGAAAAAAAGTAAAATTCAGGAATCATTTTTTCAAAAAAAATTCTCTATCATATTCGTTTTCAGTAGATTAAAGTTCAATTTCTTTTAATAAAAATAATTGTTTAAAAATCCACTCATTTAGTGCAACCTTTTCATTTATAGATGCATCCTTTTAAATGGCACATTTAAAACGCATTTTTATTTATCCCCAACATAAAATTTATGAAAAAAGCTACTCTCAAAAATCTGCTTGCATTCTTGATCATGTTTGTCTCTGTTTTGACATCAATCAATAGCATTGCTCAAACAACAACAACATTCAATTGTACGGGTGCCGCGACAAATTGGACAGTTCCTCCTTGTGTAACTAGTGTAAATGTTACTGTTGCCGGTGCAGACGGTGGAGGTACTGGTGGTGGTAATGGTGCGGTTTTAACAGGGACAATAGTGGTAACTCCGGGGCAAGTCATTGGAGTAAGTGTTGGTTGTTCAGGAACCAGTTCCGGTACAGCTGCATCTGGAGGATTTGGCGGAGGAGGACAAGGTTGGGCATCTAATGATGGTAACGCAGCTTATAATTCTTCTGGTGGTGGAGGAGCATCCACAATTACTATTGGAGGCTCTCCTTATGCGATAGCCGGTGCAGGTGGTGGTGACGGAGGGGGCTCAGGTATTGTTAGTGGAGGAGCGGGTGGTTGTGCAACTGGTGCAACTGGTACTTCTACTTTCGGTGGCGGAGCAACGGGCGGAACCCAAACAGCAGGAGGAGTCGGAGGAACACCATGGGCTGCAACACCTCCGGGAGGATCGAACGGAGGTTTGGGTTTTGGAGGACTGGGTGGATTCTGGGGAACAGCGTCCGGTGGTGGCGGTGGCGGTGGCTACTATGGCGGTGGCGGTGGCGGAAATGACGGATGCTGTACAGGTGCGAACGGTGGCGGTGGCGGAGGAGGCGGATCAAGTCTAACTCCTGCGGGATGGGGATGTGTACAGGGTTCTAATAATGGTCCGGGATATATTTCTTTCACTTATACATTAACCACTCTTGTACCAACAGTCAATTCACCAACTATTTGCGCAGGTCAAACAGCAACATTAACTGCAGCAGGTGGAACAACTTATTCTTGGAGTACTGGTGCATCAACCGCATCTATAAATGTTAGTCCCGCTACAACAACATCTTATACAGTTACCGCAGCAACAGGTGCTTGTACAGGAACAGCAGTAGCAACAGTCACTGTAAATCCAATGCCAGCAGTTACAGCAGAACCAGCTCAAACATATTGTGCAGGAGCAGCTGTTCCTTTAAATGGATTTGTAAGTACTCCTGCAGGAGCAACTTTTAACTGGACAAATTCTAATACAGCAATCGGTTTAGGTGCAAGTGGTTCGGGAAGTGTTCCGGCTTTTACAGCTACAAATGCAGGTGCCGCAGCAATTACGGGTACAATTACAGTTACACCAACTTTGGGAACGTGTGTAGGTCCACCTATAACATATTTGATTACAGTAAATCCTCAACCTATATCAACTTTTACTCAATCACCTAATCAGTGTTTAACAGGTAATACTTTTACATTTACCAATACTGGTTCATCCGGAGCGGGTTATACTTACTCCTGGAACTTTGGTGGAGGTGGTGCAACACCAGCAACATCAACAACAAATAACCAAGCAGGGGTTGTTTATACTACTCCGGGAACTTACACAATAACACATATTGTAACAGGACCAGGCGGTTGTACTTCTACAACAACTTCAACAGTTACTATTTACGCAATGCCGATTGTAACGGTAAACGATCCGACAATTTGTGCCGGACAAACAGCTATATTAACTGCTGGCGGAGCTTCGTCATATACCTGGAGCGCAGGTGCAACAATAACCGGTGCAACAACAGCATCTGCAACACCTGCTACAACTACAAATTATACAGTAACAGGAACAAGTGTGAATGGTTGTACAGATACTGAAATAGCAACAATTACTGTTACTCCTCTTCCTCCTGTTACGGTCAATTCTCCTACAATATGTCTTGGAGCTACTGCTACACTTACAGCAGCGGGAGGGACTACTTATTTGTGGTCAACAGGACAAATTATAAATCCAATTACAGTTTCTCCCGCAGGAACTACAACTTATACAGTAACAGGAACAACCGCTGGTTGTACAAACTCTGCTATTTCTACTGTAACAGTAAATCCGCCTGCAACAGTAATTGCTGAACCCAACTTAACTTTTTGTCCGGGCGCAGCAGTTCCGGCAAATACATTTGCGAGTGCCCCTGCTGGTGCAACATTTACCTGGACTAACTCTAATACTGCTATTGGTTTAGCAGCAAGTGGAGTAACAAGTCTTCCGGCCTTTACAGCTACCAATGCTTCTGCTGGTGCAATCACTTCAACCATTACAATCACTCCTACTTTGGGAGGATGTGTTGGAACACCAAGCACTTTTACTATTACAGTAAATCCATCTCCTTTAACAACGGTTACTTCGGCAACCATTTGTCCCGGAGGAACAGCAACATTAACTGCAGGTGGAGCATCAACTTATTCTTGGAGCGCTGGCGTAACCCCCACCGGTGTAACGACCGCCACAGCCTCTCCGGGAGCAACCACTTCTTACACAGTAACAGGAACATCTGCAGCAGGCTGTACATCAACAGCAGTGGCAACAGTAACGGTATCTGCAGCTTTAGTTGTAACAGTAAACTCTCCAACGATATGTGCGGGAGTAGCAGCTACATTAACAGCAGGCGGAGCAACCACTTATACCTGGAGCGCAGGAGCAACATCTACGGGTGTTAACACAGCAACAGCATCTCCGGTAACAACAACAACCTATACAGTAACCGGAACAACTTCGGGTTGTACAGGAACGGCAGTTTCCACAGTAACAGTAACACCACTTCCAACAGTAACAGCCGAGCCTAACTTAACATTTTGTGCAGGCGCAGCAGTTGGGGCAAATACCTTTGCAAGTACTCCGGCAGGAGCAACCTTTACCTGGACCAACTCTAATACAGCAATTGGACTGGCAGCTTCCGGAGTAACAAGTACCCCGGGCTTTACAGCAACCAATGCAACAGCTTCTCCGATAACAGGTACCATTACTATTACACCAACCAATGGGGGTTGTGTAGGAACACCAAGTACTTATACTATCACAGTAAATCCATTACCGGTTACAACAGTTAACTCTGTAACAATTTGTCCCGGAGGAACAGCAACACTCACAGCAGCCGGTGCATCTACTTATACCTGGAGCGCAGGAGTTGTAGTTACAGGAGCAACAACAGCAACAGCTTCTCCTGCAGTAACAACATCTTATACAGTAACAGGAACATCAGCAGCAGGCTGTACATCCACAGCAGTAGCTACAGTAACAGTAGCTTCAGCCATAGCAGTAACGGTAAACTCTCCGACCATTTGTGTTGGACAAGTAGCAACATTGACAGCAGCAGGCGCAACAACTTATACCTGGAGTGCGGGTGCTTCAACTACAGGAGTGAACACAGCCACAGCCTCTCCGGTTACAACAACATCTTATACCGTAACAGGAACATCAGCAGGTTGTACAGGTACAGCAGTAGCAACGGTAACAGTAAATCCAATTCCGGTGGTAACGGTGAACTCTCCGACCATCTGTGCAGGAGCAACCGCTACCTTAACAGCCGGTGGCGCAACAACATATACTTGGAGTGCAGGTGCAACATCTACGGGTGTGAATACAGCCACAGCAACTCCGGGGGCAACAACCTCTTATACCGTAACAGGAACAACAGCAGGTTGCTCTAGTACAGCAGTGTCTACAGTAACGGTTAATCCAATCCCGGTAGTTACGGTAAACTCTCCTACGATTTGTGCAGGAGCAACAGCTGCCTTAACAGCATCAGGAGCCGCAACCTATACCTGGAGTGCAGGAGCTGTTTCAACGGGTGTTAGTACAGCCAATGCCTCGCCTGGCACAACAACATCTTATACAGTAACAGGCACACTTTCAGGTTGTACTTCAACAGCAGTTTCAACAGTAACAGTAACTCCTTTACCGGTTACTACAGTAAACTCTGTTACTATTTGTAACGGACAAACAGCCAATTTAACAGCAGGTGGTGCTACCACTTATACTTGGAGTGGAGGGGCTTCTTCAACAGGAGTGAATACAGCAACGGCTACACCTAGTACAACAACAACCTATACAGTAACAGGAACAACTTCAGGTTGTACCAGTACAGCAGTTTCAACAGTAACAGTAAATCCATTACCGGTAGTAACGGTAAACTCTCCGACAATTTGTGCAGGAGCAACAGCTGCATTAACTGCAGGTGGTGCGGCAACGTATACCTGGAGTGCAGGAGCAACATCAACAGGTGTTAACACTGCAAACGCAACTCCGGCAAGTACAACATCTTATACCGTAACAGGAACTTCAGCAGGTTGTACAGGAACAGCAGTTTCTACAGTAACGGTAAATCCTTTACCGGTAGTGACAGTAAACTCTCCGACAGTTTGTCCGGGACAAACAGCAACATTAACAGCAGCAGGTGCTGCAACCTATACCTGGAGCGCAGGTGCTACTCCTACAGGAGTTAATACTGCAACAGCAACTCCGGGTGCAACAACCTCTTATACGGTAACAGGAACATCGGCAGGCTGTACAGGTACTGCAGTAGCAACCGTTACCATAGGTGGATCAATTTCAGTAACAGTCAACTCTCCCACTATTTGTCCGGGAGCAACCGCAACGTTAACTGCTACAGGTGGTGCAACGTATACCTGGACTGCGGGGGCAACACCAACAGGTGTGAATACGGCAGATGCAACTCCGGGTTCAACAACCTCTTATACCGTAACAGGTACCATGGGTGGTTGTACAGGAACAGCAGTAGCAACAGTAACAGTATCTGCAGCAATGGTTGTAACGGTAAATTCTCCGACTATCTGTAACGGACAAACTGCTTCTTTAACAGCTTCGGGTGGAACAACCTATACCTGGACAGCAGGAGCATCATCAACAGGAGTAAATACTGCTGATGCAACACCGGCAACTACTACTTCTTATACCGTAACAGGTACAACGGGTGGTTGTACAGGAACAGCTGTGGCAACCGTTACAGTTACTCCTTTACCACCGGTTACAGTTACCTCTCCAACCATTTGTATTGGAACCAGCGCAACTTTAACAGCAGGGGGAGCAACCACTTATACTTGGAGTGCAGGTGCTACTTCAACGGGAGCAACTACGGCAACAGCTTCACCGGCAAGTACAACAACTTATACAGTAACAGGAACGGCTTCTGGTTGTACTTCTACGGCAGTATCAACTGTTACAGTGACACCACTGCCAATAGTGACGGTAAACTCTCCGACAATTTGTGCAGGATCAACAGCAGCACTTACAGCACTGGGTGCAACAACTTATACCTGGAGTGCAGGAGCAACATCAACGGGTGTGAACACAGCCAACGCTTCTCCACTTGTTACAACATCATACACAGTAACCGGAACAGCAACAGGTTGCAGCAATACAGCAGTAGCAACAGTTACGGTAAATCCGCTTCCTGTAATTACGGTAAACTCTCCAACGATTTGTAATGGAAGCATTGCTTCCTTGACAGCTTCCGGAGCAGCTACTTACACCTGGAGTGCAGGGGCTTCTTCAACAGGTGTAAATACGGCTGATGCAACACCGGCAGTAACTACTTCTTATACAGTAACAGGAACAACAGGTGGCTGTACAGGAACTGCAATAGCAACTGTAACAGTTACTCCTCTACCAACAGTTACAGTTACCTCTCCAACTATTTGTATTGGTGCA
>SXGT01838220.1_pt1 | contig 17553 bp, 18 predicted proteins | sample 3176221 | NCBI WGS metagenome assembly SXGT01 (sample SAMN11356862, study PRJNA531348) | freshwater metagenome | isolation source: freshwater sample F1-120 | place: China: Fuxian Lake, Yuxi | collected 2017-12-25
AGGGAAGTGCCCAACGAAGCGTTGTGGCTGGCCAGAGAGGGAGAATTCACAGGGAGGAGAGAGGGAAGTGCCCAACGAAGCGTTGTGGCTGGCCAGAGAGGGAGAATTCACAGGGAGGAGAGAGCAGGGAGGAGAGAGCAGAGAGCAGAGAGCAGAGAGCAGAGAGCAGAGAGCAGAGAGGAGAGAGCGGAGAGGATAGGGAGAGGATGAGGGATCCCTTCATGTTCCCGGAGGCGAGGGGCTAGCATGCCGGGGTGGAATCTCTCTCTGGGCGCACCGTCGTCCTCGCCGTGACAGGGAGCGTGGCTGCCTACAAGAGCGTCGAGGTGGCGAGGCGCCTCGCCTCGGCCGGCGCGAGGGTCAAGGGCGTGATGACCCGGTCGGCGGAGCGCTTCGTGGGGCCCGTCACCCTCTCGGGGATCACGGGGAGCCCCGTGGCCAGCGATATGTGGGATCCCTCGTTCCCTGGCGAGATGCACGTGGCCCTCTCGGATCTGGCCGATCTGATCGCGATCGTCCCGGCCACGGCGGACATGCTGGCCAGGCTGGCCCAGGGGCGCGCCGACGATCTGGTCTCGGCCCTGGCCCTCTCGGCCAGGAGCCCTGTGCTCTGCGCGCCGGCGATGCACCCTCGCATGTGGGCCCACCCGGCCACCCGGAGGAACGTGGAGGAGCTCAGGGAGCAGGGTCGGGTCATCTTCTGCGGGCCGGTGGAGGGGCCGGTGGCCTCGGGCGACGTGGGGATGGGTCGAATGGCGGAGCCAGAGCAGATCGTCGCCGCGATCGCGAAGGCCCTCTCCCCGCGAGGCCCTGGCGATCTCGCCGGCAAGAGGCTGCTGATCACCGCGGGGCCCACCCATGAAGCCATCGACCCCGTCAGGTACCTGGGCAATCGCTCCAGCGGAAAGATGGGCTTTGCCCTGGCCTCGAGGGCGGCGGCCAGGGGCGCATCGGTGTGTCTGGTGAGCGGCCCTGTCTCCCTGGAGACCCCGCCGGGCGTGAGGCGCGTCGACGTGGAGACGGCCGAGGAGATGAGCGCCGCGCTGGACGTGGCCCTCGGGGCCGCGATGGCCTCGGTCGACGCGGTGGTCATGGCGGCGGCGGTGGCCGATTTTCGACCTCTGTCCTTCAGCGAGATCAAGATCAAGAAGGAGCCTGGCTCGGACGCCCCGGTCATCGCGCTCACCAGGAACCCCGATATCCTGGCCGGTCTGGGGGCGCGCCGCGAGGAGGCCGCCAGGAAGACGCCTCTGCTCGTGGGCTTTGCCCTGGAGACCGGGAGCGACGAGGAGGTGCTGGGTTATGCCCGAAGGAAGCTGTCCCAGAAGAAGGTCGATCTGGTGGTGGCCAACCGGGCCGATCAGTCGATAGGCCAGGATCGCAGCCGTATCGCTCTGGTCACCGGGGGAGCCCAGGAGTGGCTCCCGGGCGCCGGCAAGGAGCGGCTGGCCGACTCGATCCTGGACGCTCTCCGGGCGCTCTTCCAGGGAATGTCTTTACCGTAGCCACAAGAGGCTCGTCGAGCGGATCGCATCGAAGAGGATCGCGGCGTCCGAGGTGGCGCGAGGCGGCGAGCGCTCAAGGAAGAAGCTTGAGGATGGAGTCGGCCAGGGCTCCCACGTCCCCTCGGCGGGCCACGGCCCTGGCGCCCGCCTGCTCGTAGAGCGCCACCTTGGTCTTGGTCGCCTCGCAGACGAAGAGCTGCACCTTGGAGGTGTTCGGGGCGGCGCGTAGCGCGGTGAGGGCGTCGCGCACGTCGATGCCGGGGAGCGCCGCGTCCAGCACCAGGGCGTCGGGGGGGTCCGAGGCGGCGGCCAGGAGGGCCGCGGCTCCGCTGGTCAGCACCGTGAGCGCCAGATCGACCGCGCGGAGCGCTCGGCGGAGCGGGCGGAGATCGAGGTTGGTCCTCTTGGCCACGAGCACCCTGAGCCCGATCGAGCTGGCGAAGCGCGGGAGGGGCAGCCCTTCGGCCTCGCAGAACGCTCGCACGTCCTCGGACCGGACGCGAAAATGGTTTCCCGGGGTCTTGACTCCCCGGAGCTTGCCCTCACGCAGCCAGAGGGTCACGGTCCGCCCGTTGAGCCCCCAGGCCTTCGCGAGCGCGCTCGGACGTAGCAGCGACGCCATCAAGGCGCACTCTAGGGCGGCGCTCGGGATTGTCGACCCGTGGTTCGGTCACGAGAGCGTTAGGTGGTCGCTCCGGGCCGACACGTTGCTCGCCGCGGTCCCCTGGTCTAGGTAGTCGAGATGACCTCGACGTCCGGCCTCTACGAGCTCGTCCAGACGGTGCGCTTCGAGTCGGCGCGCCGGCTCCCCAGGACTCCGACCACTCATCTTTGCCACAACGTTTACGGTCTCGCCTTCTACCTGGACATCCACGTCGAGGGGCGCATCCAACCGGAGACGGGCTGGGTCTTCGATTTCGAGGACATCGACCGGGCCATGAAGCCGGTGCGCGATCTCATCGATCACCACTACCTGAACGACATCCCTGGCCTGGAGAACCCTACCAGCGAGGTGCTCGTGGCCTGGATCTGGGCCAAGCTCCGGCCCAGTCTCCCTGGCCTCGTAAAGCTCTCCCTCCGCGAAAACGACGTGTCCCGCGTGATCTTCCGCGGCTGAAAGACGACCATGTACCGCGCCAGCTGCGGCCTCCATTTCCATTTCGCGCACCACGTGCGCGGCCACCGCGGCCCGTGCATCTCGTTGCACGGCCACACATGGAAGTTCGAGATCATGCTCGAGGCGACCACCCTCGACGCCGAGGGCTTCGTGGTGGATTTCGACAGGGTCCACGAGGAGCTCCTGGCCCCCTGCTTCAGGCTGCTCGATCACTCGCTCGCGCTCGGCGAGGAGTCCTTCGCCGAGAGCAGGGACGACCTCGCTCGCCTGGGCACCACCCTGGTGGCCTCTCGCCGGCAGATCCACGGAGACCTCGGCACCCCGCCCGAGATCCACGAGGGGCCGCTCTTCGGCGCGCGCAACGAGCGCCCTGGTGGCATCAAGGTCGCCGTCTTCCCCTTCACGCCGACCTCGGAGCGCCTGGCGGAGTGGTTCTATCGGGGAGCCGAGGCCACCTTCGGCGACGAGCGCGTGCGCGCGGCCAGGGCCCGCGTCTACGAGAGCCTGCACCCGAGCGAGAGCTTCGCGGACTACGAGCCACCCCGGGCTGGCCGGCCTTGAGCGCTCACCGCCCTGACCCGGGGGCCAAAATTGTCCTTTTTGGATGGACATGTGCCCCTGGAGGATCGACGCTCGGAGCCACACTCGAGCCGCAGGTGGTGATCCATGGGCGACAAGTCTCCGAAGGCCAAAGAAAAAGGTAAGAAGCAGGACACGGCAGAGAAGAACCAGAAGAAGGCGGCCGCCGCCTCCAAGGCCAACTCGACCGGGGCGGGGGCTGCCAAGAAGGGCAAGTAGGTCCGGAGGCGGGGCCCCGCCCCGCCCCGATCCGAGATCCGGGTGATGCTCGAGCTCTCGGAGGTCGAGAAGCGATCCGGGAGTAGCGTCGCCCTCGCCAGGACCTCGCTCACGGTGCGGGCCGGGCGCTCTCTGGCCCTGGTGGGCGGGGCTCTCGGAGCACTACGGCCTCCTCTCGGGGACCTCGAGGGGATCGGCTCGACCAGCGAGGCGGCGAGCGCCGGCGCGTTCTGCGGGGGCATCGCCGCCATCCCGTGCCCCGACGGCTACACCTGCGTCGACGATCCGAGCGACGGCTGCGATCCCAGGCGCGGCGGCGCCGACTGCGGCGGGATCTGCAGGCGATCGGGCAAGACCTGCGTGGAGACGGCGCTCTGCATCCAGGGGTACCACTGGGATCAGGGCAGGTGCCGCTGCGTGCAGGATCCGGCGACGCAGTGCAGGCCTCGGTGCGGCGCGGGGGAGTACTGCACCCCCTGCCGCACGACCACCGGGGTCCGGAACGTGTGCCTCCCCGACGGCGCCGTCTGCTGACGACCCGCCTTCTCCTGGCGATGGACGGCGGATAACGTTTATGCAACCTTTCGTGAGTTGGCGTCGGGATCGGTAGGATCGTACGGTTCGTCCGACAGCCCGATGATGAGTAAAGGCTCGGCGCCATCGTTGCGGACTGCATGAGAACAACCAGGTGAGATTTCGATGAGAGCCACTCCTTCACCGGCCAGGTGTTCGCTTGATGCGGGTGTGCCGACACCAGAATCCCAATGGACGCTCCATCGGTCGCGATGATAGACGAGGAGCAGCTCTTCGCTCCTGGCATGATAATGATTCCCGCGTGTGTGACCCGGAAGAATGGTGGCGACGTGGATGTCCTTCGTCAAGAATTGAAATGTACTTGACGCGCCTGGAAGGCTGAAGCTGCTTCCGCGACTGTCGACATTGTCCTGAAGTTTGGTGATTCGTGGGGTGCGAGTCATGGGCATGCTTCTTCAGTGGTTGGTGTTACGCCGAGCACGTCTTCGTGCTCTTCCCGTGGTGAGAGGATACCAGGTACCGTAGAGGCACGACCTGCGAGGAGGCAGGGAACATGGCAAGAGCAAGCTGGAACGGCGCGGTGATCGCGGAGAGCGAGACCTTCGAGCTGGTCGAAGGCAACGTGTATTTTCCGCATGACGCGGTGAAGAGAGAGCTCCTGAGAGAGAGCAGCACCCACACCGTGTGCCCATGGAAAGGAACGGCAAGCTACCACGATGTGGTGGTGGGCGACGCGGTCAACCACGACGCGGCCTGGACCTACCCGGCCCCCAAGCCGGCCGCAAAGAACATCACAGGATATATCGCATTCTGGCGAGGGGTCACCGTAGAGAAGGCATGAGTGCCTCCTGGCCAGGGATTATTGTCGAGGAGATATGAGCCGTCTACGGCGGAGGGCCAGCAGGAGGCCGGCCGCGGCCAGCCAGGCCTTGTGGGCTTGGCCTGGCTGGCCCGCGGAGCCGCAGGAGCAGCCCTGATCGGCGGTCCCGTCAGGGGCCGAGCCTGGCCCCTGCGAGGGAGGGATCACCCCTCCGTCGGCTCCCGGGACCGCGCCTCCGTCGACCCCCGGGATCGCGCCTCCGTCGGAGGCGGAGGTGCCCGAGCACTGGCCCGTGGCCAGGCATGTCTGGTTGGCGGGGCAGGCGCCGCAGGACCCCCCGCAGCCATCGTCGCCACAGGTCTTTCCGCTGCACCTGGGGGTGCACTGGCAGCCCGCTCCGGTGGGGGGCCTGGTGGTGTCCCAGTCGGCGCAGGCGCTACCTCCTATGCCCAGTGAGCCCGTTCCAGGATAGGTGATCAGGGCGCCCTGGGCATCGGTGAAGAGGAAGATATAGCGGTGACAGCCGCTCCCCACGCCGGTCAAGGTGGCCTGGTACGCGCCGTTGGTCACCGAGCCCCTGGCCAGCCTCATCGGAGAGCAGGCGCCGTCGACGTTGACGAGCGCCGATCGGGGGCCCGAGCTGTCGTACCAGCTGGCCCAGGCCTCGACGCTGGCGGACTGTCTGGGATAATGAGAGCCCGACGCGATCTTGCCCTGAGCTCCGCTGCCCCCGAAATCGCCCACCGAGGGGCCGGCCCCTGCTCCATAACCCACCGCAGGGCCGGCCACGAGGATGTTGTGGCGGTGGCCGTTGGTCGGAGGCCCCTGGTCATAGCCGCAGGTGGTCCTTGGATAGCGCTCGAAGAGCCACTGATAAAAGGCGTCGTTTGGATCCGTGGAGCCCGCGATGATCTCGGCTCCACCGTTGACCCCGAAGAGGGAGACCCGCTGGAAGGTGCTGGTGCAGGCGGGGCTGCAGGCGGCGGTGCCCCCGACGCAGGCGCAGGAGGCGGCCCCCTGGCAGGAGCCGGGGTAGAGGGTATTGATGTTGGGCACCAGGGTGCAGCGAGAGGGGTGATCGAAGAAGCTCATCGCCCTCATGTTGTCCGAGTGAAAGCGAGCCGCGCGGTTCAGCTTCTCGTTCCACGGGAGGGGCGCGGTCGGCTTGTAGCAGGCGGCCTCTCCGCAGGCGGCGCCGCACTTCGCCATCTCCGCCTGAGGATCCGAGCGAGCCCGGTTGGACCACTGGTGCATGACCCGCTCTTGCCAGTTGGGGAAGCCGTTGACGGCCTCACCGGCGGCGAGGACCCTCTTGGATGGGAGGAGGAGCGCGCCCAGGAGGGAGAGAGACAGGACGATGCGCACCCGGAGAGGGTAACAGACCCGCGCTCAAAAGGGTGTAGACGAGATGTAGGTGCCGGTTTTGGGGACCGCAAACGGGGAGAGCACACCGCCCTTCCACCTGGTGGACACGAAGACGTCCTTGAACTCGGTGGGCACGCTCCAGGAGCGCTCTGGCTCGCGCCAGGTGTCGTAGTAGTAGAGCGCGATGTGGACGTGCGGCTCGTAGGTGACTCCCGAGTTCCCGGCGCGCCCCAGGTAGCTCCCCGTCGGCAAGCGGACCCCGGTCTCCACGCAAGGGACGCCCAGGATATGCGGCTCGCAGTTCTTGTTCTTGGCCCGAGGGACGCTGCCTTTCTTGAAATGGAAGACATAAAGGTAATAGGCGCCGTGGAGCTGCACGCCCACCATGTTGTTCCCTATTTCCTTCATGGGGCCGCCTGGGATCTCGCCTGGAGGGTTGTCCTCGAGCTCGTCCTCGACGTCGACGACCCAGCCCCCGCTGGGGAGGTAAACGGGCTGATCCCATACATAGTAGTCGGTGAGTTTGTCGCCGGAGCCGGAGTAGGCCTCTCCCGAGATGTCCGTCTTCACGAGATCCCAGGCGAAATCACCGAATCCTCCCTCGTGCAGGTGATATCCGTCGTTCCCAGCGAGAACGCGGGCGACCCCGTCGAGCGGCGAGCGCCCCATGACCAGCGGCGAGTACCCGGCCTCCATGCGGATGAACTCGCGATAGGCGTCGTTCAGCGACGGCCCGGGGGGAGCCTGCGCGAACTCGCTCGTCTCGAGGAACCTGAGGCTACGATCCCTGTCCCACTCGGAGCGGTACGACCTGTCGTCGAAGACCGCGAAGGTGACGTCCTTGGACGTGTCCCACCACCACGAGGAGTGATCGTAGCGGGCGATGACGTGCCCCTGGAGGGATCCTCCGTCGGCCAGGGCTATCCCCGAGGTCGCGCCGCCGTCCCTGGTGCCCAGGGATCGAGCCTGGCCGGCGTCCTCCGTGACCGGGGCTTCGGTCGCCGCCTCGGGGGATGCGCTGCACGCGCTGCACGCCACCGAGGCGACGAACAGCCTGACCGCCAGGACGCTTCGCATGGGGGCGGTGTAGCTCCATCGCAGCCGATCGTCATGGGGATCGTGGTCCGAACCGGTCAGCGAGGGGGCTTGCCAAGCTCATGGGTGAGGAAGGCCTCCGCGCGCGCCACGTCGCGAAGGGTCACGGTGTCGCCCTGGACGTCCAGCTCGAAGAGCTGGAGGCTGGCGACCAGCTGCCAGATGGACAGGGCAGGCACCGCGAAGGTGGCCTCGAGATCCAACGACAGCGTCGACCAGGGGACCTGGAGTCCCCCGCCCGTGGCGGGCGTTCCCCAGGTCCTGAGCTGCATGTAGATCTGGTTGGCGAGCTGGAGCGAGCCCGGCACCGCGAGGGCCGTGGCCCGCTTGATATCGGCCTCGCGGAAGCGCTTGGCGAGCGAGTGGAGCAGGGTGGCCATCCAGGGCTTGAGGGCCGCGAGCTCGGCCTCGAGAGCCTTTGCCGTCAGGACGAGGACGGTCGTCTCCCGGGTGGCGACGACGCTCGCGGTTCGGGGGCTCGAGGTGAGGATGGCCATCTCGCCAAACACGTCGCCAGGGCCGAGGACCTTGACCACGCTCTGGCCGCCCCCGCTGAGCTTCTTGCGGACCTCGCAGCGCCCTGCGGCCACGATGTACGCCGCGTCTCCCTGGTCGCCCTCGCGGAGGATGAGCGCGCCGGGGCCGTAGGTCTCGCTTGGAAATTCGCTGCCTCCGCGCATGAACTGGAGCAGATCGTCACGGAGCTCGCCGATGGAGCCGTAGCGGTCGAAGGGCTCCCTGGCCATGGCCCGCAGCACGATGCGCTCGAGCTCGGTGGGGATCACTCCCTCGCCGGCGATCGCGCGGGGCGGGGGGAAGCTGCAGGCCGAGGCCAGGGCGATGGCCTCGGCCTGATCGCGCGTGGGGTAGGGGGGCCGGCGGGCCAGCACCTCGTAGAGCATGGCCCCCATCAGGAACACGTCGGCGCGGGCGTCGAGCGATCCTCGCTCGCCCCTGGCCTGCTCGGGCGACATGTACCCCACGGTCCCGATGATCACGTTCTGGGAGTCGTCGCCGAGCCCCGGGGCGCCTCGATGCGTGCGAGGCGGGGAGGCCTCGAAGCGAGCGATGCCCCAGTCGGTCAGGTAGACCTGGCCGTAGTCGCCGACCATGACGTTGGAGGGCTTGATGTCGCAGTGAAGGACGCCGCGATCATGGGCGAAGGCCAGGGCGTCGCAGACCTTGGTCACCACGTCGAGCAGGGTGTAGAGCGTGCTCGTCCCGATGGGGCCTCTGGGGAGCGCGTGGATCATGGAGGCCAGGGTGCGCCCCTCCACGAGCTTCATGAGGAGGGAGAGCCTCCCGTCCTCTCGCTCCCCCACGTCGTAGACAGGGACGATGTGCGGGTGGTCGAGCAGCCCCATCACCCGCGCCTCCCGGAGGAAGAGCTGCCTCATCGAGATGTCGGTCGCGAGGTGGCCGTGCAGGGTCTTCACCGCGACCTGGCGCCCCAGCGCCCGATCGTGCGCGACCGAGATCGCCCCCATGCCGCCCGAGGCGAGCGGGCGCTCGTCGTCGAGGCGCCGCAGGGTGGGGCGGTGAAGATCACCCACCTCGACGCTGGCCTCCTCGGCGGGGAGCCTGCCGCCGCCGGTCGTCGGGCTGCCGAAGCGCTCGGTCATCGGCTCCGTGCCTCGCCCGAGCATGACGGTCTTCGCGAGGTTCGCGTGCTTGATCTCCTTGCTCGTCATGACTCAGGCCGCGCTCCTGGTGAAAACGCTCGAGCCGCCCGCGTGGCCATGAGCTCCGTCGAGCATAGAGCCCTTTTGCGAGCGCGTCGCGCCCCGGCTGAAAGAGAGCGGCCGGGACCGCATAGTCCTTGCCTCCATGAAGAGTCCCTGGTCCGCTGTAGCGATGTCGTTTCACCTCGGAAGGCGCGTCGCGCTCCCTCTCCTCGCCATGCTCTCCACCCTCGCTGCGTGTGGCGGGACCTCCATGCCCCCGTCGCCCCCGCCGGGACCTGCGCCCAAGCCCCTCGCTGGCAATGACGCCAACCAGCTCCCCCCCGCCTCGGTCTTCGAGCGCGATCCCTCCGCTCCTCCAGTGTCGCCCTCGCCTCAGCCCACGACCCCTTCGCCCGAGCCTCCCCGGCCTCCTGTCGTTCGTCCCCCCTCGGACACCGGCTGGGCGCCCGGCAAGTTCATGACCGAGGCCGTGTCCCTGGTGGCCGGGGCGGCCCAGGAGCTCGAGGCCAAGTCGGCCTACGGCTTCGACGTGGAGCACTCGGCCATCCTGGGGGCCTATGTGCGCCAGGGGCAGAGCATCAGCATGCGCCAGACCTTTGCCAAGGAGCACGAGTATATCCTCCTGGGCGGGGGCTCCTCGGGAGCCGTCGACGTGGATCTCGCCATCCTCGACTCGAACGGCCGGGCGGTCGCCGCGGACATAGGCAACGACCCCACCCCCGTGGTCAAGTTCAGGCCGGCGGCCAGCGGCATGTACGAGATCCGCCTGGTGCTCGCGAGGTCGCGGCTGGCGGGAAATTTCGTCGCGGTCGCGATGATGCGCGAAGGTGGCTACTCGATCCCCAGGGCCAGCATCATCGCCTCGTTCTCGAAGACGCTCTCCGGCGCCACGCGCCTGGCGGGGCACCCTCAGATCCAGTCCAGGGGCGGCCTGATCTTCCACGAGCAGAGGAACTGGTCTTTCTACGCGACCGTCCTCAAGCCCAAGGAGCAGACCAGCTACAGCGGCCTCCGGCTGGTCAGCAGCCCGACGCTGATCCTCGCGGGCGCGGACGAGAGCGCGAGCAACATCGATCTCGTGGTGGAGGACACGAACACCTCCCGCGTCGTCGGCAAGGACGACGCCCCCGACGCGACCCCGCTCGTCGTCCTGAACACGGTGGACGCCACCCACCACTACCGGGTCAAGGTCGAGAACGCAGCCAGCCGGGGGGCCTCCCTGGTCACGATGCTGGTCCTGGACACGGGCGGCGGGGACGGCACCTCGCGCCCCGCCCTGGCCGCCCCTTTCTGAGGCGCGTCGCCAGGTCCAGGCGCTGGGGCGACGAGAGAGGGGCTGGAGCTCCCTCCGGGCTTCCTCTAGACTCGCACCTTCAGTGACTCGAGCCCACGGATCACGAAGGTAGGAGCATATCTGGGCTCGGCCTCGAGCCTTACTCCGGGGATCCTCTGGATGAAGCGCTCCAGGGATACCTCGAGCTCCAGGCGAGCCAGGGGAGCTCCTATACAGAAATGGGTGCCGCCGCCAAAGCCGATATGGTTGCTGTCGCCACGGCCGGCGTCGAAGCGGTCGGCCTCGGGGAAGCGGGCAGGATCCCGGTTGGCCGAGCCGAAGAGCATGGCGATCTCCTGGCCGAAGGGTACGTGCTGCCCGGCGATCTCGACGCCCCCAGGATCGAGCACCCAGCGCTCGAAGAGCTGCAAGGGCGGATCCCAGCGCATCATCTCCTCGATGGCCGCCCTGGGAGCGACCTCACCGGAGACCAGCCGGCGCCACTCCCCGGGGTGGTGGAGGAAGGCGCGCATCCCGTTGCCGTGCACGTTGACCGTGGCCTCGTGACCCGCGTTGAGGAGGAGGATGGTCGTGCTCACGATCTCGTCCTCGGTCAGGCGCTCGCCCTGCTCCTCCACCCTGCAGAGCTCGGACAGGAGGCGCCCGTCGGGCCGGGCTCGCTTGTGGGCGACGAGCCGGCGCGTGTAGTCCACGAACTCACGGGCCGCGGCGTCGGCCGACGAGCGCTGGGCGTCGGTCGTGGTGAGCTCGTACATCTTCACGATGGCGTGGGACCAGGAGAGCAGGAGAGGGGAGTCGCTCTCCGGCACTCCCAGGAGAGAGCAGATGACCGAGACCGAATAGGGCTTTGCATAATCGCCCAGCAGCTCGAAGGCCCCGCGCTCCACGCACTCGCCGAGCAGCCCGTCGGCCGTGGCCTCCAGCCTCGGGCGTAGCTCGCGGATGGCGCCTGGCGTGAACGCCCGGGTGATCAGCGCCCGGAGGCGGGTGTGGTCGGGGGGCTCCAGGTTGAGCAGCGAGTGGCGCTCGCTCTCGAAGAAGGACGTCCACCGGGGATCGGGGGGCTCCCGACCGAACTCCTCGTGGGTATACCGGGGGGTGAAGGCCCTCCCCAGACGTCGATCGCGGAGGCAGCGGTGGACCTCGGCGAAGCGGGTCACCATCCACTGCCCCGAGCGCTCATACCAGAAGATGGGCGCCGCTTCCCGGAGCTCCCGGAGTACCGGATAAGGGTCCTCGATGAGCGCCGAGGAGCCCAGATCGAAGCGCTCGCAGAGCTCGGGGAGGGCGGTCACGGGCGGGAGTCTGGCCAGGCTGCATCCGGAAGTAAAGCTCCTGCGAGGGCCTCGCCCCCGCCCGCGGCCCGCTCGCGCAGCCTTTGCAGAACGCGAAAGTCCTTCGGCGATGCCAGGGCACAGGCACCAAGGAAATGGGCGAAGAACGCCCATGGCTCACGCGGCATCGACGTTGCAATTGGCCGCGCCGAAGGAGTGAACCCATGGAGATCTTGAAGCAGGACGTGAGGGGGACCTTGAGCGTGGTCGGCGAGGGGATGGTCAAGGCCAGGCCCGACGTGGCCATCCTCGACGTGGGCGTGGTGACCGAGAACATGAGCGCCAGGGCGGCGGTCTCGGAGAACGCGGAGCGCATGGAGCGGCTGATCGGCCGGATCAAGGGCCTCGGCATCTTGCCCGAGGATCTCCAGACCGTCGGCCTCACCGTCTCGCCCATCGTCGATTACGACGAGAAGAGCAGCACCTACGGCAAGATCGTCCGCTATCGCGTGGAGGACACGCTGAAGATGCACGTGGATCCGGCGCGGGCCGGCGTCGCGCTGGACGAGGCCGTCGGGGCCGGGGGCAACGTGGCGGGGCAGCTCAGCTTCGGCCTGAGGGACGACAGCTCCCAGCGGACCGCCGCCACGAAGCTCGCCATGCAGGCGGCGATGCAGAACGCGGAGCTCATCGCCTCGACCATGAAGGTCGAGATCATCGGCGTCAACAGCATCGACGTCTCCAGGGGAGGGCAACCGGTCCTCTTCGGCAAGATGCTGAGCCGCGAGGGCGCCAGCACCCCGATCGAGGCAGGTCGCCTGACGATCTCGGCCCAGGTCAACGTGGTCTACTGCATCACCAAGCACCGCTGAAGCCGACCTGGAGCCACCGGGGCTGTCAGGGGAGCAGGAGCGCGACCAGGCCCAGGGCCAGCGCGCTCCCCGGGACCAGCGCCGCCGCGATCCGAAGGACCAGCCCCGGGCGCTCGGCCGAGAGGGCGTGGGCCGCCAAGGCCGCCATGGCTCCCACGTAGGCGGAGAGGAGGATGCGCGCAAAATACCCCGATCGCTCCACGAAGTAGACGCTCGCAGGATCCGGCTCCTGACCCAGGTGCTGCGAGGCTCGGTGGAGCGCATAGACGAGGAGCGTCGAGGAGAGGCCCACCAGGCCGGCCAGCCGGAGGCGCTCTCCTCGAGCGGAGCCCGGCTTCACGGGCGCTCCCTGAACTCCAGCACCCTCGGGCACTCGGGATCGGGACCCGCGGCGCCCAGGTGGCCCGCCACGATCTTGCATCCCCCGCGGCAGGCCTGCGCCAGGGCGCAGGAGCTGCACGGGGCCTCGGGCGCGTCGGGGTACGAGAGGAAGGACGAGAGGACCGGATCGTCGGCCCCTCCCGAGAAGTCCTCGAAGGAGAGCGAGGTCGAGCGAGAGAAGCTGCAGGGCGCGACCTTGCCAGAGGTGTCCACGGCGGCCAGGGAGCGGCCCGCCTCGCAGCCGAAGACGCCCAGGCGCACCAGATCCCCGGCGCGGGCCATGATGTCGGGATCGGCGGAGAGAAAGGGGACCAGGGCGCAGTCGATGCGGAGGCCTGGCCTGTCCCCGTGGCGGGCCGAGAGCCGACGGAGGGTGGGTCCCAGGGACTCGGCCTGGGTCCGCGTCAGGCGCCTGGCCAGGTAGTCGAGGCCCGTGGCGCGGCCCGCGGGCTTGTAGCGCAGGAGCTGGGCCTCCCTGGCGCCAAGCTGCGCCGCTCGCTCCAGGGTCGCCTCGAGGTGAGGGAAGGTGGCGCGGGTGAGCACCACGTTGACGCCTACCGGGATCCCCTCGGCCGCCAGGGCCGAGATCGCCTGCTCGGCCTCCGCCGCCCCGTCGAAGCCACGGACCGAGGAGTATGAAGGAGAGTCCCCGTCGTAGCTCACGTTGACCTGAGCAAAGCCCCTGAGCTTGGCCAGCTTCCTGGGGCCCAGGCCCAGGCCGCTGGTCGTGACCACCGGGGTGAGGCCCCTGGCTCGGGCCGCCTCGGCCAGGAGATCGAGATCGTCGCGGGTGGTGGGCTCTCCCCCTCCGAAGGCCACCGTGAAGACCCCCGCCAGGGCCAGGGCGTCGAGGATCCCGAGGAGCTCGTCGCGCCCGGGCTCGGGGCCGTCGGGGCGAGCGTCGAGGTAGCACCCCTCGCACCCTGCGCCGCAGCGCCCGGTGACCGCCAGGTGCACCTCGAGAGGGGGACTACGGCCCGAGCGAGCGGAGCCCCACGCCGCTCCTCCGTCGATGCCGAGGGTCAGGGCCCCCTCCCGGTCGAGGGCCACCAGGGCAGGGGGATCGTCGGAGCGAACCCACGCTCCCCAGGGCTCGATACGGATCTTCACGGCGGCTCCCGGGGCTCGGGCTCCTGGGCCTCCGGAGAGGGCCGGGCCGGAGGCGCTCCGACCGGACGGAGGCTCGCCAGGACGGCGGCCAGAACCGCCCCACCGACCACCGCGCTGGCAAAGAGAAGGTCCACGGCGCTGCCCACGCTGGAGCAGTTGGCGCCATGGCCCAGGCGGACCACCCTCACGCCCGGGGCGAGCGGCGAGGGCGATTCGTTCGAGCTCGACCTATTTTCGGGGGAGGTCACAGGCCGAAGCTCTCCAGGTAGCGGGGGTCCGCCCACTCCAGCACCAGGAAGCCCGCGCCCAGGACGCTGGCGGCCGCGACCAGGGCTCTCGCCGATCGGAAGAGGGGCGCGCCGCTCCCCAGCGCCGCCCACGCTCGGGCGCAGACCAGGAGCAGGACCAGGGCGGCGCCCAGCCCCAGGATGGGGGCGGGGCTGGCGCGAGAGAGGTACCACGCCAGGCCCGAGCCAACGATGGCCACATGACCCCCGAAGGCCAGCGCGAGCCCGAGAGAGCGCCGGAGAGGACCCCGAGCGGACCCCAGGGCGCCTCGTCTCCAGGAGCGGGCGAGGGTCGTCGCCAGCCCCAGACCCAGGAGCCCCAGGCTGGCCAGGGCGGTCCGGCGAGCGGCGCGCCTCCTCTCGAGCCTGAGGACCGCCGACTCCAGCGAGGCGTCGGCCAGGGGCCCGAGGAGGGTCAGCGCGGCGCGGGCCCCGGCGACCTCTCTCCGCGCGCCGTGCCAGGCCACCAGCCGTGAAGCGGCGAGGCGCCGAGCGTCGGCGCCGGACGAAGGATCCCTGGCGACGGCGCGGTAAGCGCGCAGCCCGTCGGTCTCGCGGCCCAGGCGCCCTGTGAGGGCCTCCGCGGCGAAGAGCAGGGCCTCGGTGCGGGTGAGGGCCTGGTGGAAGCCCTCCGCGTCCCGGGCCAGTTCCAGGACGACCTCCGGATCCGCGGCGCGCCCGGGATCGCTGCGCACCGACTCCAGCCTGACCAGCTCGGCGGAGCCCTCTCCGGTGCGGGCGTCGAGCCAGGCGATCCTCGCCCTCGCCCGGGCTCCGTTGGGGCCTCGAGGGCTGGCCTCCGAAGCTTTCATGTAGAGTGCATACGCCTCTTCGAGGCTCGAGCGCTGCTCGGCGGCCTCGCCGAGCAGCAGGAGAGCGCCCGCGCGGGCCTCGGGATCCTCCGCGGAGCCTGGGGTGGCCCAGGGCAGAGGCGCCCCCGCGTCCCCGGCGGACGCGAGCCCGCCCGGAGCGGTGAGCGCGTGGCCTAGCGCGAGCGCGAAGACGACTTTGCGCGGTGGCAGCATGTCGTGGAGACGGGACGTTCCCACGGGGCTCCGGCGTTGTCCATGCCGAGGCCTGGCAAGTCCGGGATCGCACATGACCGGAACGCCCGGCTGTGACATCTCCCCCTCGCTCGACTAACCAGAGATCTCATGAACGGAACGAGAGGATCGTCCGGGCGGCTCGTCGCGAGCGCCGCGCTCCTGACGCTGCTCGCCGGCTGCAACTCTTGCCGCAACGACCACCCCTTCGTGCCCTACTCGATCGGCGAGGCCGGAGCGCCGTCGCGGGTCCCCTCCGCCGGCGAGGCCTCTGTCTCGCCGGCGGAGGGCCCCCTCGCCCCGAGCGGTGCGCCCGAGGGCACGGTCGCCCCCCCCGCCACCACCACCTGGAGGGCGGAGGGGCTGGAGCTCAAGGCCCCCGACGGCCGCTTCTTCGAGCATGGCCTCTTCGCGGATCTCGACGGCGACGGCCAGAAGGACGCGCTCTGCGTCCTCCGTCGCTTCGCGGAGCCCACCGGCTTCGATCTCCTCTTCTACCCGGGGATCTCGCCGGGCTCTCCGGTGGTCCTCGCCTCTCCCGATCTGGCGATCCCGTCGTCGGCGCCGCCCGCTCACCGGCTCCTCAAGGTGGGCAAGCGAGCCTTCTTCGCCGAGGTCACGGTCAGGGGCACGGGGGCGCTCACGGAGACCCGCTTCGTCCTGGTCGCCGATCTGGCGGCGCCGGTGAAGGGCCGTCCCCCCGAGGTGAGGACAAAGCTCTCGGCCACGGTGGTGGATCCGGTCTCGGCGCCCCGGCTGGGCCTGGAGGTCGACGGGGCGGATCGCGACGGCGACGGGGTCGAGGATCTGGTCCTCCGCCTGACCTTGGCCGGGGGAGGGGCCCCCTTCGAGCCCGGCCCTCCGCTCTCGTTGAAGCTGGCGTGGCTGGACAGGCCCGCGGGCCTCTCTCGCGATCCTGACGAGCCCAGGGCCTCGCTCTCGGCCCTCGCCAAGGAGGCCGTCGCCCGGGCTGGCCGCCCCAGGGAAGCGGCCGCGGTCCCCCCTTATACGGCCCAGCTCCGCGCCCTGATCCGCGCCGCCTGCCCCGAGGCGGGCTCTCCTCGCCTGGTCAACGTCACCGGGGTCGGGCTCCAGTCGTGCGGGGCGCAGGCGGCGCTCGAGGACGCGTCCCTGGCCGAGGTCCGCGCCCACGTCGCTCTGGGCGATCCGCTCCGGGCGGCGGCGGCCTTCGACAGGTGGCGCCCTCCCTTCGCCTCGCGCAGCCCCGAGAAGCTGAGGCAGGCCGAGAAGGCGCTCGAGGGCCTCGCTCAGGAGGTCGCTCCTCGGGGCGTGCTGGTGGCCTCGGCCGTCCCCCTGATCTCGAGGGCCCTCGCTCCTGGCTGGGGGCCGCTCGCCTTCACGGCCAGCGGCGAGCTCGACATCCTGACCAGAGCCGGGGTGTTGCGCTTCGATCCCATCACGGAAAGCGAGCGAGAGAGCGCGGTGGCTCCATGGAAGCCTGGCGTCCTCTCCCCGGACGGCGCCCACCGCTTCCTCGAGGTCTTCGACGCGTGCAAGGGAGTGGCCCTCCACGCCACCTTCGCGCCCACCGGAGACTCCGACTCCAAGGATCTCCTGGTCCCGGTCTCGCCCCCCCTGGGCCGGGTCTGCAAGACCTCGCGAGGCGAGCTGGCGGAGGTGGTGCCCGTCGCCTGGGGGCCCCGGGGCCTCGAGGCCCTCGTGCAGGGAGAGCCGGTCCTCTTCAGCCCCGATCTCGCCCGGGTCACGCCCGAGGTGTCCTTCCTCGATCAGCCCGTCAACGTGGGCTCTCCACGCTCTCCGGGCGGCAGGAGCCTGGCCATCGCCAGCTCCCAGGGGGTCCTCCTCAGGACCCCCTCCGGGTGGAGGCGCGTCAAGGGCGAGGCGCTGGGGCCGCCCTCGGAGCTGTCTCACTGCACGGCGAGCGACGACGGGGCCAGGATCGCCTGCGTCCATCGGGGCAAGGTCAAGGTGGCGCTCCTCCCTTGAATTACTTTCAAGGAAACGACCCTTCGAAGTGGCGCACCGACGTATCCAACTTCGGTCGGGTGGTATATACCCGACCCAGAGCCCCTTCCAGGTGGCCTTCGGGGAGGGGAGGGACGCCTTCGTCACCAAGCTGAACGCGGCGGGAGCGCCGTCGTCTATTCGACCTAGTGCCTCGTCGCAGGGGAAGTGAAGGGTTGCCCCGCGATCACCGTTCACAAGCCGCGGCTCGTCGAGAAGCCCCCTGACCCCGGCACTTTCCCCCGAGGACGGGGGGCAAGGGTGCACGTTCTTCGCGACAGCCCTCTTCACTCCGCGGAGGGAAGAAGACACGAGCGACGAGCCCGAAATAAAGGAATCCACAATGGGCGGACGCGGGCCTCCCTTGCCCCCGTGAGAACGGGGGAA
>SXGT01388784.1_pt1 | contig 17547 bp, 14 predicted proteins | sample 3176221 | NCBI WGS metagenome assembly SXGT01 (sample SAMN11356862, study PRJNA531348) | freshwater metagenome | isolation source: freshwater sample F1-120 | place: China: Fuxian Lake, Yuxi | collected 2017-12-25
CCCCGCACTGATCGGCGATCACCTGAAATTCAATATGTCGTGGGCGTTTGAGAAGGCGCTCGACGAACAACCTTCCATCGCCGAAGCTGCGTTCTGCAAGTGTCCGCGCCCGGTCCAGGGCCGGACGCAGTTCCGTCCTGTCGGCAACCGATAGCATGCCAATGCCGCCGCCGCCGGCGATGGGCTTTACTATGAGAGGATAGCCGATGGCGGCAGCCATATCGAACGCGGCCTCCGGATCACTCGGCAATATTGGGCTGCTCGCCACAACCGGAACGCCGAAGCCGACCATTGCATCCCGCGCCTTGGCCTTGTTCCCCAGTGTTTCGATCAGGTCAGTGGGAGGACCCACGAATAGCAGGCCCGCAGCGCGGACCTTGGCAGCGAACTCGGCGTTTTCGGAAAGAAATCCGTATCCCGGGTGAACGGAATCGCAGCCGGCCCGCATTGCCACCTCGATTATGCGATCCTGGGCGAGGTAACTCTCTCGGGGCGAAGGACCGCCCACGCAATAAGCTTCGGTCGCCATCGAAACATAAGGAAGATCGCTATCCGCTTCAGAGTGGATGGCAACCGTATCAATCTCGATGGATCGGGCTGCCTTCAGAATTCTGGCGGCCGCTACTCCCCGGTTTGCGACAAGCAGTTTGCGCATCATCCCATCTCCGTTATGGCTCGATGATCGCCAGAACGTGCCCTTCGGCTACCGCCTCACCTTCTGCGACCGGCAGGGATCTGACGACGCCGCTGCAAGTGGCCAGCACCGGGATCTCCATCTTCATTGATTCCAGGATCAGGAGTTCGTCTCCCTCCGTTACGGCCTGTCCTTCAGCGGACACCACCTGCCAGACACTGCCGGCCATTTCCGCCACTACATTCACCATAAACCGCACGCCTCCGTATGCCTGTACCAGGCCGCAACCGGCCATTGAAAACGTCCTACACTATTTGCTAGACACACAGCAAGTAAATTACTAGGTTGCCCTCCGAACGTAGAGATATGCGACGTGTCGCAAAGGGAGGCTCGCGTTGGGAAGAGGTGAAAGTGCGAAGGTTGACGGCTGGGCATCTGCCTGGGGACCTGTGATAGATCAGGTTGGCGCCGACCTCGCGCTGCGGGAGCAGGTCGGCGCTGACCCGGTCGAGGCGGGAATGATCCGGCGCTTTCTCGAGCCGGTCGAGCTTGGCGCGGCGCTGCACTACGATCCGGTACTCGCGTCAGAGCTCGGATACGACGCGCTGCCGGCTCCGGTGTCATCATACATGTCGTTCTCGCTGGCGCCTCTCTGGCAGCCCGGTGAGATTCTATTCGACTCCGACGATCGAAACGCGATGCCCGTGAGCAATCCGGCGGCCAAGCAGCCGATCCCCGGTGAACCGCACACCAGCGGTTTCGTAATGGTCAACATCGAGGCGGACTACTATTCGCCGGCTTGCGTTGGCGACAGGCTGAAGCGCGTTGGATTGCGGCTGATGGATTGCAAGCCAAGACAGACTCGCCTGGGGCGTGGCGCATTCATTACGTTCGAGACAGACATCGTGCGGGAGGATGGCGGGCTGGTGGCCGTCTATCGCATGACGCAGTTTCGCTATGAGCCCGCGGCGGAAGCGGCTTCATGACGAGCATATTCTGGGAAGATTTGCGCAGCGGCTCCTGTCTGCCGGACATCGTGGTCCCGATGACGGCCTCGCGCTTGGTCATTGCGGCCGGATCGAACCGCGACTTCAACGGTATCCATGTCAATCGCGAGATGGCTGAAGCCGCCGGTGCGCCGGACGTCTTCGCGAACAACCATCTGCTCCAGGGTTTCTGGGAGCGGGCAGTGCGTTCCGCCGTCGGTTCCAGCGCTGTGATTCTGGCTCTCAGAAGCTTTCGCATGGTGCGGCTGAACGTTGTCGGATCCACGCTGGTGGTGTCTTCACGGGTGGGCCGCCTATGGCCGGACCCCGACGGCGGATTCGTCGAATTGCGGGTTGAGTGCAGCATGAACGGTCAAGTGACCGTCGGACCGGGCAGGGTTCTGGCTGCGCTCCCGCGCCGTGGCGGGCACGGCGGTACGGGGCTCTATCGGCTGGCGTCGCGCAAGCCGAAGGAATTTGAAACGGCTGTGGATCATGAGTGAACGAAATAGACTGCCGGTGATTGTCGGTGTGGCACAACATACCGATCGGGACTCCACGCCTGATCAGGCGCTTGGGCCGCTCGAGTCTCTTGTAAAGGTCGCGCGTGGCGCGGCCGTCGACGCTGGCGCGCGGAGCCTGCTGGCCAATCTCGATTCAGTGGTCGTGGTACGGTCGTTCCCGGACTCCACGCCGCGCGTCGGGCGGCCGTTCGGCGGCCCGGATAACCCTCCAAGGTCGCTGGCGCGCGAGATCGGCGCCGCCCCTCGGGAGCTGCTGCATACAAGTGCCGGCGGCAACATGCCCCTTGTCGCGCTCGCGCGCGCCTGTGACCAGATAGCTGAAGGGCGCAGCGAGGCGGCCCTGATTGCGGGTGCCGAGGTTCTGCGGACCCAGCGCCTCGCACTTCGCGCCGGACTGTCGCTGAATTGGGACGACCCGGCACCAGATAAGCCGCAGCTTCTGGGGGAAATGCGGTCTGCGGTATCCGAACGTGAGGCGCTCCACGGGCTCAATGCGCCCATTCACGGCTATCCGCTGTTCGAAATAGCCCTGCGCGCGAAGCGTGGGACGACGCCATCGCAGCATATGCTCGACATGGGACGGCTTTTCGAGCCGTTCGCGGCGGTGGCCGCGGGAAATCCGTTTGCGGCTCGCCGACAGATGCTTAGCGCCGAGGAAATCGCCACGGAAACGGCTGCAAACCGTATGATCAGCTATCCTTACACTCGCCTGATGAACGCCAATGTTCATGTCGATCAGGCAGCGGCAATCATTGTCTGCTCGGAAGCATTTGCTGACAGGCTCGGCATTGCCGAAAGCGGAAGGGTTCGCCTGCATGGCGCCGCATCTGGCAACGACCATTGGTACGTTACCGAACGCCCGGACTTGAGTCGGTCCGAGCCCATCCACAGGGTGGTTGCCAAGACGTTGGACATGGCTGGTTCGAAGATCGACCAGATTTCCTTGTTCGACATCTATAGCTGCTTTCCATCGGCCGTCGAGGTCGCCTGTGCCGAGATCGGCTTGGCCGAAGACGACCGTCGCGGCCTGACGGTAACCGGTGGACTGCCGTATTTCGGAGGGCCGGGAAACAACTACGCCACCCATGCAATTGCCGAGATGGTGCAGCGACTGCGTCTAAATCCCGGATGCTACGGGCTGGTTACCGGCAATGGCAATTATCTCACGAAGCACGCCGCCGGTGTCTTCTCGACCAAGCCGCTGAACGGACCATGGGAGAGCGAGCATCCTTCCGCTCTGCAAGCGGAGCTTGATGGCCGGCCCCGTGCCACTCTGCATCCCGAGCCGAACGGGCGAGGGCACATCGAAACCTACACCGTCAGCTACGGAAAGGACGGCCCCAACGGTGTCATCATCATCGGTCGCCTTGATGATGGCGCGCGCTTCATCGCGCGACTTGCGGACGGATGCCCGGTTCCGAATGCGGTTCTGAACGAAGAGATGGTCGGACGGGCGGTGGCGGTTTCCACCTCTGATGGGCTGAGCACCTGCACGATGGAGGCGTTTCGATGATCCGCCCGCTTGAGGGGCTACGCGTGGTTCAGTTAGGTCGGGGAACCGGCGGCGGTTACTGTGCCAAGCTTTTTGCCCAGTTCGGCGCCGAGGTGGTGATCGTCGATGCGGCATGCTCGCCATTGGATGACATGCCTGCAACGCGCCTTGCCTACCAGGAGTGGCTTGATACGAACAAACGCCACCTGGAGCATCCCTATGGGAGCGAGGCCTGGCCAACCGCCGTCGGGGCTCTTCTCGGTGATGCCGACCTGATTGTCGACGCGCGCGCCACTCAACCGGGAGCGAGTTCGGAAAACCTTATCGGTGCGAATCTCTCCGCTGCCGTCTGCACGTTGTCATGGTTTGGGCAGGACGGGCCACGACGCAACTGGGCCGGCGCCGACCTTGTCGTGCGGTCAATGGCGGGGCTGGTACATCTTTCCGGGCCGAAAGAGGGGCCTCCAACTTCGATCGCCGATTTCCAGGTCGAGGTAATGGCGGGTGTGACGGCTTTCACCGCGTCACTCGCGGCCTGTCGCGCTGGAGAACGCGCACGTGTGGACGTCAGTGTTCACGAGGTGGCGATCACCTTCTCGGAGTACCAGTACGCGCAGGCGCTCGCCATGGGACCGGCAGTGCGTTTGGGCCTCAACAGGTACCGGCCGACCTTCCCCGTCGGGGTATACCCATGCCGGAACGGATGGATCGGGGTTACGGTGATAACACCCGCCCAGTGGATCGCCTGCTGTGAACTGCTGGACATGCCGGAGCGCTGGCGCGATCCACGTTATCTGATCAACACCGAGCGCATGGACGAAGCCGATGAGATCGAGCAAGCGCTCATCGAGCGCCTTCAGGCGCGTGACGCAGGCGAATGGTTCGACCTCGCACGTCGCCACCGACTGCCGTGGGTTCTCGTGCCCCGCATGAAGGACATACTGGCAAGTCGGGTGTTTGAACGCCGGGCGGCTCTGGAGACGATCTCGGGAGAGCATGGAACCTTCAAGGCGCCTGCTGCGCCCTTCGGACTTGGCGTAGCGGATCCTGCAGCCGTCGCGCAGACCGCGTCTCGCAAATCCTGCGTCTCCGGCTTTCGTCCCCGGTCCACCGCTTCTGCAAGCGGCCTTGTCGCAGCTACGCAGCCGAAGAGCCCGCTGGACGGACTGCGGATCGTAGACCTGTCCATGGGGTGGGCAGGCCCGCTGGCAACGCGCCAACTGGCCGATCTCGGCGCCGAGATCATCAAGATCGAGGCTTGCCAGTATCCCGATTGGTGGCGTGGGCACGACCCGCGACCGGAATTCTACAGCGACAAGCGGTACGAAAAGAGCCCTTGGTTCAACGCGATGAACCGGAACAAGCGGGGCGTAACCCTTGACCTCTCATCGTCGTCCGGAGCCGAGCTGCTCAAGAGGCTCGTACGCGACGCCGACGCCGTGGTCGAGAACTATGCACCGGATGTTCTGCCGAAGCTTGGGCTCGGCTACGAGACATTGCGTGAGGTTTCACCGGGACTGGTGATGCTTTCGATGCCGGCTTTTTCCAGCGACAGCGATTGGGCCGACGTAAGGGCCTATGGCTCGACGTTGGAACAGGCTGCAGGTCTGCCCTGGCTGACTGGGGGGACGGATCAGCCGCCGATAATGAATCATCTGGCCTATGGCGATGCCAATGGTGGGCTGAACGGCGCTGCGGCGTTGCTTCTTGCCTTGCTGGAAAAGCGCCGTACGGGCGAGGGGCGCCATATCGACCTGTCGCAGGTCGAGGCGATGCTGCCGCTCGCCGCCCATGGCATCATCACAGCCTCGCTGACCGGCGACGAGCCGGAACGTATTGCCAATGGTCATCCGTGGCATGCCCCTTGGGGCATGTTCGAATGTGCGGGCGATGATGGGTGGCTCGCTATCTGTGTGGAAACGGATGCGCAATGGCAGTGTCTGCGGCGGGTTATGGGAATTGCCGATGATCCGCGGTTCGAGCACGCGCGCGGTCGCTGCGCGCATCGTAAGGAACTGGCCATCGCGATTGGTGGGTGGACGAAGCGGCACGACGCAGAAACCGCTGCTGAAATGCTCCAGGCCGCCGGCGTTCCGGCAGGGCGGTCGGTTGCGCCGCTCGAACTCACGGAAGACGTCCATCTGATTGAACGCGGTTTCTGGCAGCCGGCGGAGCGTGCGTTCTCGGGCATGCATCTGCAGGCCTCGGCACCGTTCCGCTTTCAAGGTGAGCCGATCCCCGTACGAACCTCCGCTCCCACGCTTGGACAGGACAATGAATGGGTCCTTTCGACCTTGGCCGGACTTGATGGCCAGGAGATGGAGCGGCTGGAGTCTGAGGGCGTTATCGGGACCGCCGTGATCCCTCCACACCAGCGACGCAAATCGAGCCGTCAGGCTGCCGCAGATCAGACTGAAACAAGGAAAGCAAAGTGACGAAAGATTCGCGCGCACTCCGCGAAGAAATTGAGAACGCCCGAGCCGCGGTCATGGATGCCGCCCGAGATGAGGCGGTGGAAAAGCGGCATGATCGGGGGCAGCCCACCGCGCGCGAGTATATCGATATGCTTTGCGATCCCGGCACATTCGATGAAAACGGCGTGCTCGTCCAACCGGCTAGGGACGCCGACGACGACGCGGCGCTGGTTGCTCCCGCTGACGGAATGATCGTCGGCATGGCTCGGCTTGAAGGCAGGCCTGTGGCGGTAACCGCCAACGATGCCATGACGCTCGGTGGAAGCAGTGGCAAGGTCGGCATGGCCAAGCTCAAGCGAACTGTCGCGCAGGCCATCGAGTGCGGAACGCCGCTTGTTCGTCTTCTAGACGGAGGGGGACACCGCATTCAGGAAGGTCAGGACGCGCGCCATTTCGCGCAAGCAGAGGGTGCTTTCCAGCAACTCGCCGATGCATCCGGATGGGTGCCTATCGCCGCAGCGGTTATGGGGCCGGGCTTTGCCGGCCCGACCAATCACGCGGCGATGAGCGATTTCGTTGTCATGTTGAAAGGGGCCACCATGGGCATGGCGGGGCCGGCCCTCGTCAAAGCCGGCACGGGCGAAGACATCGACAAGGAAGAACTCGGCGGCTACCGCGTCCAAACGGAGCTGCACGGCATAGCTGATCTTGCCGTGGACGGCCCGGAGCAAGCCTTGGACGCGATCCGCAAGTTCCTGTCCTATCTCCCTTCAAATGCGCAAGCGCCTCTGCCGATCGTCGAAAGCGGGGATCCGGCGGACCGCAGGTGCGAGGAACTCTACGACATCGTGCCGGCAAATCTCCGTCGTGGCTACGACATGCGCAAGGTGATCGACACTATTGCCGACCGCGGCAGCGTCTTCGAGATGAAGCCAGGCTTTGCGAAGAACATGATTGCCGCATTTGCGCGGCTCGGCGGAAGGCCGGTGGGGATCATCGCAAATAATCCGATGCATCTCGGTGGCATGATCAACGCAGCCGCATGCGACAAGGCCGCGCATCACATCGCGGTCTGTGACGCGTTCGGCCTGCCGCTCGTTTATCTGATCGACGTTCCGGGCTTCGCTATCGGCAGCGGAGCCGAAAAGACCGCACTGGCGCGTCGATCCGCGAAGCTGCTCCACGAGTTGGGCAATGCCACTGTCCCGCGTTTCTCTGTAGTGCTGCGCAAGGGGTACGGGCTCGGCTACTATGCGATGTGTGGCGGGCGGTTGTTCGAGCCGGATGCGGCGCTCGCGTGGCCAACCGCCCAGATCTGCGCCATGTCCGTCGAGGGTGCCGTCGATGTGGCATACCGCAAAATATACGAGGCCGCGCCCGATCCGGCGGCAAAGCGACAGGAATTGATAGAGCAGACGACGATGAGGCTGGGGCCATTGCGGGCAGCCGAGCACTTCGGCGTCGACGACGTCATCGATCCGGCCGACACGAGGACGCGCCTTATCCGGCGGATGGAGTTTGCTCCGGCCAGGCGTAACCGGACCCGACCCCCGAAATTTCGATCCATTGCGCCGATCTGACGAAATCCAGTCAAGTCGCGGTGAATCATTTCTTGCTATCTATACAGCAAGTATATAGCATCTGCCGTGGTCGGCGATCTTCTCGGATGCCGACCTTTCAAGAGGAGGAGCACGAATGAAGACGCAACATCTGCTGTTGCCTGCCGCCGCGCTTGCATTGGCTGTTTCGCAGCCTGCGATCGCTCAGGACGTGAACATGCAGGCGAGTCTCTACCTGCCGCCCACGAACGATACCGTCGTAGGGGGGTGGGAGCCTTTCACGAAGAAGGTTGAGGAGCGCACCGAGGGCCGGATCTCCATACGGATATTTGCTGGCGGCGCCCTTCTGGGCGCGCGAGCCTCGTCCCAGGGTGTCCGGGACGGCGTGGTCGACATGGCCTATATACCCATGAACTATCAGCCAGCGGAGTTCCCCTATATCGGCGGTATGATCAACGAATTCGCGGCTGTCGGTAACAACACCTACGTCGTCACAGCCGCCACGACCGAACTTGTCATGACCGATTGCGCTCCCTGCCAGGAAGAGCTCAAGCGGGCGGGCAACGTCTATCTCGGCGTTTCCGCGGCGCCTGGCATGGTCATTATGTCCGGTTCCAAGATCAATGAACTTGACGACTTCCAGGGCATGTCGATCCGCTCTGGCGGCTTGCTCTGGGATCGGTTCATTTCAGGCCTTGGTGCTACTCCTGTAAACGTGGCTGGAAACGAGCAGTATGAGGCGATGAGCAGGGGCGTTGTCGGCGCGGTAATGCATGTGCCGAGCTCGCTGATCTCGGTATCGCTCATCGAACTGACCGAAGCGGTGGTGTTGACGAACCTCGGCTTGGCGCGTTCGCAAAACACGTTCGCGACCAATCCTGACACGTGGGCGAAGTTGTCGGTCGAGGATCGCGAGATATTCCTCGAGGAGGCATTGAAGGCCAATATCGACATCGCAGCGAAGTATGACGATTCCGGTCGCAAGGCGCTGGCGATGGCGGAGGAGCAGGGTATCGACGTCGTAGAGCCGTGGCCTGAATTGCAGCAGCACATCGATAACTTCGTGGCGGACAGCGTCGAGTCGGGCATCAGGGTAAGCGTTGCGGAGCACGGCATCGAGGATGCGGCGGCCTGGGCCGAGAAGCTGGAAGCGCTCAATCAAAAGTGGACCGCTGTCTGGGAAGAGACCGACGGCGATCTCGATGCCTACAAACAACGCTTCGTCGAAGAAATTCGGGCCAAGGTTGATCTGGAAAGCTACGGCCTGTGATCTGTCGCGCCGGCGCTTGACGCCGCTGGCTGTTGAACAAACTCCGCGCTCGCGCTGGCGCGGAGCAAACCACTCCGGAAAGTTCTGCTGATGGAAACGATCTATAAGGTTGTAGACCGGCTCTGCGTCGGTATCGGGTATCTTGGCGGAATCGCGATTATGGCCGCCATGCTGCATGTCGTTGCCGATGTGGTCGGCAAGATACTATTTCGCGCCCCGATCCCTGGCACGACTGAGATCGTCACCTACTACTACATGGTTGCGATCGTCTTTTTGCCGCTGGCGCTCGTCGAGCGAGGCAATCGTCATATCTCAGTCGACCTTCTGGCCGAACATCTGTCACCTTCCGTACAACGAAAGCTGATCGGCGTCGTTAGTCTGGCGAGCGTGACTTTCTACGGGCTGCTCACCTGGGTTTCGTTGGTCGAGGCGCTTGAGAAAGCGCATGTGCGGGAGAAGGTCACCGGTTCGCTCATCCTGCCGATCTGGCCCTCACGCTTCTTTCTGCCTATCGGCTGCGGCTTCATCGCTTTGCTTCTCGTCATCAAGGGATTGCGGCTTGTCTTCGGAGACAACAGGCCGCTGGACGACGTTGAGGGCGAATCTCACTGAAAGTGATCCCAAATGACAGACGTACAAATCTGTATCGCAGCACTCGTCTTCCTTCCGGTGCTGCTGCTACTTCGCTTTCCGGTCGCGGTGGCGCTCGGGCTGGTTTCGATCGGAGGTATCGCGGCCATCTTCGGCTGGAAAATCGCCCTGGGTGTCCTCACGGCGATTCCGCACGAGGTGATTGCAAGCTGGACGCTGACATCGGTTCCGATGTTCCTCTTCATGGGGTTCATCTGCCACCACGCCAACCTGACCGATGGCCTGTTCGACGCGGCACGTGTCTGGCTGTCGAAGCTTCCCGGCGGTCTCGCCGTCGCGACGATCGGGGCAGGGGCCGGCTTCTCGGCTGTAACCGCTTCGTCAGTTGCGTGCGCGGCGACCCTCGGCCGCATCGCGACGCCGGCCATGCTGAAACAGGGATACGATCCCAAGATCGCGGCAGGGACATCGGCCGCGGCAGGCACTATCGGTTCGATGATACCGCCCAGCATACTGTTGCTGCTTTATGGCATTTACGTCGAAGTGCCGATCGGCCCGCTCTTTCTGGCAGGTTTTCTGCCGGGCCTCCTGACGGCGGCCATGTTCAGCGCCGTGATCATCTTCGCGGCACTCATAAAGCCGCAGCTCGCACCAAGGGTTCTCAATCAGGTCACTTGGTCCGAGCGCTTCGCGGCATTGGGAAGGATATGGCCGACGCTATTGCTGATCATCGGCGTGTTTGGTGGGCTGTTTTCCGGGTTCTTTACGGCGACGGAGGCCGGGGCCGTCGGCGCCTTTCTTTCTCTCGTGATCGCGGCCGGCATGCGCACGCTCAACATGCGCACCCTGCTGGCGGCGTTTCGTGAAACGCTGCTCACGACTGCGTCGATATTTGTCATCGCGATTTCGGCCAATCTGCTGACGCGTCTCCTGGCCCTCGGCGGCTTTACGGACTGGCTTTCCTCAGCCGTGGTAGGCGAGGGGCTTGGGCAGTTTCAGATACTGCTCATTGTCGCGGTGGTGTGCATCCTTTTGGGAATGTTCCTCGACAGCCTCGGAATAATGCTGCTTACCCTGCCTATCTTTCTGCCAATGCTGGAAGGCGCCAGCATCGACCTCATCTGGTTCGGCATCATCATGGTAAAATTGCTTGAGATTGGGCTGCTCACGCCGCCCGTCGGACTTAACGTCTTCGTGGTCAAGGGGGTGCTTAAGGACGTCGTTTCGACACAGGCTATATTTCTGGGTGTGACCTGGTTCATTTTGGCGGACCTGGTTACCCTGACCCTGCTGATGCTGTTTCCCCAGATTGCTCTATTCCTGCCCAGCCTCCTTCGATAGATTTCCGCAACAATCGAGCGGTGATGCAAGAGACAGGAGCAGAAATGCCGGAAAAGACGGAAAGTGCCAAGGGGGCCGGCAACACGAAAAAGCGACTGACACAGGCCGAGCGGCGCAGCCGCTCGGACAAGCGCCTGATTGCGACCGGCATGAAACTCATCGGTGCTCGGGGGTCCGCCGCCACGAGCATGGCCGAGATCGGTCTGAGTGCCGGGTTCAGTCGCGGATTGCTCAACGAACGATTCGGAACCAAGCAGAATTTCCTGATTGCCATGGTCGATCAGATTGACCGCTGGTTCCAGGAGAAGCTGCGGGACCGGCTGGAAGGACGGCAAGGCTTGGATGCCGTCCGCGCCCGTATCATCGCACATCTGGATGGCGCCCAGGAGCATCCTGCCGCCTTGCGCTCGCTGTACTTCTTGATGACGGAATCATTGACGGTCGAGCCTGAGATCCTTCCCAGGATCAACAAGCTTGAGGAAGGCTTTCGCCAAGGGTTCATCGCGCATCTTAACGAAGCCAAGGAAGCGGGAGAAATACCCATCGACATCGACTGCCGGCAGCAGGCGATCATCATCGTAGGCATGATCCGGGGGCTGATTCACCAGGCGATGCAATCCGGTGGTCGTATGGATCTCGACTGGGCCAAAGAGCCCTTGACCGGCTGGATCGACATGATCCTTAAGGCCAAGGGCCAGGCACCGTCGGTGTGGCCCGCTGTTTAGAAAAAACGGCGCCGGATGACCACGCGCCGTCGGAAGGGATCTTGCAGCTGCGACGGAGGCGGCCTTCTTGAAATCAGAGACCGCCCCCACGGCGATGTTTTTGAGAGCTCAGTCCGTTATCCCGTAAGTGGCAGCATCAACGGTTGAAGTCATCTCCTCGAGGGCGCGTGCCTTGAAGGCTTCGATATCATTGCCGGTCTCTTCCCAGATGGTGTTCCACTTGTCTTGAAGACGCTGTGCTTCTTCGACAAAGGCCTCTGCGTCGGCGATGCCGAACTCCTCGGTTGCCTGCGTGATCGCGTGATCGATGGACTGCTGATTGTAGGCTTCGATCGCGTCAGCGAGATCGCCCTTGGGGCGTTCGATCACAACGCCCTTGTCGCGAGCCGTCTTGAACGCTTCCTCTCCGCTCTGCAGGTATCCCCATGCGATGTCGAGGTTGGATTTGGTTGCTTCTTCCAGAATGATCTTGCGACTGTCCTCGTTCATCCGGTTCCAGGCGTCGTCGTTGAAGGCGAACGTCAGCTGCGATCTCGTGACGCCGATGCGGGCGTCGAGGACGAACGTCGCTATGTCGTCGAGCGAATAGGTGGACATCGAACTCGGAACCGTCATCACACCGTCGACAACGCCACGGTTCAGCGCCTCGTAGAACTCGGCCCCTGGCAGGCTGACCGGGGTACCGCCGAGAGTATTCACGAAATCGTCCCAGAAGCGGCCGCCGGTGCGGAGCTTCAAGCCGGCAAAGTCATCCTTCGTCTCGATCGTCTGATTTGCGATGATCGCCATCGGCGTCACTGCCGACACGCCCGTGAACACGAGCCCGTTGCGCGACATTTCTTCCTGGCACGGGGCGCAGTTGAACAGAAGCTCGTTGGCTGCCGCGGTTACGGGTACAGGATCGGTTCCAAGTCCGGCAAGGGCCATGAGAAGGCCGCCGGTGTAAGGAAATTCAGACGGGTGATAGTGGGCAACCAGGTAGCCGACATCGGCAACGCCGTCCCGAACGCCCTGCGCGATCGCGCGGGGACCCAGCAATGCACCGCCCGCGAACATCTTGATATCGACCTCGCCTGCGGTTCTGTCGCGGACGCGATCGATGAACGGCAGCCAGCCGTGCTTCATCGTGTCGTTGTTCGGTGGCAAATAGGATGCGGCGTTGTAGGTTTCTGCCCAAAGCGGCGTTGCCGTAAGGGCGGTGACGGCCATCGTCGCCGCGATCATCCTCAAATTCATCTCTTCCTCCCATGGGGTTGCGTCAGCCGGAAACCCACCCTTCCAAAAGCTGACTTCCACGATTCTATGGCTAAATACTTGCTAAGTAAACAGCAAGAATTAGAAAGCGTCAATAATGCGCCGCGTGCGCTTGTCGCTTCGTTGGCTTCCCCGATGTGCAAGGGCAGCGATCAGGAGGGCGCGGGTGTCGGCCGGGTCGATCACATCATCGATCTGGAAACGTTCCGCGGCCGCAAAGACCGTGTTGGCGCGGCGCAGCTCTTCAGTACGCGCGCCATGCAGAGCTTTGCGTTCATCAGCGGAAGGCGTGGCATCAAGTTCACGGCGGTGGATGATGTTGACGGCTCCTTCGAGCCCCATTCCGCCAAACTCTGCGGTTGGCCATGCAACCAGGAGATCAGGCTGAAACGCCGCCGAGCCCATGATGTAGTATCCCAATCCATAGGCTTTGCGTAGGACGACCGTGAGTATGGGTACCGTGGATGTAGCCAATGCGGTCAGCATGCGAGCGCTGTGACGTACCAGACCGGTCTCTTCGACATCCGGGCCGACGAGGAGGCCGGGCGTGTCGCAAAGCAGCACCACGGGGAAGTCGAACGCGTCGCATATCTGGATGAAGCGGGCTGCCTTCGCGGCGCTTGCGGCGTCTATGCCGCCGGCCATCATCATCGGCTGATTTGCAAGGACGCCCACTGTCCGTCCGTTCAACCTGGCTAGGCAAGTCACGATCGATCGGCCCCATAACGGCTTCAGTTCGAGCATGCTTTCCTTGTCGACTATGCCTTGCACCACTCGCCGAACGTCATATGCCCGTCTGGGACTGTCTGGAACGATCCCTCGGAGTTCTGTCGCGTCGGGGCTTTCGACCGGTTGTTCGGGCGAGGCGAAATAGCCAAGCACCTGGCGCGCAAGTCGAATTGCCTCCTGACTGTCTTCCACCAGAAGGTCAACCACACCGCTCTTGACGTGTTTTTCGACACCACCGATTTCCTGGGGCGTCATCTTCTGCCCCATCGCGGCTTCAACGAGCGGAGGGCCAGCGAGACCGAGGACGCTGTTTCGCGTCGCAATCAGTATGTCGCACATTCCGGCTAGGTTCGCCTGGCCCGCGAACGCAACACCTGGAACGACCCCTATGCGGGGAACGACCCCGGACAATCTCGCGAAGTCGACAAAAGTCGATGTTGGTCCGCGTCCCTCCACGAGCATGTCATGCGGCCGTGCGCCCCCGCCGTCGAGCCAGCAAAGGAGCGGACGGCCGTTGGCCGCGGCATGCTGGATGATCCTCGTGACCTTCCGGTGGTTGATAGTGCTTTGGGTGCCGGCATAGACGGAATAGTCGTAGGCGAAGAAGTCCGCAGGCGCGCCGCCGACGCGACCGAACCCCATCACTACTCCGTCTCCCGCGCCCTCCATGCCGGCGACAGCCGGTGATGCCAGCCCTCCCAGTTCGACGAAGCTATCCGTGTCGAAAAGCTCAGATATCACGGACCGGACGGTCGCGACGTTTCGGTCCGCCTGTCGCTTTACCGTTTTGGGGCGTGCTTCATCCAGTAGCGCTGCCTTTGCCTTTCGCAACTGTCCCAGGCGCGTGGCTCGTTCCTGTCCGTCGTCGGAAACAGTCATCCTTGTTCTTCCCGTGCCATGAGTCTTTCGCGCTTTACCTCAATCCCCGCAGCCTCCCTGTCCCACGTGTCGGGCGTGATTGCCGCATCGCGCAACAAATGCTTCTGGACTTTCTGGGACGAGGTCTTCGGAAGTTCCGCGAGGATGCGGATATAGCGGGGGATCATGAAGTGCGGCATCCTTGGTCGAAGGAATTCGATCATCTCTACAGGATCGATCTCCATGCCTTCCACGGGCGCCAGAACCGCCAGCACGTCACTCTCTCCGCCCGCGCCGGGGACGCCGACCACGGCAGCCTCGCGCACGTCCGGATGCTCGCAGATCGCGCCTTCGGCTTCGAACGTCGAAATGTTCTCGCCGCGACGCCGGATCGCATCCTTAAGCCGGTCGACAAAGTAGAAGTTGCCGGCCTCGTCGCAACGAAAGCCGTCACCGGTATGAAACCAGCCATTGCGCCAGGCGCGCGCGGTTGCTTCCGGGTCGCGAAAGTAGCCCGACGTCATGGTCCAGGGCGCATCGCTCCGGACCACCAGTTCGCCAACCGTTCCGATGGGTACCTCGAAATCATTCTCGTCGACAATGCGGGCCTCTACACCGTCGCGTGCGCGACCGCAGGTGCCTTCCGCATCGGGATTGAGGCCCGATACGATCGGATTGCTGACCTCAGTCATGTTGAAACTCGTGTAGACGTCGACGCCGAAGCGGCGTCCGAACTCTTTTGCGATCCGTCCGAAAGGGACGATGTTTATTGCGCGCAGGGGATTGTTCGCATCCTCGGAGGCAACTGGCGTCTTCAGCAGAAACTCCGCCATCGCGCCCAGCAGCGTCATCGTCGTAATGTTGTAGCGGCGTACCGATTCCCAGAACGTCTGCGTACGGAAGGAATCGGTGACGGCGCACGACCCTCCAATGCGAAGCAGCCGATAGGCGAGCCCGATGCCGCTCACGTGAAAGAGCGGCAAGCTCAAAAGACCGCGGTCGTCGGAGCGGAGATAAAGGAACGACGTGGCCGTCGCTCTCAAATGCAGACTGGAGGTCATCACACCCTTCGAAGGGCCTGTGGTTCCCGACGTATAGATGATCAGTTGCGTGTCCCATGGCTCGATGGACACGTCCGGCAGTCCGCTGTCGTCAGCCTGATCGAGAATGCTGGAATCCACGATCTCCAGAGCAGGAGGGGTGTGGCCTGTTGGCGTTCCGACGGCAATGATGCGCTGCAGGTCGCCGGTGTCCACATCGTTCAACCGCTCGATCAGCGTTGCATCGGCAATCATAAGCCGCGCACCTGAGTTGTTTATGATGTTGGCCAGGACCTTGCCGCGCATGGCTATATTGATCGGCGCGTAGATCGCGCCAAGATAGTTGACCCCGAACCAGACCGAAAGCGCGTCGGGACCGTTCGGCAGCCATCCGGCGACCACGTCGCCTGGCTTTACGCCACATGCGTGGAGCCCGGCTGCGACTCGTCGCACCTTTGTTCTCAGCGTGGCAAAGGTCCATTGCGAACCATTTTCAAAGATAGCAAAGACCTTGTCCGGGGACTCGGCGGCGCGATGATCGATGATGTCGCGCAGCACGCAATCTTTCCGCAAATTTTGCAGATCGCGCGCCATGGCCTCGGCAGATTCCATTCAACGTCCTCCCGGTTACATACTTGCTATATAGCTAGCAAAAATAATGCAAGCTTTCTTGCTACGAAAGCGGCATCGCGGCGATGCGAACCAGCCGCCGCGCCCCCGCGTCGATGCAATACGATCATGGCAAGACGGCCTTACCAGCAAAGCCTGACCGACGTTTGTCGCTACAGGCTCGGCCGTATGGAAAAAGGGGATATCTTTCGCGCAGGTGGCATATTGTCATGGCTGATACCCGACCCGCCGCCAAGCCTCAAATTGCCGGCTCCGATATAACTTGCTATTCGACGACTAAGTTGAACGGCGCGACCCGTTGAAAGAGGCTTGAAATGAAAGAGTTCGCTGAGGAAGGCAATGACGCCGTCTTGATGACGCGCATGGCTGAATACGTCGTGGCCGTGGAGCTCAATCGGCCTCATGCCAGGAATGCTGTCAATGGCGACATAACGCGGGGCTTGAGCGCCGCCATCGCGCGAACGGAAGCTGACGCTTCGTGCCGGGTCGTTGTACTGAAAGGGCAGGGCAGCAGTTTTTGTGCCGGTGCCGACCTTAAGGAAATTGCGGCGGGGAACCGCCATCTTTTGGTGACGCAATCCGGTGGCTTTGCGGGTTTCGTCTATGCGCCCAGGACAAAAGTCTGGATCGCGCAAGTGCAGGGACCAGCGCTGGCGGGTGGTCTTGAGCTGGCGCTGGCCTGTGATCTGATTGCAGCCAGCGAGATGGCGTCATTCGCCTTGCCTGAGGTCAAGCGCGGGCTGATCGCTGCGGCGGGCGGTTTGCATCGCCTGGCGCGCGCCGTACCCGTGGCAAAGGCCATGCGGCTGACCCTGACAGGCGAGCATATCGACGCAGCAACTGCGGATGCATGGGGCCTACTTGCGCTTCTGGCCAGCCCGCAACAGCTCGAACGCCAGACATTTGAGCTCGCTGAGAAAATCGCGGCCAACGCGCCTCTTGCTGTCCGCGAGAGCCGCGCCTTGGTAAGCAAGGTCGGCGAGATGCCCCTGGAGCAGATACTCGACCAAACCCAGAAGGCGCGGGAGCTGTTGGCGAAAAGTCACGACCTCAGGGAAGGGGCACTGGCTTTCATCGAGAAGCGAAAACCGAACTGGACGGGTACATAACCAAACCTTGCCTTGCAGCCAACGCACGGTGAAGCACGATCAAACCGGCAAATGTCTTGGTCGTGTCGGGCGCTCATAGTATAGGTTCGCCGCTGTCGATCTCATGGTCGACGTTGCGCGCCTATGTCTGCGCGTCGCAACAGCGGGGAACGTCTCACTGGCATACTTCGCTTGGCGTCGGACTCAAGCGGGCAAGGCGCCGGGCGGGAGTTTGATCAAGGTCACCATTTTCGTGTGCCCTACATGTGCGGTCAGGTATCGAAACGGAGCGAATAGGGGGCGGAGAAGCGCAATAGAGACGAATTTGCACACCCAGCCCTTCTTAAATGCTGCAAAAATGACGAACTATCAAACACATAGATTGGCAATCGCGCCGATGATGGACTGGACG
>SXGT01717347.1_pt1 | contig 17547 bp, 12 predicted proteins | sample 3176221 | NCBI WGS metagenome assembly SXGT01 (sample SAMN11356862, study PRJNA531348) | freshwater metagenome | isolation source: freshwater sample F1-120 | place: China: Fuxian Lake, Yuxi | collected 2017-12-25
CATCATTCGTCGTGCGGTTCGCCACGCGTGGTTGCTCGGCGCGCACGATCTCGTGACGCCGCGCATGGTCGACGCGGTGGTCTCGGTCATGGGCAACGCCTACCCGAAGCTCGTGACCGACCGCGACCTCATCACGAGGATTCTCGCCCGCGAAGAAGAGTCGTTCCGTCGCACCTTGCAGCGTGGCACCGAGTACCTCGACGAGATGCTCGACGAGGGCGACGTGTCGGGCGAAGCCGCGTTCTTCTTGCACGACACGCTCGGGTTTCCGGTCGACCTCACCCGCGAGATCGCGGCCGAGCGCGAGCGCTCCGTCGATCTCGACGGGTTCGACGCGCGGATGGCCGAACAGCGAGACCGCGCCCGCGAGGCCGCCAAGGAGGCGGGTGGCAAGGCGAACGCGCCCATCGAGCTGTACCGAGAGGTCCTCGACGAGCACGGCACGACCGACTTCACGGGCCGCACCGAGACCGAGAGTCGAGCGAGCGTCGTCGCGATCGCGCGCGGCGCCGATCGAGTGGTTCGCGCTGAGCCCGACGAAACCGTCGACGTGTTGCTCGATCGGACTCCCTTCTACGCCGAGAGCGGTGGCCAGGTCGGTGATACGGGCACGATCGTCGGTGACGGCGTCACCCTCGAAGTGCTCGACACCCAAGTCGGACTTCCGGGCCTGCATGTTCATCGCGTGCGGGTCGTCGCCGGCGCGCTGGTCGAAGGGGCCGACGTCACGGCCACGATCGACGTCCAACGGCGCAATCGAATCCGCCGCAACCACACCGCGACACACATCCTGCACTGGGCGCTGCGCGAAGTGTTGGGTCAACACGTGAAGCAGGCCGGGTCGCACGTCGGACCCGATCGTTTGCGATTCGACTTCAGCCACTTCGAGGCGGTGACCCCCGACGAACTCGTTCGCATCGAACAACTTGCCAACGAGCAGGTGATCGCCGACGCGGCGGTGAGTCACACCGAGATGAGCAAAGCCGAGGCCGAAGCGGTCGGCGCAGTTGCGTTCTTCGGCGACAAGTACGGCGATCGAGTCCGTGTCCTGCGCGCCGGGCCGTCGCTCGAACTGTGTGGAGGTACCCACGTCGACGCGTTGGGGTACATCGGACCGATCAAGATCCTGTCCGAGAGTTCCATCGGGTCCAACGTTCGCCGCATCGAGGCACTCACCGGCGAAGGGTCGTTGGCCCACATCGCCGACACCGAGGCGCAGCTGCGACGGGTCGGTGTCGCGCTGAAGGCGGCGCCCGCCGAGATCGACGACAAGATCGCCAAGTTGCTCGCGCACGTGAAATCGCTCGAGACCGACATCAGCGCGATGCGGGCTCAGCAGGCACAACTTGCGGCCCGGGAGTTGGTCGCGGGCGTCGACGACGGCACCGTGATCGCTCGGCGCGACGGCTTGACGCCCGACGACCTGCGTCAACTCGCGCAGAGCGCGCTGGCGTTGGTCGGATCGGGAACGGTCGCGATCGTGGGTGTCGGCCCCGACGGCACCAAGGCGGGCGTTGCCGTGGCCGTCAGCAAAGATCGCGTCGCTGCGGGGGCTTCGGCCGCCGACATCGGCGCGCCTGCGGCGCGGGCACTCGGCGGGGGAACCGCGAAGAACGCTGAACTCGTCGTCGGTGGCGGGCCGAAGATCGATCAGATCGACGCCGCCCTTGCCGCGCTGCGCGACGGGATCGCCGCGGCGTCGTGACTTCGACGACGCGTTCGAACGCGGACCGTCCGATGTCGGCCGGCAGAGTGCTCGGCGTCGACCTCGGATCGAAGCGCATCGGGCTCGCGTTGTCGGATCGTTCTCGGACCATCGCGTCACCGCATTCGCTCATCGTTCGCGGCCGCGACCACGCCGACGACCATGCGACCATCCGGTCCGTGGTCGTCGAGGAGGAGGTCGCGCTGGTCGTCGTCGGCATGCCGGTGTCGTTGAGTGGCCAAGCCGGACCCGCGGCGCGAGCGACCGAGGCCGAAATCGGCGAGCTTCGAGTCGCGCTGGGCACGACCGCGGAGGTCGTCGCCCACGACGAACGACTCACGACGGTGAGCGCGCATCGGGCGTTGGGCGACGCAGGAGTCAAGGGACGCAATCGGCGCGACAAGGTCGACAAGGTCGCCGCGGCCGTGATGCTGCAGCACTTTCTCGATGCCGCCGCGGAGCGCGGACGGTGATGGACGATTCGATCGATTCCTACGGCGACCTACCGGCCGACGACGGATCGCCGTCGACGTGGGTTCCGGGGCCGCGTCGGTCTCGCCGACGCACGCGCGCGTTCGCAATCTTGCTGGTGATCCTTTCGCTCCCGGTCCTGGCGTTGCTCGGAGCGAACTGGTGGTATCGCGGGCAGCTCGACCCGGGCGGCGCGCCCGGTGCCGAGGTCCTTGTGACGATCGAGGAAGGCTGGGGCATCGGTCGGATCGGCGACGAACTCATCGACGCGCAGGTGATCGATTCGAAGCTCGCCTACTCCGTCTACACGCGCCTCGGTGATCACACGCAGGTACAGGCCGGTGACTACAACCTGCGCGAGAACATGGGGATACGCGACGCGATCGCGGCGCTCGAGGCCGGACCGTCGATCACCGAACTCGAGCTGGCCGTGATCCCTGGTCTGTGGCTCGAGGAGGTCGCCGCCGCAGTCGAGTCCCAACTCGGTCTCGACGCGGATCGCTTCGTCGAGATCGTGCGCGCCGGCGAGATTCGGTCGAAGTATCAACCTGACTCCGTCACCAGTTCCGAAGGGTTGCTGTACCCCGACACGTACCGCTTCGCCGACGACGCCGACGAAGCCGACGTCGTCAGAACGATGGTCGAGCGGTTCGACGAGGTGGCCGATTCGATCGGTCTGGCCGACGCGGCCGCCAAGACCGGACGCACCCCGTACGAGGTCGCGGTCGTTGCCTCGCTCATTCAAGGCGAAGCCAAGCTCGACTCCGATCGACCGATCATTGCCTCGGTCGTCTACAACCGATTGCGCGACGACATCGAACTCCAGATCGACGCGACCGTGCTGTTCTCGATCGGCGAACGCAAAGCGTCGAACACCGCCGAGGATCGCTCGACACCGTCGCCGTACAACACCTACTACACGAAGGGCTTGCCGCCGACGCCGATCGCGACCATCACGGAAGTGTCGTTGGTCGCCGCGCTGAATCCGGCCGCAACCGACTATTACTTCTACGTCCTGATCGACGAGTCGGGCGCGCACGCGTTTTCGCGAACCTACGAGGAGCACCTCGCGAACGTCGAGATCGCTCGCGAACGGGGATTGCTCGGATGAGCATCGACGAAATTCCGATTCGCGGCACGACCCGCGTCGCGGCGGTGATCGGCGAGCCGGTTCGTCACTCGTTGTCGCCGGCGTTGTACAACGCCGCGTTCGCGGCGCGTGGCCTCGATTGGCGATTCGTCGCGTTCGAAGTGGCGCGTGGTTGTGGGGCCGACGCCGTCGAGGCGATGCGAACCCTCGGTCTCGCGGGGTTGTCGGTCACCATGCCGCACAAAGAAGCCGTGATCGCAGCGTGCGACGAACTGACCGAGGCCGCGGCCGCGTTGCGCAGCGTCAACCACGTGCGATGGGACGGCGATCGCATCGTCGGCGACTCGACCGACGGTGAAGGCTTCGTCCGCTCGCTGCGCGACGCGTCGGTCGATCCCGCGGGGCGGCGCGTCCTGCTGCTCGGTGCCGGCGGTGCCGCGCGAGCCGTCGCCGTTGCGCTCGTCGGCGCGGGCGCATCCGTGACGTGCCTCGCCCGGCGGGTCGAGGCGGCCGCCGAAGTCGCCCGACTGTGCGGCGGGGGATCGGGCGATCTGGCGTCGGCGCCGCACGTGGTCGTCGAGCCCGCCGTGGTCGTCAACGCGACGCCGGTCGGTATGGGCACCGATGGGGCGGTCGCATTGCCGACGGAGTCGCTGCGGCCCGATCTGGTCGTCGCCGACCTCGTGTACCACCCGCTCGCGACCCCCCTGCTGGTCGCGGCGCGAGCGGCGGGGGCCCCGATCGTCGACGGCCTCGGCATGTTGGTGCACCAGGCGGCGATCCAGTTCGAGTACTGGACCGGTGGACCTGCCCCCGTCGCCGCCATGCGCGCCGCGGCCGAGGCCGAACTCGCCTCCCGTTCCTGATCGCGGCTGTCCCCGGGTTTGTTCATCTGCCCGTCCCCGGGTTCGTTCATCTGTGGCCAATTCCGGGGACCGCGAAGAGGTCGTCAACCCCTGTCAGATTTGCGCCGATATGACCGGAAACCACCTGGGGGACACTCGCAACGAACCGACTGGGAGCTGTGAACATCGTGCTGCAGGGAACCTTCGACATCTTCACCCTTCCCGAGCTCCTCGGGATGCTCGCGGGCGGATCCAAGACCGGCACGCTGCAGGTCACTCGCGGTGCCGTCCGGGTGAAGGTGCACCTGCGTGAGGGCCTGTGCAGCGGTGTCGAGCCGGCGGGCCCGACTCCCGACGAAGACGCACTCGCCGACGCCCTGGCGGGAGCCTGCTTCGACCTGCTCCGCGAGACCGACGGGACGTTCAAGTTCAACACCGCCGAGCCGCCGGCATCCGACCTGCTCGTCGTGATCGACGACGCGCTGGTCGAGGCGGATCGCAGAATCGAAGAGTGGAACGAGGTCTGCACCCTCGTCCCGTCGCTCGAGGTTTGCCCGCAGTTGAGCCCCGAGATCGGTGGCGAGAGCATCACGCTCAGCTCGGCGGAGTGGGCATTCGCGGTCGCGCTCGATGGTCGGGCAACGGTGCGCGAACTGGTCGACACGCGCCAGGTTTCGTTGCTCGAGGTGTGTCGAGAGGTCGCCGCGCTCGTCGAGCGTGGCGCCGTTCGGCTGCATGCGGGACGCGTGGCCGGCCCGCCGCAGCGCTCGACGCCGGACCTCGACGACGGACCCGACTCGTACGCGCCACCCGTGATCGTCCCGGTCGCACCGTACGGTCCCGGCGTCGAGGACGGCACGGCCGGGGTCGATGTCGAGTCGGTCGATGTCGAGTCGGACGCCTCCGACGACGCCGAAGCCAAGAGCACGACCCGGGGCGCCAAGTCGCCCACTCCGGGCGGCCACGACGCCGCAGCCGAGATCGAATCCGACCCCCAGACCGACGCCGAACTCGAGCCCGAGACCTCGACCGACGTCCAAGGCGAAGCCGAAGCCGAAGCCGACCAGAGCGCTGCTCAGGGTGGCGACTCGAGCGCCGACCAGGGCGCCGACCTCGACAACAAGGACCGCGGCGCGCTCCTGCGCATGTTCAGCGCCCTCCGCGAAGGCTGACCCCGACCAATTTCGCGTTCTGACTGGAGTTCGCGCCCTGGCAGGGTGTGAACGCCCGTCAGAACTCAACCGACGCGCGCGCTTTCGCGTTCTGACTGGATTTCGCGCCCTGGCAGGGTGTGAACGCCCGTCAGAACGCGAATCGGGTCCAGAGTTCGCATACAGGCGGAGTGTCAGGGAGTCGATACCAGGGGTCGGATTCCTGGGGAGGAACTCGTCCTGTCCGACGGAACGCCGCTGGGCGCACTCCTACTGCGAGCCGGCCTCGTCACCGAGGCCCAACTCGACGCGGCCGTGGTCGAACAGTCGCGCTCGGGCAAACCACTCGGTCGGATCCTCATCGAGCACGGGGTCGTGTCCGAGGCCGACGTCGTCCGCACGCTCGCCGAACAGGTCGGACTCGAGTTCGTCGATCTGGGTGACCTGAGCATCGACGCCACCGCGGTCGGATTGATCTCCGAAGCGGTCGCTCGCCGCTACCAGGCGATCCCGATTTGTTGGCGCGACGGCCGCCTGCTCGTCGCGATGGCAGACCCGTCGAACGTCTTTGCGCTCGACGACATTCGGGCCGCGACGGGTAACGAGTGCGTCAGCGTCGTCGCGACCCCGAGCCAGATCGCCGAGACGATCGATCGCTACTTTCGTATCGACAGCGAAGCCGACTCGATCGCGCAACTCGCTGCGGACGAGTTCGACGAAGAGGACTCGATCGCGAGCCTCAACGAGGTCGTCGAAGACGCGCCGATCGTCAAGTTCGTCAACCTGCTGATCACCCAAGCCGTCGGCGACCGAGCATCCGACATCCACGTCGAGCCGACCGAAACCGATCTGCGGATCCGGTTCCGGATCGACGGGGTCTTGCACGAGGTCATGCGGTCGCCGCGCTCGATTCAAGCCGGGGTCGTTTCACGCCTCAAGGTCATGGCCGACATCAACATCGCGGAGCGCCGCATTCCCCAAGACGGCCGAATCTCGATGAAGGTCGGAGGTCGCGCGGTCGACCTGCGGGTCGCGACGTTGCCCACGGTGTACGGCGAAAAGGTCGTCATGAGAATCCTCGACAAGGGCCAAGCGCTCTTGCGCCTCGAGGAACTCGGGTTCCTGCCCGAACAGCTCGAACGATTCTCTGTCGCGTACCACAAGCCCTACGGCACGATCCTCGTCACCGGGCCGACGGGTTCGGGCAAGAGCACGACGCTATACGCGACGCTGAACATCCTCAACGAGCCGCATCGCAACATCATCACGGTCGAAGATCCCGTCGAGTATCGCCTCCCCGGCATCAATCAGGTTCAGATTCACCCGAAGGCCGGCCTCACGTTCTCGTCCGCGTTGCGGTCGATCCTGCGTTCCGACCCCGACGTCGTGCTCGTCGGTGAGATCCGCGACCGTGAGACCGCGGTCATCGGGGTCGAGGCCGCGCTGACCGGTCACCTCGTGCTGTCGACGTTGCACACGAACGACTCGGCGAGTACGCCGATGCGACTCGTCGAGATGGGTGTCGAGCCGTTCCTCGTGACGAGCGCGCTCGACGCCGTCGTCGCGCAACGCCTCGCGCGCAAACTGTGCGCACAGTGCAAGGAGCCCTACGAACCGACCGAAGCCGAACTCGTGCAGGCCGGGTGGGAACTCGACGGGGGAGAGCTTCCGACGATTCACCGTGCGGTGGGCTGCTCCAGCTGTGGTCGCACCGGGTATCGGGGGCGGTTCGCGGTCCACGAGGTGCTGTTGATGTCGGAGGAACTCGACCGGGCGATCATCGAACGTCGCAGCTCGGAGGACATCGCCAAGATCGCGATCATGCAGGGCATGATCACGTTGCGCCAAGACGGCCTCCGCAAGGTCGCCGCGGGCATGACGAGCCTCGAGGAGATCTTCCGCGTCGTCGCGTGAGCGGCTTCAGGCGATGCGCGTCACGCCGACGTGATCGATGTCGGCCGCGAGGCGTTCGAGATCCGGATCGACCGTGAGGATCCGAGCGCGACCTGATCTCGCCGCCGTGGCGACGACGAACGCGTCGATCGCCCGTTCGCTGCCGAACCGGTTTCGTTCGAGCATCCCAATCGACGACGTCGACCGACCCTCGAACCGGCGAGGCCTTATTCGTTGAGTCGTTTGCGTGAATAATCCCGCAGACCACTCAACGAAGTGCGGGCGGAACGTCTGCTACAGGGGTGTCCGGTTTGTGCCGATGGTTGGGCGATGCTCACCCAGCAGGCGCGGCGCTTCGGGGAGACGCTCGTCGAGCGTCACGTGTTGTCGCGTGACGTGCTCGAGGCGGCCCTCGCCGAGTGCGAACGGACCAACACGCCATTGCCGGCGTTCTTGTCGGCTCGCGGGCTCGTCGGCACGAAGGACCTGACCGCGGCGCTCGCCGAGGGCGTCGGCGTGCGCTTCGTCGACTTCCACGAGACGCCGCTGCACCAAGACGCTCCGCTCGCCGTCCCGGCCGACGTCGCCCGCCGCTACCTCGCGCTCGGTATCGACTTCGAGGGTCACAAGCTCGTCGTCGCGTTCGCCGAACCGGGCGACGACGCCGCGCTGCAAGCGGTTGGTCAGGCGACCGGTTACGAGATCATCCCCGCAGTCGCCGACCGCAACGAACTCGCGAAGGCGATCGAGTCGATCTACGGATCGTCGCTCGACGACGAAGAACTCGGCGAGGAGTACCAAGGTCCGGCCGAACTCGGCGGCATGGGTCCAGACGACCTGCACATCAACGACCTCTTGGAGCGCGTCCTCGAACTCCACGGTTCGGACCTGCACCTGTCGGCGGGCGCGCCGCCGGTGATCCGCGTCCACGGCGACATGACGCAGCTCACCGAGTTCCCGGTGCTGAACGGCAGCCAGATCCGCCAGATGGTCTATTCGATCCTCACCCAGAAGCAGCGGGAGAAGTTCGAGAACGAACTCGAGCTCGACACGAGCTACACGCTGCCGGGCAAGAGCCGATTTCGGATGAACGTGTTGCTGCAACGCGACAGCGTCGGCTGTGTGATGCGGGTAATCCCCTACGAGATCGTCGAGTTCACGTCGCTCGGCGTGCCGACCGCGGTCGAGCAGTTCGCGTGGCTGCCTCGTGGTCTCGTGCTCGTGACGGGCCCAACGGGTTCAGGAAAGAGCACGACGCTCGCCAGCCTCGTCGACATCATCAACCGCAGTCGGGCCGTGCACATCATGACCGTCGAGGACCCGATCGAGTTCCTGCACAACCACAAGACGGCGATCGTGAACCAGCGAGAAGTGGGGGAGGACACGCACTCGTTCTCCAACGCGTTGAAGCACGTACTGCGCCAAGACCCCGACGTCATCCTCGTCGGTGAGATGCGCGACCGCGAAACGATCTCGACGGCGCTGACCGCGGCCGAAACCGGTCACCTGGTGTTCGCGACGTTGCACACGCAGGACGCGCCGCAGTCGATCGACCGCGTGATCGACGTGTTCCCCTCGCATCAACAACAACAGATTCGTGTGCAGCGGGCCGCCGCGCTCCAGGGCGTGTGCGTGCAGCAGCTCATCCCCACGGCCGACGGGCGGGGCCGTGCGGTGGCTTGCGAGGTGATGGTCGCGACTCCCGCGATCCGCAACCTCATCCGTGAAGGCAAGACGCATCAGATCTATTCGATGATGCAGGCGGGCGGAAAGTTCGGCATGGTCACGATGGACATGTCGCTCGCCCACCTCGTACGGACCGGACGCATCTCGCTCGACCTCGCACGCGAGCGCTGCGCCAACGAAGAAGACCTGCGCCGGTTGATCGCCGGGTAAGAGCCGAGGCAAGCGATGGCAACCACGACGTACGCATACAAGGTTCGCGACAAACAGGGGAAGGTCGTCGAAGGCAACCTCGATGCCGAGAGCCAGCAGCTGCTCGTCGCGAAGCTGCGGTCGATGGGCTACACGCCGATCGACGTCAAGGAGCAGCGCACCGAGCAGTTGTCGCGCGACATCACGATCCCCGGCCTGTCGAACCGCATCAAGCTGAAGGACGTCGCGGTCTTCTCGCGTCAGTTCGCGACGATGATCAACTCGGGTCTGTCGTTGCTGCGCGCGCTGTACATCCTCGCCGAACAGACCGAGAGCAAGCCCCTCGCCGAGGTCGTGAACGAAGTCCGCATCGACGTCGAGAAAGGCTCGTCGTTGTCGGCTGCGTTGGCGAAGCACCCGAAGGCGTTCAGCCGCCTCTACGTGTCGATGGTGAAGGCCGGCGAGATCGGCGGTGTGCTCGACAGCGTGCTCGTGCGTCTCGCGGACACGATCGAGAAGCAGGTCGAGCTCCGCCGCAAGGTGAAATCGGCGATGACGTACCCGGTCGTCGTTGCGGTGCTCGTGTTGTTGATCGTCACCGCGATGCTGTTGTTCATCATCCCGATGTTCAAGGGTCTCTACACCGAACTCGGTGGTGAGCTGCCGCTGCCGACGAAGATCCTGATCGACATCAGCTCGTTCTGTCGCAAGTTCTGGTACCTCGTGTTCGTGTTGGAGATCGGAGCGGTCGTCGGCTTCCGGCGTTGGATCGCCAGCGAAGAGGGTCGCAAGAAGTGGGACGCGATCAAGCTGCGCGTCCCGATCTTCGGCAAGCTCGTGCAGAAGACTGCGCTCGCCCGCTTCTCTCGGACGCTGTCGGCGCTCGTGCGTTCGGGCGTTCCGATCCTCGAGTCGCTCGACATCGTGGCCGAGACGGCCGGCAACCATGTCGTCGCCACAGCTGTGCGCGACGCGCAAAACGGCGTGAAGCAAGGTGAAGGCCTCGCGTCGCGACTCGAACACCACGCGGTGTTCCCGCCGATGGTCGTGCAGATGATGGCCGTCGGTGAAGAGACCGGCGCGCTCGACGAAATGCTCGACAAGATCGCCGACTTCTACGACCAGGAGGTCGAAGCGACGGTCAACGCACTCACCTCGCTGATCGAGCCGCTCCTCATCGTCGTGATGGGCGGCGCCGTCGGCGGCATGGTCATCGCCCTCTACATGCCGATGTTCAACATCATCAAGCTCATCAAGTAACGCCCCGCAGCCCAACCGGCGTCATGACGTGACCACTATTTGCCACTCATGACGCACATTGAGCCGTGGTGACGGGACACGCGGCGAACGGGTCGTTAGCGTCCCTGGGCGTGGGAGATCGTTTCGTGGTGGCTGTCGGTCTTGCCATCGGCTTGGCGAGCTGCGGATTCGGCGGAGGTGAGCCGGGCGGTCTGCTCGGGCCCACGTCGTCGGTGCAGTCGGGAGAATCCGTGTGGCGTCGGGTCGAGCTGTCGTTCGATCCGCCGATCGGCATCGACGAGCACAGTGGCGAGGTGCGGGTCGCCGGGCTCAGAAACGTGGTCGCACACGATGGCCAGTGGCGAGCAGTGCTGTCGAGCGAGGTGGGCGACGTCGAGGTCGAGTCGACCGACCTCGGGCACTGGACTCGTTCTGCGGCCGAAGTCGCCCCCGGGGCATCGGTCGGGGCTCCGCAACCGTTGAGCGACGGATTCGTGCGAGTGGGTCGGATCGGAGACGACGAGCGCGCCGAGGCCTACGTCGAACGATCCGACGATGGCGAGACGTGGACACGCTGGGAGCTCGGTGGCGCGCGGCCACCGAAGTCGATCCAAAGAATTGAGACGCTGGGCGATCTGACGGTGGTGTTCGGTGCCGTCGCCGCGGGCGAGTACGCATCCGTTCCTGGCGTGTGGGTCGCGCGATCGGACGGCCCGCTCGTCGCCGTCGACGAGCTCCCTTGGAAGGGAGAAGAGATCGATGTGACCGGTCCGGGACGGGTGGGCGACGAACTCGTCGCGCTCTCGGAGGAGTGGATCCAAGAGGGCGAGCAGGTCGCGACCGTGTGGCGCTCCCGCGATGGTGTGACCTGGGTCGCCGACCTCGCCGTCGTGCGCGCGATCGGAGCCCGAGGACTCGTGACCCTCGACGACCGCGTGGTGTTCGGCGGTTGGTACGGAGCGGCGATCACAATCGACGCCGGCGGTGTCAGGCGGAGCGGGCCCGGGCGAGCCCGCGTGCTGCCGTGGGAGATTGCGCACCAAGACGAGTTCGACCGACCGGTCGCGTGGGACGATGATGCGGTGCTGCCGGGCACGATCGTCGCCCGCGCCGACGCGGACTTCTGTTACGACGACCTCGCCTCGTGTCGTCAACCGCGGCCGCAGCTTCTCCTCGTCGACGGCGGCGATCTCGACCGCGAGATCGACTTGCCGACCATCGACGGCTGGTCGGTGTGGATCGCCTCGGTGGTCGTGACCGACGAACGGGTCGTGCTCGGCGGCTCCGTCTTCCGTGAGGTGTGGCGGGAGGTGGGCAACGACGGACCGGAGCAGTACTCCGAGCACCGACCCGCCCTGTGGGTGTTCGACCGCGTCGACGGGTCGCTGCCGCCGGCCGTGCCGATCGTTCACGAGGAGCCGAACCCGCCGCGGCATCCGACGCTCGACGACGATGCGGAGCCCGAGGTCGGCACGACCTACCGAGCGACGGTGCCGATCGGCGGCGGGTGTGGTGCTGGTCGCCTCTCGTTCGGTGACCGGTATTGGCAGGCGACCGAGGACTGGGGCGAGTGGCCCTACCCCGACGACTGGCCAGTGCGGCACCTCGGAGGCGTGAGCGACGCACCCACCGATTACCTCTACGGGACATTGACGTTGAACGCCGACGACACGATCTCGGTTGGTATCGAACGCGGTGACGACGTCGAGATCCTCCGCACCTACGAGCGAGCCACCCCACCCGAATTCGGTTGCGGCTGACCCGCGCAGCCCAACCGGCGTCATGACGTGACCACTATTTGCCACTCATGACACACATTGGGCAGGGCGGCGCGGGGGTGGCGGGTACGGTGGGCGGCGATGATCGTGATTCGCACGGTGGTGCGGCCGGTCGTGATCGGGGTGGGGGTGCTCGTCGTCGGGATCGCCCTCCTCGGGCGCGTCCCGTCGTCGGCCTGGTTGATCGAGCTCTGCTCTGCGTTGCGCGTCCACATGGCGCTCGTCACGATCGGGTTGTTGGTGCTCTGCCTCCTCATCCGCTCGAAGTTCCTCGCGATCGGCCTCGCCGTGGCCTTGTTGCTCACCGGTCCGGCGCTCGTCAACACGTTCGCGTGGTCGAGTGCCGAAGCACGCGGAGGACAGCCGCTGCGCGTCGGACACATTCAGCTCCAAGCATCACCACTCGATCTGGTCGAGGTGCTCGCCGAACTTGACGCCCGCGACGCCGACGTCTTCGTCGCGCTCGCGCCCTCGGAGGAATCCATCGCGGGACTGGCGACATCGAGCGGCCGATTCGAGATCACCACGATCGACGTCGGCGAACCGATCGTCGTGATCACCGATCGTGAGCGAGTCGAACTCGTCGGGGAGCTCCGACCCCGCACCGGCGCGAGCGTGTCGTTCACGCTCATGCCCGTCGCAGGCGGTCGGGTCGACATCCTCGCGATGCACGCGCCATCGCCGACGAGCCCCAGCCGCACGGACCTGCGCAACGAGATGTTGGTCGCGGCCGCCGAGTGGGCGAACGAGCTCGAAGGCGCGCACATCGCGCTCGGCGACTTCAATGCGACACCGATGTCGCATGCGTTCCGCACGCTGCGCGCCGACGCCGATCTCCTCGACTCGGCGTCGGGCTACGGCTGGCAGCCGACCTGGCCCCGAAGCGCCGGATGGTTCGGTATCCCGATCGACCACCTTCTGCATTCCGGCGACCTCGACACGATCAAACGCCGAACCGGACCCAGCTTCGGATCGGCGCACCGCAGCCTCTGGGTCGCCCTCGAGTTCTCGTGAACCTGCACCGCGGCCGACGTTGCGACGTGGGACGATCATGGTTGCGACGAATTCGTGCAGATCGATGTTGCACTTCGGTGGGGTGTGGTGTCAGTAGGGCGTGTCAGCAAGCAGTCTTCCGGGGGGAGTGATGAGCGAGCCGATCGAGATCCTCGATCCTGACGGTCCGCCCGATCACGGCCGACCTCACAATGGACCGCCGCAGCGTTGGGACGACCAGCTGGTCGCGGAGCTCCGCGAGCTCTACGCCCCGCTGCGCCGTTTCGCTGCCATCGTCGGTCGCTACGACGTCGACCCGGACGACATCGTCCAGGACGCATTCACCAAGGTGCTGTTGGTCGAACCCGGCCGGATCCAGGACACGGGACCGTACGTACGACGGATCATCGTGAACCTGGTGCACAACGAACGGCGTCGGGCCCGACGCGGTGCGTTGGCGACCCGGCGGCTCGGCGACGGTTTCACCACCGAGGATCACTATCCGAGCGAACTCGCTGATCTGCTGCGACTCGAACCGCGAGTGCGCGGTCTGCTCTACCTCGTCGACGTCGAGGGAGAACCGATCGCCGATGCGGCCGAGACGCTCGGAATGTCGGCTCCAGCGGCGCGCATGGCCCTGACGAGGGCCCGCCGACGGCTGAAGTCCGAAATGCAGGAGGAGTCGGACCGATGACCGGTCACCCGCACGACCCAATCTCCAACCGATTCGATGCCCTGGCCGACCGAGGCACGCCCCGTGGCGCGGACGCCGTGCTCGAAGCCGCCATGGCCAATGCGGCCGCATCGCTCGATGCCGCCCGGAAGGAATCCGTCATGAGCAACGACCTCACCCCGCTCCAACCCGACGATGTTCTCGTCGTCGACATGCAACCGAAGCGTGCCCGTGTGTCGCGCCGCCAGCGCGGCATCGCCGGGCTCGGCATCGCCGCGCTGCTCGGGGTCGGCGGGTACGCCGCGTTCTCCGTGCAAGGTGGTGGCGGCGGGGCCGAGTCGCCCCAGGCTGCAGTCGAACAACTCGCCGATGCGCTCGACAACGAAGACGCCCTGGCGGCGATCGACGTGATGGCGCCCCGCGAAGTTCGCTCACTGAAGGACGCGGTGAAGCGTGCGTCCGACAAGGCCGAGCAACTGGAACTGGTGCAAGACAAGGCCGATCCGTTCCGCGGCTTCGAGATCGATGTCGAGGGTCTGGCGACCGAGGTGGAAGAACTCGCACCCGGATTCGCGAAGGTGACGATCACGAGCGGTGTGATCCGCGGCGAGATCGACCCCGACGGGCTGGCCGCGCGATTCGCCGACGTCGAACCGGGCGAACCCGCCGAGATCGACCTCACGGAATTGCGCGGCGACCGAGACGACGTCGCGACCGGAGTGGATTCGGTGACGACGATGGTGCAGACGGTCGACACGATCGCGGCGGCAGCCGGCGAATCGTTCGTCGGTGGCCCGACGCGGTCTGCGCCGAAGCAGGTGGTGGGCGACGAGGCTCCGCCGGTGTTCGTCATCGCGATCGAAGACGATGGCGGCTGGTACCTGAGCCCGGCCTACACCGCGTTCGAGTACGCCCGCGAGGCGTACGAGTCGAACGACGGCAACGAGGCGGTGAACGTCGAGCTCGGTTCGGCCGACGCGTCGCAGCTCGGCGCGGCCGACCCCGAAGCCGCCGTGCGCGATGCGTTCGCTGCGCTCGAAGGTTCGGACTGGGAGCGGCTCACCGAGCTCGCACCGCCGGGTGAACTGCCGGTGTGGGAGTACCGCGAGCTGTTGTTCGCCGCCAACCGCGACGAGTCGAGCAATGTGACCGTGGAGAACCTCGACGTGCGAGTCGAGGTCGACGGCGATCGTGCCACCGCGTTCATCGAGGCAACGGTTCGCGACGACCAGACGCTCTGGCAGCTCGGCGGCGATTGCGGTACGGATCCGCGGTCGTCGGAGGACCGAGGCGTTGTCGACTATGCCTGTTTCAGCGGCCAGGCGAACGGGACGCTGATGTCGTTCCTGTTGGTCGGTCGTGGCGACGCCGAGGCATCCAGCGGCCCGCTCGAGGTGCAGCTCGTTCGTGAGAACGGGAAGTGGTTCGTCAGCCCGGTTGCAACTGCGGTCGACTACCTCAACGCGGCCGTCGACTTCTTCGACGCCAAGACACTCGCGTTGTTCACCGGTGACTACTCCGACATCGAGTCCGACGGCACGATCGAGTACGGCGTGCCGGTCGAATTGGCGGCCGGCGAGACCGCCATCTACGACGTCGAGGTCGCGGCGGGCGATCAGCTCGTCGCTCAGTACGACGGCAACATGGGAGTCGTCCTGCTCGATCCGAGCGGCCAGCAGTTCGACGACAGCTACGAACTCACCTACGGCAGCGGGTTTGCCGTCGAACAGGCCGGCGCCTATCGCATCATGCTCACGTCGTTCGAGGGCGGAACCTTCACGTTGTTCGGCAACGGCCTCGCCGGCATCGAGCCGACGGGTGAACTCACACTCGGCGAGGAAACCACGGCGAGTACCTCACCAACCGTGTACACGCTCGAAGCGACGGCGGGGCAGGAGATCGTCGGTCAGGCCGACAACGCCGACATCTCGTTGTTCGACGCCGAAGGCAACGACCTCGGTTCGTACGGGCTCGGGTACGGCGAGGTCGTGACGCTCGCCGACGCCGGGACCTATCGCGTCGTCGTGCGGCCCTACGATGGCGAGGCGACGTTCACGATCTGGAACCGTGCCGACGCACCCGAGGGCGTCGAAGGGGGCGGCTTCGAGGAGATTCCCGAACCAGCCAACTCGACCGAGTGCTTCACCGAAGGTGACCTCACCACCTGCATCGAGTACGACGAGTTCGGCGAGGTCGTCGAGGAGTACAGCTACAGCGAGGGAACCGACACCACCGTTGCGATCGCAACCGACGAGCCCGCGACGACGGCCGCGCCGTGACCCGTTGATCGACGAGCACCACCGCCGCCGGCCAACGACGCTGGGTCGCCACGACCTGGCGACGCTGGCCGGCGGCGTCGCGCTGCTCGTCAGTCCGTTCCTGCAATGGGTTCGTCGCGGTCCGGGCAACACGCTCAGCGGACGCGAGATGATCGACGCGATCGTCGCACTCGGCGACGCGCTGCCGGGCCTGTCGGCCGCGCGTCTCGCAGTCGCGTGGTATCTCGTCCCGGCCTCGGGCGCAGTGTTGTTCATCGCGGTCGGCCTCGGGCGTGGCAAGCGCGCCGCGGCGGGGCTCGCGCTCGGGGTCACCGCACTCGTCTTCGTCGGCTTCGTGCGCCTGGCCGGCGTCGCCGATCTGGGTCCCGGCCCCTGGCTCGCCGCCGCCGGCGCCCTCCTCGCCGCCGCCACCACCCTCCAAAGCATGGTGCGTCGATAGACCCCAAAGTTTGGGGTCTATCGACGCATCACGCACGTGCATGATCGTCGGGTCGGGCCGATGACCGATGGAAACTCGTGACCACCATGAGACTTCGTCGCTGGCCGTGGTGGGCCTTTCCGCTGTTCTCGATCTACTACGCGCTGCTGAGCGAGCTCGGCATGTGGCTGCGAGTCGAACCGAGCATGGTTGCGACCTATTGGCCGGCCGCAGGCCTCGGTGCTGCGGCGGCGTGCTTTTGTCGCCGCGACCAGTGGCGCCTCCTGTTCGTCGCGATGTTCGCCGGCTGCGTGCTCGGCGACCTGCGTCACGATCCATTCGTCGCCAACCTCGGCTACGCCGTCGCGAACTGTGTCGAGTCGTTCGGCTTCGCGTTCTTGATGCAGCACTGGTATTTGCGGTGGCGGACATCGCACACGAACACCGCATTGCGGATTCCGGCGATGTTCGTCGTCGGCGTGATCGCGACACTCGCGTCGGGTCTGATCGGAGTCACCGTCACGAACCTCACCTTCGGCGGGAGCTACTTCCATCAGTTCCGCACCTGGATGGCCGGCGACCTCACGGGCATCGTCTTGATGATGCCGATCGCGTCGCACCTGACGCTGCGCACCCAACGCACTCGACGAATGAACACCGAGCTGTCGATCGCCGCGGCGATTCTCGTCGGAGTGTCGATGCTGCTCACCTTCGGTTCGACGGCGCCGCACGTCGCGTACGTGCACTATCTCGTACTTCCGCCGCTCATCTGGATGGCGATTCGGGTCGGCCCGAAGGAGACGTCGATCGCGATCGCGGTGTTCGGTGGGCTGTTGATGATCGGCACCGCTCGGGGTTTCGGACCCTGGGCCGTCGGGCCCGCCGTCAGCGACAGCGAGGTGTTCGCCGCGCAGGTGTTCTTGATTGCCGTCGTGCTGACCGCAATGGGAGTTGCCCGCAGCACCGAAGACCGACGCATGGCTGCACTGCGTCAGCTCGAAACCGAACGCGCGCTGTCAGAACGCGAGCTCGATGTGGCCGCACTCGCGGCCGATCGTGAACGCCAACGACTCGAGTCGCAGTTGTTGCACTCGCAACGGCTCGAGGCACTCGGCCGACTTGCCGGCGGCGTCGCGC
>SXGT01701422.1_pt1 | contig 17546 bp, 11 predicted proteins | sample 3176221 | NCBI WGS metagenome assembly SXGT01 (sample SAMN11356862, study PRJNA531348) | freshwater metagenome | isolation source: freshwater sample F1-120 | place: China: Fuxian Lake, Yuxi | collected 2017-12-25
AGCATGTCGTGGTCGAGAAGCCGATGGAGATCACGCTGGAGCGCTGCGACCGGATCATCGACGCCTGCGAGAAAAACAAGGTCAAGCTGTGTACGATCTTTCCATCGCGATTCGGCGACGCCAACCAAGCGTTGAAGTCCGCCGTTGCCGCGGGGCGTTTTGGCCGACTCACGCTCGGCGAGACCGCCTGCAAGTGGTGGCGCGAGCAATCGTACTACGATCAAGGTGGCTGGCGCGGCACGTGGGCCCTCGACGGCGGCGGCTCACTCATGAATCAGGCCATCCACAACGTCGATCTCTTGCTGTGGATGATGGGCGACGTCGTTTCGATCATGGGCTTCACCGCCTTGCTCGCCCATGAACGCATCGAGGTCGAGGATACCGCCGTCGCCGCCCTGCGCTTCAAGAGCGGCGCCCTCGGCTTCATCCAGGCGACCACCAGTGTCTGGCCCGGATATCCGAAGACCATCGCGATTCACGGCGATCAAGGTTCCGTCGTCGTCGAACAGGACGATCTGTTGCGCTGGGAGTTCAAGACTGCCAAACCCGATGACGACGCCATTCGTCAGCGCTTCGCGCAGAAGGTCGGCGGTTCGGGCGGCTCGAGCAATCCCGCCGCCATCTCGCACGTCGGCCATGCCCGTCAACTCACCGATTTCGTCGAAGCGATCCAACAGAACAAATCGCCGCTCGTCGATGGCCGCGAGGGACGCAAGGCGGTGCAGGTGATCTTGGGGGTTTATGCGTCGAATGCGTCGGGGAAGTGCGTTAACATTTAGCCGGGAAGCGGGCTCAGCGCGGTGCGCGTGCGCGTTCTGCCGACAACGATACCCTCGGGCAGATGCACGTTCCAGCGACTTTCTTCGCCGTCGATCGAGAGGACGATTTCCGCTTCCGCGGGCGGATGTTCGGCAGGATTTCGCAGAATGATAAAGTCAGGGCCGAGTTGTCCGATCGACAAGACGAAGCCGTTGACGTTGAGATGCATGCGAACGTCAGCGGAATAACCAAGGCTGGCGTTGGTGTTCATCGGTTTCTCGCTTTCTGTAATCGCACTTGCATTATTCGGAATCAACCTCGCAGCGTCAACCGGCACTCGTTCGTCCAAGGAGTGATTCCATGCGCCGTCGTTCATTCATCGCTGCTTCCGCGGGACTCGCCGTGATCCAGGGCACCGACGCCATTGCCGCCAATCAACCGGCCCCCGCCGGTGACCTGCGCGGCCGAACACGCGCCGAATTGCCCACGCCCGCGCTGCTCGTGGACCTCGCCGCGTTTGAGGCGAATGTGCGCACGATGGCGGATCATTGCAAGAAGGCCGGCTGCGGCTTCCGGCCGCACGCCAAGACGCACAAGTGCCCGGAGATCGCCCGGCGTCAGATAAACGCCGGCGCCCTGGGCGTGTGCGTCGCGACGGTCCCGGAAGCCGAGGGGATGGTCGCCGCCGGCGTGCGCGGCGTCTTGCTCACGTCGCCCATCCTTGAGCCGGGCAAGATCGCTCGCATGGTCGCGCTCGCGCAGAAGGGCGAAGTCATGCTGTCGCTGGGCCACGCTCGACAGGCCGAGTTGCTGAATGATGCGGCCGGGCAAGCACGCGTCACCGTCGATGTGCTGATCGATGTTGACGTAGGGGATCGTCGGACCGGCATTCTCCCCGGCGAGCCCGCACTCGAACTGGCTCGCCTCGTCGCCCGCAGCAAACACCTGCGCCTGCGCGGTATCCAGGCATACGCCGGGCATGCGTCGCACGTCGTCGGCTTCGCGCAAAGGGACAAGGTCTCGCGCGAGGCGATGGGGCGCGCCGTGGCGACGCGCGAGTTGTTCGCCAAGGCCGGCCTCAACGTGACCATCCTCTCCGGCGGCAGCACCGGCACCTATAACATCGACAGCACGATTCGCGGCGTCACGGAGTTGCAAGTCGGCTCGTACGTTTTCATGGATGTCGATTATCGCCGCATCGGCGGCCGCAACGAGCAGGCCGTCTACAGCGACTTTCGGCCCAGCCTGACCGTGCTGACCACCGTCGTCAGCGCGACGCATGTGGATCGCGTCACTGTCGACGCGGGGACCAAGGCGCTCGACACAACTGTTTCTTGGCGTGCCGAGGCCCAGGGTATTCCGGGTCTGACTTATAGAGCTGGCGGCGACGAGTTCGGCATCCTGACCGCGGAAGCCGGCGCCAAGCTGCCGCGCCTTGGCGATCGGCTCGAGTTCATCGTGCCGCATTGCGATCCGACGACCAACCTTTACGATCGCATCTACGCGATGCGCGGCGAACGCGTCGAGGCCGTCTGGCCTCTCGTGGCACGCCGGGAATCTCGTTCCTGAACCCACACCGACCGCGACGCGGAGCGTCGCACCACATTGTGGCACGACGCTCCGCGTCGTGAACGGCTATGTTTCACTTTGTCGCTCGCCTTGCAATCCAACGAGAAGCATCAATATGAGCTCCATTTCCATCATCAAGCCATTCGTCGTGGCCGCGTCCTTCCTTCTCGGTTATGTGAGTTCCCTGCACGCGCAAGGAGAAAACCTCGCGGCCTCGCTCAAGAATCTCGACACCGGTGTAATCGTGCGCGGCAAAGTGCGCATGCCGCCGCTGGCGTCGATGCTGGCGCGCGATGTCGAGGCGCGGCTGCGCGACGCCAATCGCGCCGACACGCAAGCCTTCGAAAAAGTGAAGACACGCGCTGACTGGGAGGCGTTTCGCGATGTACGGCTCAAAGCGTTGCGCGCCTCGCTGGGTGATTGGCCGACCGTGCCGAAGGATCTCAAGGTTCGCGTCACCGGCAGCCACGAGGGGGACGGCTATCGCATCGACAACCTCGTCTTTGAAAGCAAACCCGGCGTGGTCGTGACCGCCAATCTCTATCGCCCCTCGAAGCCGACCGCGTCGATGCCGGCGATCGTCATCGTGCACAGCCATAATTCCTCCAAGCACAATGCGGCGCGCCAGGATATGGGCATGACGTGGGCCCGTGCCGGCTGTCTGGTCCTCATCCCTGATCATCTCGGCCACGGCGAACGCCGCAATCATCCGTTCGGCGCGGAGTCCTCTTACGATTACCACGGCCGCTACGACCTCGGCATTCAGCTGCATCTGGTCGGCGAGAGTTTGATGGGCTGGCTGGTCTGGGACCTGATGCGCGGCGTCGACGTGCTGCTGGCACAGAAGGGAGTCGATCCAAAGCGTCTCATCATGATCTCCGAGCCGGCGGGGGGCGGCGACGTCGGGGCTGTCACGGCGGCGCTCGATCCACGCATCGCTTGCGTGCTCGTCCAGAACTTCGGCGGCCCGCAGCCCGAGACCGCCTATCCGCTTCCCCGCGATGCCGAGCATTCCTTCAACTATGCCGGCAGCGGCAGCTGGGAATCGACGCGCAGCTTGCGTCTGTCAGCCCGCGACGGCTTTCTCCCCTGGACGATCGTCGCCTCGATGGCGTCACGCCGGCTGATCTACTATCACGAGTTCTACTGGGACGAACTCAGCGACCCGGCCTGGAAACGCATCCGGCGCGGTTTCGAATTGGGCGGCAGGGCCGATAGCATCAGGGGCTTGGCGGGAAGCGGCTTCGTCGTCGGCTCGCCGCCGGAGAACACGCACTGGCTGGCGATCAATCGCGAGATTGTCTATCCCGTCCTCGAACACTGGTTCAAGATCCCGAATCCCAAGAAGGAATACAGCAACCGCCGGCCCCTCGACGAATTCACGTGCCTGACGCCCGAAGCCGCGAAGGAATACAAGCCGCAGCCGGCGCATGCGCTCGCCGCGCAGCTTGGCGCCGATCGGCTGGCCGGCGCGCGCGGCGAACGCGCGAAGCTAAAGCCGTTCATCCGGCGCATCCGTCTTCAGGAGGAATGGGCGCGTCTGCTTGGCAACGTCACTCCCGAAGGGCACACGCCCATCATGGGCTTGCCGGAGGAGCCGCAGCGCCTCGGATCGATCACGATGGAGCGCTTCCAGATGCGGACGGAGCCGGGCATCCTCGTCCCCGTCATTTTGCTCATGCCGACGCGCAAGCAAGGCAAGGCGCCGATCGTCGTCTGTCTGGCACAGGAGGGCAAGCAAGAGTTTCTGAAGCGGCGCGCGGGGCAAATCGCCGAGCTATTGACCGCGGGCGTCGCGGTGGTGCTGCTCGACGTGCGCGGCACCGGCGAAACCGATCCGGGCGGCAGTCGCGGCCGCGGCGGGCCGGCGTCCAGCACCTCGGCCAGCGAATGGATGCTCGGGCAATCGTTGCTCGCCGGGCGCGTGCGCGATCTCCGCGCGGTCCTGAATCGCGTCAAGAACCATCCAAACCTCGATGGGAGTCGTGTTGGCCTGTGGGGAGATTCGTTCGCTCCCATGAATCCGCCCGACCGCGATCTGAAAGTCCCGCACAATGCCGCGAACCGACCGGCCCAGTCCGAACCGCTAGGCGGCCTGCTTGCACTCCTCGGCGCGCTTTTCGACAATCAAGTGCATTCGGTCTACATCAACGGCGGCCTGAGCGACTACGCCTCGGCTCTGGAGTCGCCGCTCGTCTATCTGCCTCATGATGTCGTGATCCCCGGCGTCTTGACCGTGAGCGACCTCACCGACGTGGCCGCCGCGCTCGCGCCGCGCCCGCTCTGGATCGACGGCATGGTGGACGGCCACAACCGCGCGGTGCGGAAGGACACGCTCGTCAAACGTTATGCGCCAACGCTGACCGAATATGGCGCCGCCGGGAGGTCCAGCGTCCTACGTTTGGGGGAACAACCCGCGATCGTCACGCCCGCTGGTTGGTTTGTGACCAACTTGCGCTGAGCGGCGCCGATCGCCTGTATCTCCGAAGGAACCACCCCATGAAGCTTCTGCGCATCGGCCTCGCTCAATGCCGCCAAACCGACTCGCTGGCCGCCAACGAGCAGACGATCTTTCGCTTCCTCGAAATGGCGGCACAAGAACGTGTGCGCATCGTCTGCTTCCCCGAAACGCAGACTGTCGGCTACCGCGTCGATATTGCCACGCCGACAACGCGCGTCGAACCGGCCTGGCTTGACGATCTGCATGGCCGCGTCGCCGTCCGCTGCGGCCAGCTCGGCCTCGCGTGCATTCTCGGCACTGAGGTTCCCTGCGCTGCCGGCAAACCCTACAACTCGGCCCTGGTAATCTCCGACAAGGGCGTCATCCTCGGCGTTCATCACAAGACCAAGCTCACGCCGCTCGATGCCATCGCCTATTCGCCGGGCAACAGCTTCGAAACGTTCGACCTGTGCGGCGTCAAGGTGGGCGTCGTCATCTGCTTCGAGGGCTTTCGTTTTGCGGAGACGACGCGCGCGTGCGTTCGCCAGGGCGCCCAGCTCGTGTTTCATCCGCAGAACAACACGACGCGCCCCAACGATTGGAAGATCCCGATTCACCACGCGATGATTGTCACGCGCGCGGCCGAGAACACGATCTGGTTCGCGTCGTGCAATCTGTGCCATGACGCGCATCAGAATTGCCGGTCGATGATTGTCGCCCCGGACGGCCGCATTCAGGCGCAAGCCGAGTTGAAAACCGAACAACTGCTCGCAGCGGACATCGACATCGATCTCGCGACCCAGGCGATGTTCAAGTTCGACACCGACGGTTGCGCGCAAGTGCTGTTCGCGAACACAGTCGAGCGGCACGAATACGCGGGGTCGGACTAATGAAAAGTGATACCACTTGCCACGATTCTTGTGGTCCGGTCACAGAGTGACCGGCAGCTCATCCGGTCACGGAGTGACCGGACCACAAGCTGTACCACGACGGAACAATGCCATCGCATACGATTTGCCGCTGTTTGCATACATTAACTATCCCACCGCACCAGTCCTACCGTCAGGAGCCATCCTTCCCATGCAGAGAATCTTGTTGGCCTTCGCCGTCGCCGTATATCTTCTTGCCGCGAACTTTGAAAGCGCCGCCACGCCGCAGCAAAACGACGACGCCGAGCCGATCACGATCGGCCCCGACGATTGGCCCTGGTGGCGCGGCCCCAATCGCAACGGTATCGCGGATGCCAAGCAAAAGCCGCCGTTAAAGTGGAGCGAGACGGAGAACGTTCTCTGGAAAACACCCGTCCCAGGCCGCGGACATGGCTCGCCCATCGTCGTCGGCGAGCAGATTTTCCTCGGCACGGCCGATCATGCGGCACAAACGCAGTCGGTGTTGTGTTACGATCGCAAGTCCGGCAACCTCCGTTGGCAGAAGGAAATCCATCGCGGCGGTTTCGAGAAGGGGGGCAACGCCAAAAGCTCGCTCGCCTCCGGCACGATGGCAAGCGACGGCAAGCGCGTTTTCGTCAACTTCCTGCACAACAAGGCGATCTACGCCACCGCCCTGGACCGCGAAGGCAAGCAACTCTGGCAGACCAAAGTCACCGATTACACGCTGCACCAGGGCTTCGGGTCCTCGCCGACGGTCTACAAGTCCCTGCTCCTCGTGGCGGCCGACAACAAGGGCACGGGCGTTCTCGCCGGGCTTGATCGCGCCACGGGCAAGTTCGTCTGGAAACAGGAACGTCCGAAGATGCCCAATTACGCGTCGCCGATCATCCTCACCGCCGCCGGCCGCGAACAACTGTTCTTCATCGGCTGTGAAAAGGTGACGAGTCTCGAACCGCTCACCGGCAAGAAAATATGGGAAGTAGACGGGTCCACGACCGAATGCGTTACGTCCACCGTCACGGACGGCAAGCTCATTATCACCAGCGGCGGCTTCCCGAAGCTGCACGTCGCCGCCATGCACGCCGACGGGTCCGGCAAGACCGTGTGGGAGAACAAGACCAAGGTCTACGTTCCGTCATTGATCCAGCACCGCGGCTACCTCTACGCGGTGGCGGACAACGGCGTTCCCGTGTGCTGGAAGTTCGACACCGGCGCGGAAATGTGGAAGGGCCGTCTGGGCGGGAATTTCACCGCGTCGCCCATTCTCGTGGGCGATCTCATGTACGCCACCAACGAGGTGGGCCGTACCTTTGTTTTCAAGGCCCAGCACGAGTCCTTCGATCTGGTCGCGGAGAATCAACTCGGCAATGAAGTGATGGCCACGCCGACGATTTGCGGCGGGCGAATCTACCTGCGAGTTGCCATGGGTGAGAAGGGGCAACGTCAAGAGATGCTCTATTGCGTGGGCGCGGGGAAATAGGTGTAATATCGCTTGCGGCTTGGCGTTCGCGCAATTGCTTTCGAGCGCCAAACCGCATGCGATGGTGCGCGGTTATTTGTCTTTTTCCTTGGTCTCGTTGCCGAACCCGCTCAACTCCGCGACCGTTTCCAGCGCCATGCCCTGGACCTCGGCTTTCATTTCCATGCGTGCCATGCCGCTGAGCGGAATCGCCTTGCTGAACCAGACTTTCACGTCGGCGTCAAGCCGGATCCCCATTTGCTCGGTGACGATACGGCCGGCGATCCAGGTGCATTCGTATTCCTTGCCCCCGATCGTCCGCTTTTCCTTGCCTGCGCCTTTTTCCTTTTCATGTTGCTTGAAATCGGCCTTTGCTTTGCCCTGGTTGATCACGCTCGTCGGGTCGAATGGCTTGGTCAGGTCGACCATCGTGGCCGGCACCGGCACTTCTTGCCCGAGGACGCTGACCGTACCCTTGACGGTCGCCGTCTTGTCGTCCTTGCCGGCGACCACCTGCTTCATGCTGCCATCGACATTCAGCATGCCGATCTTGGTCGAGGTCTTGTAGTTCACGTAATCGCCAATCTTGACGGCCCGGTACGGGTTTTCATCCTGGGCAGTGGGCCTCGTTCCCTTGTCACCGGCGGGCACGACCGCGCACGACATGGCGAGAATCAAGGCGGCCGATAGCAAACGAAACAGCATGGACTTCTCCTTTTTAGGTAATGCGGCACGAACGAGCGCGCCCGGATCGCAAATCATCCTTGTGCCATTGTCCGACGCCGCGCGCGGATGTCAAGCGCGTAGGCGATTTTCGCCGGCGGGCCAGGACAAGGTGGGCCGTTGGCTTCGCGGGTGCTTCGCGAACGAAACGACAGCGTGCGGAGGGTTCCGGACGCCATGACACTTATGCGAACAACGCGCTGATTGCTCTGCCGCCGTCGGTAATCGGCACCGGGCGCGGGCCGTCGTAGAGCGTCCTGGCGGGATCGACTCCGAGGGAGGCGTAGATCGTCGCATGGAAGTCGGGGATCGACACGGGGCGCTCCGTGATGCGCTGGCACAATTCATCCGTCGCGCCATATGCGCCGCGATGACGCAGCCCGCCGCCGGCCAGCACCATGCTAAACGCCGCCGCCTGATGACTGCGGCCGCCGCGCGCGTCGAACGCCGACGGTCGGCCGAACTCGGTGGCAACCACGATCAGGGTGCGTTCGAGCAAGCGCCGTTGTTCGAGATCGCCGATCAAGGCCGCCAGCGCGACGTCGAGTTCGTGGATCAAGAGGTGCTGCCGTTCGTGCCCTTCGTTGTGTGTGTCCCAGCCGGTGCCGTTGAGGAAGTTGAGATTGTGCGACACCTCGATGAAACGCACGCCGCGCTCGATCAACCGTCGGGAGAGCAGACAGCGCTGGCCGAACTCGCCGCCGTAGCGTTCGCGCAACGCGCCGGCTTCTTCCTCCAGACGGAACGCACGCAAGAACTGTGGGCCGGACAAACGCAGGCTCTCGGCGATCGCCTGATCATAGCCCTGCATGGCGGCGCCGGGCTGGCGAAGTTGTTGCAGCAGATATTCGCGCGTCGCCTGGCGGTCGGGCGGAACGTCGGCGGGGCGCGTCAGTCCCGCGGGGCCGGCGCTCGTGTCGGTCAGATAGACGTAGCCGGCGCGCGGGCCGAGAAAGCCGGGACCACGGCTCACGTTCGGATAGCCGATGAGCACATACGCGGGGACGCCCGGTTCCAGCGCGCCGCGCTCATGGGCGACAACCGACCCGACCGACGGATAAGCCACCGTTCCCGTCGTCGGCCGACCGGTATGAACGCGCAAAGTCGCGGCTGCGTGCTCATCGACGACATTGTGATGCACCGAGCGAACCACAGTCAGTCGATCCATCAGCGCGGCAACGCGCGGCAGATACTCGGTGACGCGCACCCCTTGGACGGCGGTCGCGATCGACGGATACGCCGAGCCTGCGACGCGCTCGGCTGGAGCGCCGACGCGCTTCGGGTCGAACGTATCCACTTGCGAGAAGCCGCCGCCCAGCCACAGGAAGATGCAATGCTCCGCCCGGCCGCGCGGCGTCTCTTGCGCGCGCAAACGATCGGCAAGCGCGGTGGCGGCGAGAGCTCCGAGGAATCGGCGGCGCGTTAACGGTGGGGGCATGTCGCGTCCTCAACAAACAAATCGGTGTATTCGTTTAGCGCTCGCGCAGCGCAGCGCGAACGGTAATCGAATTATCGGGTATATATCATCTCCGGCGAATTCAGCATCGCCCATAGCACGTCTTCCATGCGCTCACGCCATTCCGCCTGCAAGCGCGGCGTCGGCGGGTCGCCCCGGCGCGCGGCGGCTTCCAGTTCGATTTTGATCTGATTCGACTCTTCCGTCAAGTGATTCGACCACGAAACATACTTCGGCGGCGCCCGCTTGGTAGCCAACAACGGTGCAGGCGATTTCACCACGCGCTGATCGAACCCTACACGCAAATGCTCAACGAGCGTCGCCTTTTCGTCCGTCGTCGGCCGGCGCATCAGGACACGCACGAACAGCTGCTCGACCAATTCGTCCGGGGTCTTGCTTTCGAGCGAAAGTCGGGTGATGCCATGCTCGTCGGACAGGCGCGTCAGCCACGTGCCGACGACGCCATTGGACAGAATCGCCGGCTGCAAGACGTTGGGCGACACATCGCGATCCGTGAGCGGGAACTGCCGGGTCGCACGCCAGCCGAACGCCTCCAGCACATCGACGACCGCCTGCACCCTCGGCAACGACAGGCTGGGCCGATCGCGCTCGTTGGACGTGGACGCGAACATCCACGCCCGGTTCGGCTTGCCGAGACTGAGCGAGTTCTTAATGTCGCGCCCGCCGTCGATGTCGAGGCTGACTTCCTCCGTATCCATACGTTTGCCGGCTGCAAGAAAAAGCGAATCGACGATCTGCTCCGCGGCCAGCCGACGCGGCGCATGCGCGAGATGGAGCGGGTCAACCTCCTTGAGATCGGCGTCGGCCGCGCGCTGATAGGCGTGCGAGTTGACGATCACGCGCGTCAAATGTTTGAGATCGTAGCCGCCGCGCACGAGCTCCCGGCCCAGGTAACGCAGTAATTCGGGATGCGTCGGCGCATTTTTTTCCCAGTCATCGACCGGTTCGACGATGCCGCGGCCCATCAGGCGTTTCCAGAGACGATTGGCGATGACCTGAGCGAAGCGTTCGTTGCGCGGGTCCGTGATGGCGCTGGCGAGTTGATCGCGCGTCCTGGCAAGCGTGCCCTCACCCCCGACCCCTCTCCCAGGGGGAGAGGGGAGAAATGCCTTGAATGGCCACGCCGGCGCCACTTTGGTGCCGGGCGTAAGTGTCACGTTGATGAGCGCCTTGCGTCCCTGGTGCAGTTTGTCCTTGGGCACGGTGCTGGTCGCGGGAACGGCGAGCGGCGCTTCATTAAGCATCGCGCCGAGTTCAAAGAGGTCTTTCTGAGTCGATGTATGCCCCGGCGCGTCGTGGCAGCGGGCGCACTTCATCTGCACGCCGAGGAACGCCGAGGCGACGATGGCCGCCTTCTCCGCCATCGGCGCGTCGTTCTGCGACGCCATGGCGAACCCCGCCGGACCGCCGAGGTAATGGCTGCCGCGCATGCGCACCAACTCGGTGACGAACAGGTCCATGGGCTTATTGTCGAGCAGCGCCTCGTGGATCCACCAGCGAAACGGGCCGGTGTTGTTCAGAGTCGGATTGAGGATGTTGGGATTCTCGGCCAGCACGTCTTGCCAATAGCTGACCCAGTGATCGGCCCAGCGCGGATCGCCAAGCAAACGATCGATAGCGTGGGCGCGCTTGTCGGGACGATTGTCGACGCGGAAGGTGTCGATCTCGCTCGGCGACGGGATGACGCCGACGGTGTCGAGCGTGACGCGGCGCAGGAACGTCAGATCGTCCGCGCGGCCGGGCACGGGACGCCGCTTGACGCCCACGGAATCGTGCCGTGCGCCTTCCGCGATCCACTGGCGCACCAGCTTGATTTCGTCAACCGTCAGACCCGGACCCTGCGGCGGCATCTTCTCGTCTTTGTCCATGCTCGTGATGCGTGCGATCAGCTCGCTCTTCTCCGGGAGGCCTGGCACGATCGCCGCCTTGCCGGAGACGCCGCCCTTCAATGCCGCCGCGCGCGTATCGAGCCGCAGCTTACCCTTGACCTTGTCGCCTTGATGGCACGAAAAGCACTTCGTTTGCAGGATGGGCCGAACCTGCGTGTCGTAATCGATGCGCCCGCGTGCTTCGTCGCCAGCCTGGAACGCCGCTTCGATTCGGGCGGCGAGGAAATGATCGACGGCATTGTGACCCGGCATCCCCTTGGGCAGAGCCGGCACCTTCACTTCGGGCGTCGAAGCGAGCCACGCCTTCGCATCGGCTCGGCGTTGTTCCCAGACGGCGGCGTGCTGCGCGAGCGCGTCCTTACGGCGACCAGCTTCGAGCGCGTGCAGGCGTGCCCATTCCGTTTCTTCGAACTCGCGCCAGCCGGCGTCCGTGTACGTGATGACTTTCACCGGCGCGATCAGATGAAACGATTCCGAGCCAGCAAACGACACGGCCGCGACGGTCTCGCCGAGATCTTGCTTCATGATGCCGCCGCCGCGTTTGCCGCCGACGATGGTTTCGAGCACGATGCGATGCGTCGAGCCTTTGCTCTCGAAGGTGGTCCACTTCTCGCGATTGCCTGGCGGCTTGAAGCGAAAGTCGGGGCCGAGATCAAGATAGTCGGTCGGGATCGGCGCATGCCCGTCGCTGATCTTCGGCACAAACGGCGTCGTCAAGAGCTGCCGGCCATCGATGAAAAGGCGGGACGCCCCGCGTGCGCGCAGGAGGATGCGATGCTTGCCCGCCGGGAACACCACGTCCGCAGTCGCGCGCAAGAGATACGGGTTGGCGCGATCGGCGCGGATGCCGGTGTCGATGTATTTGAACGGCACATGGAAAAACGCCAGCGCGTCAGCCTCGTAGCGATCGCTCGCTGCCAGCACGTCCTTGGGCCATTCGGGTTTTTCGGAAAGCCCAGCTTCGCAGATCTCGACGTGTACTTTCGCGCGCGGCTGATCCTGGCCCCGCGCCGAGCCGACGCCGAGAAGCGACAGGAACACGACTGACAAGGCGAGGCGGCTTCGACGCGGCGGAATCATGGGGACCATCCGAAAAAATGCGAGCGATTCCATGATTAGGATAACCGCCGCAGCCGCGGAAGTCACTACCGCCGCAGCCAATTTTGGCTCATCGTGCGCGATAACTCATCCAATCGCGGCCAGATCCAGCGTCTGCCCATAGCGCGCCAGCACTGCCTGGCGCAGCGCGTGATGCTCCGGCTGACGCAAGCCCGCGTCGGCGGCAACGATCTCGATCGCGTCGGCCCTCGCCATCTCCAGCAAGTCGATATCGTGCAGCAAATCGCCGAAGCGCAGGTCGCCCAGACCGTGTTGGCGCGTGCCAAAAAACTCGCCCAGGCCGCGCAATCGGGCGTCCTCCTCGGCGAGGGCGAAGCCGTCGGTCGTGCGTGAAATGGCGCGCAAGCGTTGCCGTGCTTCGTCTGTCGTCACGCCGGCGAAGAGGTAGCACTCGCCCGCCACCGTGCCTCGACTCACGCGGCCGCGCAATTGATGAAGCTGCGACAGGCCAAAGCGGTCGGCGTGCTCGATAATCATCCGCGTCGCGTTCGGCACATCGACGCCGACTTCGATCACGACCGTCGTCACCAAGAGATCGAGCTGGCGGTCGCGGAAGGCGTTCATCACGTGCTTCTTTTCGTCGTCCGAAAGGCGGCCGTGCAGCAAGCCGACGCGGCAGTCCTTGAACGGGCCGGTACGCAAAATCTCGTATAGCTCGGTCGCCGACGTGAGATCGAGCGTTTCTGATTCCTCGACGAGCGGACAGACGATGTACGCTTGCCGGCCCTTCTTGATCTCCTCCTGAAAACGCTGATAAACGCGCTCGCGCTGCGCCTCGGCGTGCCAGCGCGTCAAGACGCTCTGTCGTCCGGGCGGGAGCTGCTTGATCGTGGACGTATCGAGATCGCCGAACACCGACAGGGCGATGGTGCGCGGGATCGGCGTCGCGGTCCTCACCAAATAGTGCGGATCGACGCCGAGCTTCTTGACGCGCGCCCGCTGATTGACGCCGAATTTGTGCTGCTCGTCGATGACCACCAGAGCGAGCTTGGCGAACTCGACGTCGTCTTGAATCAGCGCCTGCGTGCCAACGACGAGATCGATCTCCCCGGCCTTGAGCCCGTTTAGCGTTCGCTCGCGTTCCTTCGACGACAGGCTCCCCGTCAGAAGCGCCCGCCGCACGCGGCTCTTGGCGAGATATTGTTCCAGCGTCTGCCAGTGCTGTTGCGCCAGAACCTCGGTCGGCGCCATGATGATCGCCTGATGCTTGTTGGCAACGGCGACGAGCAATGCATAAATCGCGACCGCGGTCTTGCCGGCGCCGACGTCGGCTTGCAGCAAGCGTTGCATCGGCCGATCACTTGCCAGGTCCTTCACGATGGAGGCGATGGCCCGATTCTGATCAGCCGTCAGCGCGAACGGGTAGAGCTTGCGGATGTGGGCGTCAATCTGCGGCGTGGTCGCGAGCTTCGGCGCCTGCTGCCGATCGCGCATGCTGCGGCGCCGCACCGCGAGGGCGACTTGCAGGATCAGGAATTCTTCGTAGATGAAGCGCCGCCGCGCGTGAACGCCTTGAGGCAACGCCTCGGGGAAGTGGACCTGCCACAGGGCTTGGGCGACGGAGGGGTATTCACGCCTGGCGCGGATCAGGGCAGAGAGAGTATCGAGAATCTCGTCCGCGCTTTTTTCCAGCGCCAAACGGATCGCGTCGCGCAAGTGCTCCGGGCGCAATCCTTCGGTCAAGGGATACACCGGCACGACTTCGAGTTTCGCTTCTTTTTCGTTGAGCACTTGCACGCGCGGATGGTTCATCGTCCAGTGATCGCGATACCACTTCGGCTTGCCGGAGAACGCGACCTGTTGGCCATAGTGGACTTTGCCGACGATCATGAGTGAGTTGTACCAGACGCCGGCGACGCACTTGCCGTGCGGATCGGCGATGACGACTTGCGTGACGCGCCGCCCGTCGGGGAGTTCCTTGCCGTCAATCTCCACGACCTCGCCTTGAACCGTTTGCAAGACGCCGGCTTCAATCTGCTCCAACGGCTTGACGTTGGTGAGATCGTCATACGAGCGCGGCAAATGAAAAATGAGTTCGCCGACGGTGTTGATGCCGAGCTTGGCCAGCAGTTCGGCGCGTGCGGGACCGACGCCTTTGAGGTATTGGACGCATTGCTGGAGGTTTGGCGTGGACATGGCGGAATCTCACCAACCCTGAGCGCAAGCGAGGGGATACCAGGAACCTCCAGAAACTTGGCTTGCTGCGTGGGAACCTGTTATCCCCGCGCTTGCGCTCAAGGTTAGTTTTGCGTGGCCTCGTGCCGTTCCACTCGCGTCGGCACGCCTGCATACACGCGCGCATCGACGCGCTGCGCCTTCGCCAGCTCGATCTGCTCCGCGGCGAGGTCGAATTCCAACCTCGGTTCCTCGCTGAGTTGCATCGGCAGCCGCACCGTGAACGTCGAGCCGCGGCCCAGCTCACTGTGCAGCGTCACTTCGCCGCCCATGAGCTTGCACAGTTCGCGGACGATGGACAGACCCAGGCCGGTCCCTTCGTGTTCACGCGTCAAGGGATTGCCCGATTGCCGGAACTTCTGGAACACGAGCTCCTGTTCGTCTTTCGCGACGCCGACACCCGTGTCGATCACGGCGATCGTGATGAATTTCGTGTCTGCCTCGGCCTTGATCGCGACGCGGCCCCCTTCCGGCGTGAACTTGATGGCGTTTGACAGGAGGTTCTGCAAAATTTGCTGCAGCTTCGAGATATCTTGCCGCAGCGTCGGGATGTCCGGTTCGAGCTGACTGCGCAGGTCGATGTTCTTTTTTTCCGCAAGCGGGCGGGCCATGTTCAACAGGCCGTCACAGACGTCGTGCAGGTTGAAATTTTCCAGGTGCAGCTGCATCTTGCCCGCTTCCATTTTCGCGAGTTCGAGGATGTCGTTGATGAGCGCGAGCAAGCGCTGTCCACTCGATTGGATGTTCGACACCCAGCGGCGCTGTTTGTCAGTTAGGGCGTCCTCCTTGGCGAGCAACACGTCGCTGAAGCCCAAGATGCTGTTGAGCGGCGTGCGCCGCTCGTGGCTCATCGTCGCCAGGAAATCGCCCTTCAGCTTGTTCGACTCAAAGAGGGCCATGTTCGTCTGCGCGAGTTCATCGACCTTGCGATCGAGGTCGGCGTTCACTTTGCGCCACTGGTCCTGCATGCTCACCAGATGGCGCAACATGCGATTGAAGGCGTGGCTCAGGTCCTCGAATTCGTCGCCGGTCTGGATCTCGCTGCGCACGTTGAGCTTGCCGGCGGAGATCGCGTCGGACACTTCCTTCAAGTGCTTGACCGGCTTGACGATGATGTAGCGGACGATGATCCAGCTGCCGATCATGATGAGGATGACCGTCGTGATGGCCGTGCTGACGAGCAGGGCGCGGTTCCAGTGGACGCCTTCTTCGATGGATTTCGTCGGCATGCGGATGCGCACCATGGCGAGCATGTCCCCCTCGGCAAGCTCCTGTCCCTTCTTCTTCGCGAGTTCTTGATGACACTTCATGCAATCCCCGGCGGCGCGGATCGGCGCGTAGTACAGAAGCACCTGATCGCTGTCGCGCCGTCGATGATCTTCGAGTTTGCCGTCGGGGCGGAGGAACTCCTTGTACAACTCGCGTTCGTAGCTGTCCTCGAAAAATTTCTCGCCGCTGAGAAAGTGATACTGATACTCCTTGCCCGGTTCCTTGAGAAGAACGTGATCGGCATTGCCCGCTGCCTTGTTCGCCGGCTCTTGATGCTCTTTCTTGATGAGGGGGTCGTGGTGCTGGTAGAAGGTCGGCCCAACGAGCAGCCGGCAGGTCGTGACCGCCTGATCGTAGGCCAGTAGCTCGGTCTGATAGGCGTAAAGCCAAAAGCTGACCGTAATGAGCACGATGACGCCGGTGCCGAAGAGGAAACGGCATTTGCGTTCGAGGCTGGTCTCGCCCATGAGGCGCTTGAAGGCGCGGTATGACATCAAATGATCTCGCCAGGGTCTTCGCCGCTCGCAGCTTTACCTATGCTCCGCCGCAAGCGGCGGAACAACCTCTGGATTGTACTCGAAGAGCGACGCCTGTGCCTACCTCCGTTTCCGTTGACACTTCGGACAGAAGTGCGTCGAACGTCCCGCGAGCGTCATACGCTCGATCGGCGTTCGGCAACACAGACACGGCGCGCCGGTTCGGCCGTAGACGCGGAACTCGTCTTGCATCGATCCTTTGAGCCCGGAGCCGCCGATGTAATCGCGGATGCTGGAGCCGCGCCGTTCGATGGCACGCGTCAAGACGGCAATGATCGCTTCACGCAATCGCTCAGCTTGGCTCGGCGTAATCGCATGGCCGAGAAGCGTGGGATCTAGCCGCGCTTCAAAGAGTGATTCATCCGCGTAGATATTGCCGACGCCGGCGACAATCGTTTGATCGAGCAGGATCGCCTTGAGATTGCGCCTGGTGGATTGCAGCGAATCGCGCCAATAATCGGCGCCAAGGTCGAACGGTTCCGGCCCGAGATGCATGTCGAGAAAATGCTCGTCCACGTGCTCACGCATGGAAAACAGCGCCACGCTGCCGAAGCGGCGCACGTCGCGAAACCGCAGCTCGTTGCCGTCGTCGAGCGTCATCACGATGTGCGTGTGCGGCTCGCGTGGCAAATCGCCTGAGACGACAGTGAACTGTCCCGTCATGCCCAGATGCACGAGCAGCCACGGCTTACCGAGTTCGATGAGGATCCATTTGCCGCGCCGTTGAACAGCGCCGACGCGTTTGCCGAGCAATTGCGCGTCCCAGGCACGCGACCATTTACGCCGCAGGGCCTTGCGTCCGACGGCGATCTTCGCGAACGCTCGGCCAACCAGCAGCGGGCGCAGATCGCGCACCACGGTTTCGACTTCGGGCAATTCCGGCACGTCCGCTCCCTTTCTGCCGCTTGCGGCTTAGCGTTCGCGCGGCGCCAGGCGAACGCTAAGCCGCAAGCGGCGTCGACTTGTTACAATATAATGATATGTCAAACGCACCCCAATCCGTCCCCGATCAACACGGCCGCTTCGGTCCCTACGGCGGCCGCTACGTCCCCGAAACGCTCATGCACGCGCTGCGGCAGCTTTCGGAGCACTACGCCGCCGCACGCGAAGATCCTGAGTTCCAGAAGCAGCTCGATTATTACCTGCGCTACTACGTCGGCCGGCCGTCGCAACTGTATTTCGCCGAGCGCCTGACGAAACATGCCGGCGGGGCGCGCATCTATTTGAAGCGCGAGGACCTC
>SXGT01137206.1_pt1 | contig 17545 bp, 9 predicted proteins | sample 3176221 | NCBI WGS metagenome assembly SXGT01 (sample SAMN11356862, study PRJNA531348) | freshwater metagenome | isolation source: freshwater sample F1-120 | place: China: Fuxian Lake, Yuxi | collected 2017-12-25
CAGCAAATCAGCACACCAATTTTCGCGAGCTTTGTATCCCAGGTCCTGAACCCAAGATCCCCCGGTGTGAAGTAGAACTTCTCGTAATACAACGGATCATCCGGGATATGCATCTTGCGATACAACCCCATCAGTGACCCATCGGCATCAATCACCGCCGCGGTATTGTGATACAGCCCGCTCGCCCGTTTCTCAAACAAGCTCGCGACAATCACCACACCATACTTCTTAGCAATCTTGCAGAACAAATCCGTGCTCGGCCCCGGTATCGTCTCCGCAAGCTTGAAGAACCGATGATCCTCGGTCTGGCAAAAATACTGGCTCGTAAACATCTCCTGCGTACACAAGATCTGCCCGCCCTGCTTCGCCGCCTTCTCCAGCAGTGCGGCCTGGTGCTTGCGATTGGTCGCCACATCTTCTACGCACTTCATCTGTGTAAAGCCGATATTCACAACTCGGCTGCTGCTCGATTTCGCTTTCTTCTTCGCCATGGTCGTACCTCATTCAACATCCCAATCACGTCAATCAGGGCCCAGAGTTTATCCTTCCCGCCGCGACTATCGCGAGTTTCCAACACGCTTCTACCTCGCTATAACTCTCCGTGAATTCCGCCGAATTCGAATCACTCTTGCAACCCCTGCTGTTGGCCGACCAAGCCAACCTGCGCCAGCTCTTCTCCCGCGCTCGCACCGAGTCCGACCAGAAGCGCCTCATCGCCGATGCTGAACTCTGCCGCATCAAAGCCAACAAACGTTCCTCACTCCGTCCCACCGCCGACCTCGATCCCAACCTCCCCATCTCCCAGCGCCGCGACGAAATCGCCGCCCTCATCAAAAATCACCAAATCACCATCATCTGCGGCGAAACCGGCTCCGGCAAAACAACCCAACTCCCCCTCATCTGCCTTCAACTCGGCCTCGGCAAAAGCGGCCAGATCGCCCACACCCAGCCCCGCCGCATCGCCGCCCGCGCAGTCGCCGCTCGCATCGCCGAAGAGGTCGGCACGCAAGTCGGCCCCGCGACCAGCATCGGCTGCAAAGTCCGCTTCGGCGATGACAGCTCGCCGCTGAACACGCTGAAGTTGATGACCGACGGCATGCTCCTCGCCGAGACCCAGCAAGACCGCGACCTCCTCGCTTACGACACCATCATCATCGACGAAGCCCACGAACGCTCGCTCAATATCGATTTCCTCCTGGGTTATCTCAAACAACTCATTGCTCGCCGCCCTGATCTCAAGCTCATCATCACATCAGCCACCATCGACCCCCAGCGTTTCAGCAACCACTTCGGCGGCCCAACAGTCGCGCCCGTCATCGACGTTTCTGGTCGCACCTATCCAGTCGAAATCCGCTATCGCGCTCCCGCTCGTCCGCCGCCCCGACCTCAAGATTCTCATCACTTCCGCGACAATCGACCCCCAGCGTTTCAGCAACCACTTTGGCGGCCCAAATGTCGCACCAGTCATCGAAGTCTCCGGCCGCACCTACCCGGTCGAAGTCCGCTATCGCGCTCCCGCTCGCCCACCCCGCGATGAATTTGAACAAGTCGACGACTCCGCAATCGTCCGCGCCATCGAAGAACTCTGCGACCCAACGCTCGCAGAAGGCGACATCCTCGTCTTCCTGCCCGGCGAACGCGAGATCCGCGAGGCCCAGGAGGCCCTGCGCAAACATCACCCCGACCATACCGAGATCCTGCCGCTGTTCGCCCGTCTCTCGATTGCCGAACAGGATCGCATCTTCCAGCCACACGCGGGGCGGCGCATCGTCCTCGCCACCAATGTCGCCGAGACCTCGCTCACCGTCCCCGGCATTCGCTATGTCATCGACACCGGACTGGCGCGCGTCAAACGCTACTCGCTCAAAAACCGCATCGAACAACTCAAGACCGAAAAAATCGCCCAAGCCCAGGCCAACCAACGCGCCGGTCGCTGCGGACGACTCGGCCCCGGGGTCTGCATCCGTCTCTATGCCGAGGCCGATTTCCAGTCCCGCCCCCTCTACCCAACTCCGGAGCTGCTGCGCTCCTCGCTAGCCGGAGTCATCCTGCGAATGAAGTCTCTGGCCCTACCAGACATTGCCGACTTCCCCTTTCTCGACGCCCCCGAGCCACGCCGCATCAAAGACGGTCAGCAACTCCTCGCCGAACTAGGAGCCATCGCTAGCGACAACCGCCTCACCGAAACGGGCCAGCAACTGGCCCGCCTGCCGGTGGACCCGCGCATTGGCCGCATGCTGATCGCCGGCCACCAACACGCCTGCCTGCACGAGATCCTGGTGATTGCCGCCTTTCTGTCGGTACAAGACCCGCGCGAACGCCCCATGGAACGCGCCCCGGCGGCCGATGAGAAACACCGCCGCTTTGCCCACCCGCGTTCGGATTTCCTCGCCATCCTCAATCTCTGGCAACACCTCGAGCGCCAGATTGCGCACCGCAAGTCCCAGCGCAAACTGCGCGAGCAACTGCACGGCGAATTCCTCTCGCCGCTCCGCCTGCGCGAATGGCGCGAGGTATACAACCAGCTCACCCGGCTGGTAAAAGATCTCGGCTTTCCCACCCCCGACCAGCCGCCCGCCCCGGGCGAAGACCCTTGGGCCACGCGCTACGCCCCCATCCATCAGGCCCTCCTTAGCGGTCTGCTTGGCAACTTGGGTTTTTTGACCGAAGACGGCAGTTATCTCGGCGCCCGCGACATCCGCTTCCTGCCCTTTCCGGGCACCGGCGTAAAACCAAAACCCAAGTGGCTCATGGCCGCCGAGATCGTCGAAACCCGCCGCGTCTATGCGCGCACCGTGGCCCGGGTCGAGCCAGAATGGATCGAAGCCGCCGGCGCCCACCTGCTCAAGTTCAGCTACAGCGACCCACACTGGGAAAAGAAACCGGCCCAGGTCAACGCCAAACTCCGTGCCACCCTTTACGGCCTACCAGTCGTCAATGAACGCCGCGTGCATTACGGCCCCATCGATCCTGCCCTGTGCCGCAACCTGTTCATCCTGCACGCCTTGGTGCGCGGCGAATGGGACAGCCGCGCCGCCTTCTTCCGCCATAACCTTGACCTTCTCACCGAGCTGGACGAACTCACCCAGCGCACCCGTAACGCCCACATCGAGGTCGATGAAGACGCCATCGCCGCCCTGTTTGCCGCCCGTCTTCCGGACGACATCCACACCGGAGCCGGCCTTGATCGCTGGCGCCGAAACGCCGAAAAGACCAACCCGCGCCTGTTATTTCTGGAGCGCGCCGACCTGTTCCCGGCGCAACACCCCGGGTTCACCGCCCACCCCGAATGGCTCGACTGGGCCGACCAGCGCTGGCGACTTTGCTACCGCTTCGAGCCCGGTGCCAGCGCTGACGGCGTCACCCTCGTCGCCCCCGTCGCGGCCCTGAACCAAATACCTGCGGCGCGCTGTGAATGGCTGGTACCGGGGCTCATCGCCGCCCGCATCGAAGGCTTGATCCGCAGCTTACCGCAAGGCCTGCGCCGCAACTTCGTCCCCGTCCCCGACTACGCCCGCGCCGCCGCCACCGCCCTAACGCCCAGCGACACCCCGCTCACCGAAGCCCTCTCCGACTTTCTGGAGACGCGCACGGGCGTCCGCATCCCGCGCGACGCCTGGCGCGAAGAAACCCTCTCACCCCACCTGCGCATGAACTTTCGTCTGCTCGATGCCGACGGCCAAGCCCTGGATGAATCCCGCGATCTTGGCGCCCTGCGCAACGCCCACGGCCCCACCGCGCAAAGCCACCTGGCCAGCGCCTCCACCCATCTCGAGCGCGACCACCTGACGCACTGGGACTTTGCCACCCTGCCCGAACACATCAACCTGCCGCGCGGCACACAAACCCTCACGGCCTGGCCCGCCCTCGTTGAAGAAAACGACGGAAGCGTCAGCCTGAAACCCCTTGACCACCGCGCTGCCGCCCTCACCGCCCACCGGCGCGGCGTATTGCGGCTGTACTGGCTGGAACAAGGCGCACGCCTCAAACAAAGCCACAAAACCGTGGCCGACCGCCTTAAGGGAGCCTGGCTCGCCTACGGGCTCTGGGGCGGGCACGGCGAAACCCTAATTCGCGATGTGCTCTACAGCGCCGCTCTCAACCTCGCCAGCGCCAACCCTCCCGCCATTTGCGACCCAGCTGAAATTCGCGACCGAACCGCCTTCGCAGCGCTAGCTCAGATTCCCTCCGGCGCCCTTGGCAGCGAGGCCGAGCGCATTGCCCAGCTCGCCGCGCAATGCATCGTCACCACCCAAGCCCTGCACGGGCGCATTGCCAAACTCCCCGGCCCCTGCGCCGCCGCCGCACACGATATCAGCCAGCAACTCGCCGCCCTCGTCTCTGTCGATTTCATCGCCAAACACCCGCCGCAACGCCTGGCCCACCTGCCCCGTTACCTTGCCGCCATCGACCGCCGGTTGGAAAAACTCCCTCGCGACCTAGTTCGTGACACCCAACACCAGCGCGACATAGCCCCCCTCCTGCAAGCCGCCGCCACCTTAAAGGGAGAAAGCGCCGTCGAATTCCGCTGGGCGCTAGAAGAACTGCGCGTCTCCCTCTTCGCTCAAGAACTCAAAACCCCTGAACCCGTCTCCATCAAACGCCTGGAAAAACGCCTGGCAGAAATTCGGCGCTAAGGAGCCGCGGATTTATTTGCATGATACGAACCGATCAATGTGATGTGTTGGCCTTGAAGCATGAATTCGGGCCAATGGGTTTTATAGGCAGGGTTTATGTGTATATTGAATCAGCCTTAAACCACTTTGTCGGTACTGATAGCGCGGAATTCCATCCTCATCTATTTCGATCTGTATTCCAATAGAGTTTGACCCTTGGCGATTTTGTCCGGAATATAGCCCCATGTTTGAACAAACCTTCAAGAATATCGACGCCGACCTGCGCAACGAGGCCGGCTGCACCACCGAACTCGACTACACCGAGCAGACCTCATGGCTGCTGTTTCTCAAGTACCTCGACGGGCTGGAGCAGGACAAGGCAATGGAAGCGGAACTGGAGGGGAAGAAGTACGCCTTCATCCTCGACGAAGCCTACCGCTGGTCATCCTGGGCCGCGCCCAAGGACAGTCAAGGCAAGCTCGACCATAACAAGGCGCAGTCTGGTGACGACCTGCGCGAGTTCGTGGATCGCAAACTGTTCCCCTACCTTCAAGGCTTCAAGCTCAAGGCCAGCGGCCCGAACACCATCGAATACAAGATCGGCGAGATTTTCGGCGAGATCAAGAACAAGATTCAGAGCGGCTACACCCTGCGCGAGATCATCGATCACATCGACGAACTGCGCTTCCGCTCACAGGCCGAGAAGCACGAACTCTCGCACCTCTACGAAGCCAAGATCAAAAACATGGGCAACGCCGGGCGCACCGGCGGCGAGGATTACACCCCGCGCCCGCTGATCCGGGCGATGGTGCAGGTGGTGCAGCCCAAGGTCGGCGAGCGCATCTACGACGGTGCCTGCGGCTCGGCAGGCTTTCTGTGCGAATCCTTCGACTACCTGCGCCAGCAGCCCAAGCTGACCGCCGACAACCTCAAGACGCTGCAAGAGCGCACCTTCTACGGCAAGGAGAAGAAGCCGCTGGCCTATGTGATTGCGATCATGAACATGATCCTGCACGGCATCGGCGTGGCTCGCATCTCAACTCTGCACCGTGAGCGCATGGATGATTGGGTAATTGGAAATCTTCTGGCACTGAAACCATGACCAACATCGAAGACATCAAACCCGGCCTTGCGCTCACTGGACTTGAGCCAGGGATGATCGTGGCGGTGATTGCCGCTGTTCCCATCGGCACTGGCGCGGCGCAGGTGATCTACAAACTACCTGACGGCACCATTCGAGAGCGAATGATCACCCAAGGAGAAGTCTCCTCGATTTCCATCGCCACCACCGAACGCCCGTGGTCCTTCGATGGTGATGGCGAAGCTTTCAAGCTGGCGGTCGAAGCCAAGCGCATCGATCTGGCCTTCCTCTTCGATCCCATGATGGCCGTCCACACGTCGAATGTGGAGCCGCTCCCGCATCAGATCACTGCGGTTTACGAGTCCATGCTGCCGCGCCAGCCGCTGCGCTTCGTTTTGGCCGACGACCCCGGCGCGGGCAAGACGATCATGGCCGGTCTTTATATTCGCGAACTCATCATGCGCGCCGATTCGCGCCGCATTCTCGTGGTGGCCCCCGGTAGTTTGGTTGAGCAGTGGCGCGACGAGTTGTTTGAGAAGTTCGGTCTTCAGTTCAACGTCTTCTCGGCGGCGCTGGAGGCCGCAACGCCCACCGGCAATCCTTTCGAGGATCTCGACCACCTCATCGTCCGGCTCGACCAGATGGCGCGCAACGAAGAGCTTCAGGAGAAGCTCCTCGCCACCTCATGGGACCTCGTGATCTTCGACGAAGCGCACAAGCTCTCCGCCCACTTCTTCGGCTCGAAGCTCGAAAAGACCGGACGCTTCCAGTTCGCCGAAAAGCTCGGCGCTCGCACCCGCCACCTTCTGCTGATGTCCGCCACGCCTCACAACGGCAAGGACGAGGACTTCCAGCTTTTCCTCTCGCTCCTTGATTCCGACCGCTTCTACGGCAAGTTTCGCGGCGGCGGCGATGCTGCTCACAAGGTGGATGCCAGCGACCTCATGCGCCGCATGGTGAAGGAGGAAATGCTCCGCTTCGATGGCACCCACCTCTTCCCCGAGCGCAAAGCCTACACGGCGAACTACAAACTCTCCGACATCGAGTCCGCGCTCTACGAGTCCGTCACCTCCTATGTTAAGACCGAGATGGGCAAGGCCGACGCGCTCAAAGGACCGCGCAAAGGCTCCGTCGGCTTCGCGCTCACCGCCCTCCAGCGTCGCCTTGCTTCCAGCCCTGAGGCCATCTTCCAATCGCTCCGACGCCGCAAAGAACGTCTCGAAAACCGCCTCCGCGAAGAACGACTCCTGTCCCGTGGTCAGCAGTTCGCCGCCCAAAATCTCGAAGCTCCACCGGAAGACGATGACGACCTCAACGCCGAGGAGCAGGAAGACCTGGAGGAAAAGCTCGTCGATACCGCCACCGCCGCCGAGACCATTGCTGAACTCGAAGCCGAGATTCTCATCCTCGCCGACCTCGTCGTTCAGGCGCGTGGCGTGGTGGATTCAGGATTGGACCGCAAGTGGGATGAACTCTCGAAGATTCTCCAGAACGATCCCCACATGCGCGACGCCGATGGCCGCCAGCGCAAGATGATCATTTTCACCGAGCACAAGGACACACTGAACTACCTGGAACGCAAAATCGGCGGTGTCCTCGGCACGCCCGACGCCATCACCACCATCCACGGCAGCGTGCATCGCGACGAACGCCGCACGCGTCAGGCCCTCTTCCGTTCCGATCCCGAGGTCCGCATCCTCCTCGCCACCGATGCCGCTGGCGAAGGCGTGAACCTCCAGAACGCCAACCTCATGGTCAATTACGACCTGCCGTGGAATCCGAACCGACTCGAACAACGCTTCGGGCGCATCCACCGTATCGGCCAGCAGCAGGTCTGCCATCTCTGGAACCTCGTCGCCAAGGAAACCCGCGAGGGCGAGGTCTATCACCGCCTGCTCACGAAGCTGGAAACGATCAACGAAGCTTTCAACGGTCGCGTCTTCGACATTCTGGGCGAGGTCTTTGAGGAACGCAGCCTCAAGGATCTCCTGCTCGACGCCATCCGCTACAACGACCAGCCTGAGCGCAAGGCCGAGCGCATGAAGAGCATCGACAACGCGCTCGACGTCACACACATCAAAGACCTCCTCGAACGCAACGCCCTCGCCCAGGAAACCATGAGCGCCGAGCGGCTCTTTAAGGTGAAAGAGCAGATGGAAATCGCCGAGGCCCGCCGTTTGCAGCCGTATTTCGTCCGCTCCTTCTTCGCCAAAGCCTTCGAGGGCCTCAATGGAGCCATGTATCCCCGTGAATCGGGCCGCTTCGAGATCACCCACGTCCCCGCCCTCATTCGCGAGCGCGACCGCCAGATCACCGGGCGCAACCGCCGCGAACTCGCTCCCGTGCTGAAACGCTACGAGCGCGTCTGCTTCACCAAGGAAGCCGTCCGCCCGCTCGACCGGCCCAATGTGCCCTTCGCCCAGATGATCCACCCCGGTCATCCGCTCATGCTCGCCGTCAGCGACCTCGTGCTGGAGCAGCACAGCAATCTCATGCGCCAGGGCGCGATCCTCGTGGACCCCGCCGACGATGCCACCGAGGCCTCGCTCCTCTTCCTCATCACCCACGAGATCAAATCCGGCGACAGCTCCGTCCTCTCGAAGCGCCTCCAGTTCGTCCACGTCACCCCGGACGGGAAAGCCAGCTTTGCCGGCTGGGCACCGCACCTCGACTACGAGCCGCTCGCCCCCTCCGACCGACCATTGCTCGCCGACCTGCTCGCGTCCGACTGGATTCGCGCCGACCAGGAGCAACGCGCCCTCGCTCTCGCGGCCACCACGCTCGTCCCCGAGCATTTCAGCGAAGTCGCCACCCGCCGCATCGCCCATGTGGACAAGACCCTCGCCGCCGTCCACGAGCGTCTCACCAAGGAAATCGCCTTCTGGTCCGACCGCTGGATGCGGCTCAAGGACGATCAGGAAGCCGGAAAAGACGTGCGCCTGAATCTCGACAACATCCAGCGCACCATCAACGACCTCGAAGGCCGCTTGGAAAATCGGAAAAAGGAACTGCAATCCATGCGCCACGTCACCAACGGCACGCCCGTCGTGCTCGGTGGTGCCCTTGTCGTCCCCATCGGCCTGCTGCGGCAACTGCGCGGCGAACCTGCGCCCGATGCCGCCACCGCCACCTTCTCTGCCGATCCCGCAGCCCGCTCGCGTATCGAGCTGCTCGCCATGAACGCCGTCCGCGCTGCCGAAGAAGCCCGTGGCTGCCGAGTGGTGGATGTCTCCGCCCAGAAATGCGGCTGGGACATCACCTCCTACGCGCCTGCCGTGGATGGCAAGTTGCCCGAGTCCCGTCACATCGAAGTCAAAGGCCGCATCCAGGGAGCGACCACCGTCACCGTGACCAAGAACGAAATCTTCGAGAGCTGGAATCAGGGCGTCAAATACCACCTCGCCATCGTGCTCGTTGGCGAAGACGACTCCATCGACGGCCCGCACTACGTGCCGCATCCCTTCAAGGAAGAACCAGGCTGGGGCGTGTCCTCCGTCAACTACGACCTCAATGCGTTGCTCGCACGCGCCCAAGGAATTTAACGCATGGCTCAATCAACTCAGCCCGACCCCGGATTACTCACGGCCTGTCAGGACGATGTCCGGTTCTTCTCCAGCGCGTGCAAAGATGAACGCGAGCGATGGATATTTGATCGTTGGTGTTCGCTGACGGGGCGAAACGCTGCGCAGGCCACTAAGGGCGAAGCTCCAGACTTTACGGTGCATGGGGAGAAAATCGAAATCGTTGAAGTCCTCACAGCAGGTAGAAAGCGCCACAAGGAATTTAAGGACGACCTGGCAACATTACGCACCGGCACTTCGCAGACTGCTGACCTGATCCACAACGGTCCAGATTTAGAGACAATCAAGAGCCGCGCACACCAATGGGTGCTGAATGCCATCCGCGCCAAACACAGCCACTATGGACCATCTTCCGCGTCGTGGACCCTGTTGGTTTACGCGGACTTCACCTTCGCCGATCGAACGGACTGGAAAGCAGTCACCACGGAGTTGTCACGAACGCCTCCCGGCTTCGCCCGTATTGAAGTTCTGTTTCCCGATGGGGCTAAATCAATGGTTCTGCATCCTGCTCTTCCAACGCATCAGTCATGAGTTCCTACCCCATCAAATCCCCCCGCAAGCTCATCGAAGTCGCCCTGCCGCTGGATGCGATCAATGCTGCTGCGAAAGAGGAGAAGGCTGTGCCAAGGCGCGGTCATCCTCAGACACTGCACTACTGGTGGGCTAGGCGCCCGCTAGCGGCAGCAAGAGGCGTCATTTTTGCGCAACTCGTCAATGATCCAGCCGGACTCTGGGAGGTTCAAAACCCCGGCAAACGCGCCAATTCCCAGCAGCGTTCGGCGTGGACCCGCCGGCGTAAGGAACTTTTCGATCTCATCGAGAAGCTCGTGCTGTGGGAAAACACCACCAAGGAGGAAATCCTCGAACCTGCCCGCGCCGAGATTCGCCGCTCGTGGCGGGAGGTTTGCGAGCTGAACAAGGATCATCCGCAGGCCGCCGAGCTGTTCAATCCCGACAAGCTGCCCGCCCTGCACGATCCCTTTGCCGGTGGCGGAGCCATCCCGCTGGAGGCTTACGCCAGCGACCTCAACCCCGTGGCCGTGCTCATCAACAAGGCCATGATCGAGATCCCGCCTAGATTCGCCGGGAGTGTCCCCATAGGCCCTCAGCCATCGGATGAAAGCGAGGCAAAACTCGACCTGCATCCGAGATGGCTCCGCTCCACAGGCATGGCCGAAGACGTGCGACGTTATGGGACATGGATATTAGCGGAGGCCAAAAAACGAATCGGGCACTTATATCCTCATGTCGAGATTACAGACGCGATGGCTAAAGAGCGGCACGATCTCGGACCTCTCATCGGCCAAAAGTTCGCAATCGTCGCGTCACTTTGGGCTCGCACTGTCAAGAGTCCAAACCCCGCTTTCTCCCACATCGACGTGCCTCTCGCCTCGACTTTCATCCTGTCGCAGAAGGGCGACAAGCAAGTTTATGTTCAACCAGTCGTGGACAGCGACTGCTTTCGATTCTCGGTTGTGCTAGGCACTCCACCGCCGCAAACGGAGAACGGCACTAAGGCAATAGGCCGTGGCGCGAATTTCCGTTGTGTCCTCTCTGACGTTCCCATCAGCGGTGATTACATAAAGGCAGAGGGACAGGCAGGCCGAATGGGGTCAAAGCTCATGGCGGTAGTCATAGAAGGTCCAAAGAGCCGAATATATTTAACGCCGACCCTTGAGATGGAACAAATGGTTCAGGCGGCTGAGCCTTTGTGGAAACCAAGCGGTGACGTCCCATCACGCCTCACGGGCGGAACGTGTGTTCCTTACGGCATCAAAGAGTGGGGAGATCTCTTCACACCGAGGCAGTTGGTAACAGTGACGACGTTCAGTGACCTAGTTATTGAAGCCCGCGAAAGGATCTATAGTGACGCGCTCGCGGCCGGAATGCCCGGCGGAGGCGAACCGCTCGCCGCAGGAGGCACCGGCGCCACTGCGTATTCCGAGGCCATTTCAGTCTATCTCGGATGCGTCCTGAGCAGACTGGCGAGTTACAACAACAGCATCTGCCACTGGAATATGAAAGGTGGCAGTGTGGGCCAGATTTTCGCCAGACATGCCATTCCCATGTCGTGGGACTACATCGAAGTTCACCCGCTTGAGAAGATGAGCGGCAATTGGGGTGGAGGTGTCGATTGGGTTGCTGATGTGCTTAATGAGTTTTGCACGGCGAAATCATTTGGCTCGGCGCAGCAAGCGAATGCAAGTTCCCAAGTTATCTCTGCTCGGAAAGTGGTCTCGACCGACCCGCCATACTACGACAACATCCCTTACGCTGACCTATCGGACTTCTTTTACGTCTGGCTGCGCCGCTCACTCCGTCACGTTTTTCCAGAAATGTTTGCGACAGTTGCTGTTCCCAAGGCGGAAGAATTAGTAGCCATGACTTATCGGCATGGTAGCAAAGAGAAAGCCGAGGCGTTTTTCCTGGACGGCATGACGCGAGCAATGCACTGCCTAGCCGAGCAAGCACACCCCGCATTTCCGGTCACCATCTCCTACGCCTTTAAGCAGTCTGAAAGTGATGCGGTTCAAGGCACGGCAAGCACAGGATGGGAGACGTTTCTCGCAGCGGTGCTGCGCTCCGGCTTCTCAATCACAGGCACTTGGCCGCTGAGGACCGAGAGAACTGGGCGACCTATCGGCAACGACAGCAACGCCCTCGCCTCCAGCATCGTCCTCGTCTGTCGCAAACGCCCCGCCGATGCTCCCTCCATTTCCCGCCGCGAGTTCATCCGCGAGTTGAACGGCGTGCTGCCCGAGGCGCTCGACGAGATGACCAAAGGGTCCGGCGACGAGCGTTCGCCCGTGGCCCCGGTGGACCTTTCGCAGGCCATCATCGGGCCGGGCATGGCGGTCTTTTCCAAATACGCCGCCGTGCTGGAGGCCGACGGCTCGCCCATGAGCGTGCGCACCGCCCTCCAGCTCATCAACCGCTTCCTCGCCGAGGACGATTTCGACGCCGACACCCAGTTCTGCCTGCACTGGTTCGAGCAACACGGCTGGACGGAAAACGTCTTTGGCGAAGCCGACGTGCTGGCCCGCTCCAAATCCACCAGCGTGGACGCCATGAAGGAAGCCGGGGTGCTGCAAAGTGGCAGTGGCAAAGTGCGCCTGCTCAAGTGGGCCGAGTATCCCACCGATTGGGACCCGCGCACCGACGCCCGCACGCCCGTCTGGGAAGCCCTGCACCAGCTCATCCGCGCCCTGAAACAAGGCGGCGAATCCGCCTCCGGCGCCCTCCTCGCCGCACTCGGCGGCAAAGCCGAAGCCGTGCGCCAGCTCGCCTACCGCCTCTACACCCTCTGCGAACGCCTCGGCCAAGCCGAAGACGCCCGCGCCTACAACGAACTCATCACGAGCTGGACGGGAATCGAATCCGCGGCCGCCGCACCGAAACCGACCGACGGCCAACTGCCGGGATTTGAAACCTAAGGAACCTACGTCATGCTAAAATCACTCTACATCGAAAACCTTACGGTCTTTCCGAAAGCTGATTTCAAGTTCGGCAAGAACCTGAACATCATCATCGGCGAGAATGGCTCGGGAAAGTCGCACATCCTGAAAGCTGCCTACTGCGCCATTGCGGCCAATGGGAAGCGTGCAGGGGCCGCGACAACGGATGCACCGACCAAGGGCTATATGGAAACGACCCTGGCAGACAAGATGCGGAACGTGTTTCGTCCGGATGGCATCGGACGCCTCGCGAGAAGAAGGCTCGGAGGGGGACACAACACGTGCAAACTCAAATTCGACTTTGGAAACGAGAGGCTCGACCTGTCGTTGCAATTTTCGACGGTTGCGACCACAAACTTGAAAATCACGAAAGCGCCACTGGAATGGGCTGATAAGTCGCCAGTGTTCCTTCCCACCCGAGAGCTTCTGAGCATCTATCCCGGCTTTGTCTCTTTCTATGAGACGAGCCATACAGAGTTTGAAGAAACATGGCGCGACACCTGTATTCTGCTTGGTAAATTTCTCGCGAGCGGTCCTCGGGAGAGAAGAATCAAGGAGCTTCTCATCCCGTTGGAGGAAGCAATGGGAGGCAAAGTGGAACTGACGAAAGGTGGTCGCTTTTACCTCAACTTGGCATCCGGCAGCATGGAGATGTATCTCGTCGCTGAAGGTCTGCGCAAACTCGCCACGGTGGCGCGGCTCATCGCAACGGGCTCGCTCCTCGACAAGGGCTACCTCTTCTGGGATGAGCCCGAGTCGAATCTCAATCCCAAGATCATCAAGACGGTCGCCAAAACGATCCTGCAAGTCGCCGACAGCGGTATTCAGGTTTTCATTGCGACACACAGCCTGTTTCTACTGCGTGAGCTTCATATCCTCCAGAAGCGGGAGTTTAAGAAACTGGATACTCGCTGCTTCGGCCTGCACATCGCCCCGGATGGTGCGGTGAGCGTGGAGCAAGGCAAGACGATGGACGACGTCGGCAGCATCACCGCGCTGGATGAGGACTTGCAGCAGTCGGAGCGGTATATCGACACGGAGATGGGTGTGCCTGACCAAGGAACCGGCAGCGATTCATCCAAAGCCTAAGCCCATGCCAACGCTCCAAGTCGATACGCTGAGGTTTGATTTTGACGCCACGGTTGCGGCGCAAATCTATGATCAGTGGCAGCACTACACCACCGTTTGGAATGCACCTCCAGGTGGACAGAAGGCCGTGGATGTGGTGGCTGTGGAAGGAACTCCGCCACCGAGTGTGGCATGGTTAATCGAAGCCAAGGATTTCCGTGTGATTACGAATCCTCCCAAGCCTTCCAACATCGGAGGGCTCGCGCAGTTTGTGGCAGACAAAGCGGCCCACACGCTGGCCGGATTGGCCGATGCGAGTGCGAATGCCGTTGCACCGGGAGAAAAGCAACTCGCCACAGATGCACTCGCATCAGCGACACGGCGCGTTGTGCTGCATCTGGAACCGCACACCGGTGCCCATAGCGCACTCTTCCCGGCGGGATTCGCAGCCGGCGTGCTGCAACAACTGCGTCGTTTGGTGAGATCAATTGATCCCAATGCCCTCGTCTTGAATATCCCCAATACTCCCGCATCAGGAGTTCCCTGGACCGTCAGCTAAACATCCAAATCATGAGCCTGAAACCCTGGAGAGAAATCATCGTCCCGCACCCGGACGTGCTGAACGGCACGTTCCAACAATCCGAGTTCGCCGCCGACCTCACGGCGGTGCGGACCGGCAAGGCGACACCGGAGTATGGCGACGCCAAAGCCTTCTACGAGCGCACCTTCATCACCGAAGGCATGGGGCGTCTTCTCACGCAGGTGTCGCATCGTCTCAACGGCAAAGGCGGCGAGCCCGTCATCCAACTGCAAACCGCCTTTGGCGGCGGCAAGACGCACACCTTGCTGGCGGTGTATCATCTGGCCTCGCGCAAGTGCCCGCTCGGTGAACTCGTCGGCATCCCGGCGCTGCTGGATCAGGCGAGCCTGCTGGACGTGCCGCAGGCCCAGATCGCCGTGCTTGACGGCACCGCCCACGCCCCCGGCCAGCCATGGAAGCAGGGGAAGCAGGTCATCCGGACGCTGTGGGGTGAGTTGGCCTGGCAGCTCGGCAAAGCGGAAGGCTACGCCATGGTCAAAGAGGCGGACGAAAACGGGACTTCACCGGGCAAGGATGTGTTGATCGAGCTGCTCAGCCGCTTTGCGCCGTGCGTGGTGCTGCTGGATGAGCTGGTCGTTTACATCCGGCAGTTCGTGGAGAGCCAGGCACTGAGCGGCGGCACTTACGACAGCAATCTGAGCTTCATCCAATCCCTGACGGAAGCGGCCAAGCTGGTGCCCAACGCCGTGGTGCTGGCATCACTGCCGGAGTCTGACAGCCAGGCCGGTGGGCCGCGCGGTGTCTCCGCCCTGAAGGCGCTGGAGGCGGTCTTCAACCGGGTGCAGGCGCTCTGGAAAACCGTGGCCCCCGAGGAGGCCTTCGAGATCGTCCGGCGGCGCTTGTTTGAACGAATCCGCGATGCCAAGGCTCGTGACCAAGTGTGCCGCGCCTTTGCCGATGCCTACGTGGCGGAAGGCTCGAAGGTGCCGCAGGAAACCCAGGAGGCCCGTTACTTTGACCGGATGATCCAGAGCTACCCGATCCACCCGGAGGTCTTTGCCCAGCTTTACGAGGAATGGACGACGATTGATGGATTCCAGCGGACCCGCGGCGTGCTGAAGCTCATGGCCAACGTCATCTTCCGGCTCTGGCAGGACGACAACAAGGACCTCATGATTTTGCCCGGCAGCCTGCCGCTCTACGACGGCAGCGCCCGCAACGAACTGATCTACTACCTCGGCCCCGGCTGGGACCCGGTGATGGACCGCGACATTGACGGTGAGCGAGCAGAGACAACCGTGCTCGAAACCAAAGAAACGCGCTTTGGTTCCGTTCAAGCCGCCCGTCGGGTGGCGCGAACGGTCTTTTTGAGCAGTGCGCCATCCTCCGTGAACATCCGGCCCTGCACCCGGGGCATCGAGCGTGCGGGCATTTTGCTCGGCTGTCTGCAACCCGGCCAGACTTCATCGCTCTACTCCGACGCGCTGAACCGACTGGCGGACCAGCTCCACTACATGAGTTCGTCCGGGGACAAATCCCAGGACACCACGAGGTATTGGTTCGACACCAAGGCCAATCTCCGCCGTGAGATGGAAGAACGGAAGAAACGCTTTGAGGATAAAAATGAAGTGCGTGGTCGCATGGCGGAAGTCGTCAAGAAGCTCGCCGCCGGTGCGACGTTCTTCGATGGCACGCACATCTTCACTCCGCACAGCGATGTGCCCGACGACAGCGCCCTGCGACTGGTCGTGCTGCCACCAGAGCAGTTCTATTCCCGCGAGGAACCCCGCCTCGCCACCGACGGCGTGCTCGACTGTGTGCGGAACAATGGAACGAAACCGAGGTATCGGGGCAACCGACTGCTCTTTCTGGCACCCGATCACGGAGCCTTGACCCGACTGCGCGACTGCATCCGCGTGGCCCTGGCCTGGAACTCCATCGTCGAGGATGTCGCCGCAATGCGGCTGGTGCTGGACAATCTCCAAGCCGAACAAGCGAAGAAGGAACTCAAAGCCGCGGAAGATGTGCTGCCGCGCGTCGCTCGCGAGTGCTTCAAATGGCTGCTTTGCCCGTCGCAGGCAGACCCCACCGGCAAGCCAGGCGTTGAAACATTCCCGCTCAACACCGGCGGCGCGTCCCTGGGGCCTGAGATGGAGCGCGTGTGCCTCGACAACGAGCTCGTCATCGCCACTTGGTCTCCAATACACCTCCGCACCAAGCTGAAGGATCTATACTGGAAGACAGACAAGCCCGCCGCCAAAGCCGCGGACTTCTGGGAAGACACGCTGCGCTATCTTTACCTGCCGCGCCTCAAGGACCGCGGCGTGATCGCCCAGGCCATCGTCAAGGGAGCCGGAACCCGCGACTTCTTCGGCACCGCCTACGGTGAGCACGACGGAAAGTTCGACGGCTTCAAGCTCGGCGACGCCAACGTGCAGTTCGACGACACGCTTCTGCTCATCGAGCCTGAGTTCGCAAAGGCGTATGAAGCGGGGAATCAACCGGCACCGCCACCAGGGCCAACACCTCCGGGTCCGGTGCAACCCGGCCCGACGCCTCCGGGGCCAACGCCACCCGGACCCATCCCGCCCGGCCCAACGCCACCGGGGCCGAGTCCGCAGCCCAAGGCGAAGTCATTTCACGGCTCCGCCACAGTCGCCCCCGCCGCCGCCAAGATGCGCCTCGTTCAAATCGCCGAAGAAATCATTGCCACTCTCGCCGCAGACCCCAACGCCGACGTCCAAGTCCGCATTGAGATCGAAGCGAACTTCGCCAACGGAGCCGCCGACCAAACCAAGCGCGCGGTGTCCGAAAATGCAAAGACGCTGGGTTTCAATACCGCCGAATGGGAGTGAGCCAAGCCCCGTGCCGGTGATGAATCTTTTTTTTCAGAGAACCTCGCCGACGTGCAGGAAAAGGACCGCTTCCACATCATCGTCGCCAATCCGCCCTTCGGCGGCAAAGAGCGCAAGGAAGTGCAGCAAAACTTCCCCATCCGCACCGGCGAGACCGCGTTCCTCTTCCTCCAGCACTTCATCAAAATCCTCAAGGCCGGTGGCCGCGCCGGCATCGTCATCAAGAACACCTTTCTCTCCAACACCGACAACGCGTCGGTCAGCCTGCGGAAGAAGATGCTCGAAGAATGCAGCCTCCACACCGTGCTCGACTGCCCCGGTGGCACCTTCATCGGCGCGGGCGTGAAG
>SXGT01142093.1_pt1 | contig 17545 bp, 18 predicted proteins | sample 3176221 | NCBI WGS metagenome assembly SXGT01 (sample SAMN11356862, study PRJNA531348) | freshwater metagenome | isolation source: freshwater sample F1-120 | place: China: Fuxian Lake, Yuxi | collected 2017-12-25
CGAGCCCTCGCTCGGCCTCGCGCCGGCGATCGTGCAGGATGTGCTGCACACCATCCGCGAACTCAACCGCAAGGGCATCACCATCCTGCTCGTCGAGCAGAACGTCGCCGTGTCGCTGAAGATCAGCCAGCAGGCCTACGTCCTGGAGAACGGCCGCATCGTCATGAGCGGCCCCGGCCAGGATCTCCTGCACGACGACCGGGTGCGGCAGGCTTACCTGGGCCTCTAGCGCCAACGGGCCGCTCAAGATCCCGCTGCCGGCTGCCGTAAAGGGTAGTCAATGGCCGGTGCCCTGAACCTTTCCTGCCTCATCGTCGATTCGCAGTCGGCGATGCGGCGCCTGCTGCGCGACATGCTGTCGCAGATCGGCATGGGCGCGATCCACGAGGCGATGTCGGCGAACGTGGCGATGCAGAAGCTCGCCGAGCGGCGCTACGACCTGGTGCTGTGCGAATACCACCTCGGCGAAGGGCAGGACGGGCAGCACCTCATGGAGGATGCCCGGCACCACGGCCTGCTGCCGCTGTCGACCATCTTCATCATGGTCACCGGCGAAAGCGACCAGGGGCGCGTGACCAGCGCCTCGGAACTCGCGCCCAGCGACTACGTGCTCAAGCCCTTCTCCACGAGCGTGCTGCGGGACCGGCTGGAGCGGGCGCTGGAGCGGTGCGCCGCGCTCGCGCCGGCATGGCGGGCGCTGGAAGGATCCGACCTCGCCGGCGCGATCCAGTACTGCACGGAGGCGACCGCACGCCTGCCGCAGTACAGCCGCGAGCTGCAGAGGATGCGCGCCGAGGCGCTCCTCGGGCTCGGCGACGCGGAAGCCGCGAAGGCGCTCTTCAGGGAGATCCTGGAGAATGCTCCCGCGCCCTGGGCGCAGCTCGGGCTGGCGAAAGCTATGGTCATGCAGAAGCGCCACGCCGACGCGGTCGAAGCGCTGCTCCCGCTGGTCGCCGAACACCCCAGCTACGTCGACGCGCAGGACTGGCTGGCGCGCGCGCAGGAGGCCCTCGGCGACCTCAAGGCCGCGCAACGCACCATCGAGGACACCGTCGCGCAGTCGCCGCACGCGCTGCGCCGCGTGCGGCGGCTCGGCGAAGTGGCGCTGCAGGCGGGCGACGCCGAGGTCGCCGAGCGCGCCCTGGCGGAAGTGGTGCGCAAGGGCAAGCTGTCGATGTTCCGCGAACCCGAGGACCACGTCCTGCTGGTGAAGACGCAACTCGCCCGCGGCGACCGCGATGCCGCCGCGAAGACCATCCGCGACCTCGAGCGCAGCATGCGCGGCCTGCGCAAGACCGAGGCCTGCTCGGCGCTGTCCGCCGCGCTGGTGCACCAGCACGCGGGCGATCCAGAGAAGGCGCGCGAGGCGCTGGCTCGCGCGGTGGCGGCGGCGGCCCCCGAAGCCGGGCTGTCCGAGCAGGCGAAGCTCGACCTCGCCAAGGGATGCCTCGCGCACGCCATGGAAACCGAGGGCGGCGAACTGCTGCGCGACGTGATGCGCGGCGCTGCGGACGACGCCGCGATCGAGAAAGCGAAAGGCATCTTGCGCGCCAGCGGCAAGGCGGCCCTGGCCGACGAGATGGAGGGCACGATCCGCGAGGAGGTGGGCAACCTCGTCGCGCAGGGCGCCGCGAAGTCGCGTTCAGGAGACCATGATGGCGCCGTGCGGCTGATGCTCGACGCCGCGGCGAAGATGCCGGGCAACGTGCAGGTGGTGCTCAACGCGTCGCTGGCCCTGCTGCGGCGGATCGACCAGTGCGGCTGGGACCAGTCGCTGGCTTCGCAGGCGAAGCGCCTGATCGACCAGGCGCGCAAGCGCAGTCCCGCGGAGGGGCGGCTGGTGTCGCTGGCCGACTACCACCGAAAGGTGATGGCGAAGTACGGCGTCAGCGCGGCACGGGGAGTCTAGACGGGAAGGCTCGCGCCCTGGATTGGTCCGAGCGTGCAGCGTACCCCGGGCGGCGGGTGCAACCTCCCGCGCTAACGCCCGCAGACGAAACGCGCGACCGGTGCGAATGCCGGGTTCTTCGTGGCGTCGAACCAGTCGGCGACGTTGGGCCCGGCATTCACCAACCGCCCATCCCCCATGCTCCCGGTATAGCTGAAGAATGCCAGCTCGCGGGCACTGTTGCGCTTGCAGTCGTACTCCATGAGCGACACCATCGAACGGGTGCCGTCGGGGTGCGTCTTCTTGAACTGCTCCGCCGACAGCTTGTATTCGCTCAGCACAAGCGCCGTGCGATACCCGTCCGCCGTGTCATCCTTGACGATCGTTTTCGGGTCTACGTGTCGATGGACAGTCCCACCCTCGAAAAGCTTTTCCCAGGCGGCGATTGCCGGCGTGGCAGTGAAGGCGAACAAGAGTGCGGCGAGCAAGGATCGCATGCAAGGCTCCTTTGGATTGACGGTCAAACGCAACTGGATTCTTCCGGGCATGCGCGGCTCGTGGGCTGCACCCCGGTCCCTCCCTAGAGCGGCCCGATCACCCCGTTGACCACCCGCACGCGCTCGCCCTGCCGCCACAGGGGCTGCTGCTCCTGCGTGTAGGTGCGCGCGCTGCCGTCCTCGAAGCGGACGGCGATCTCCCAGTACTTGCTGGATTTCACGTGCTTCTCGATCTGGTGGCCCGCCACCGCGCCGCCGACCGCGCCGGCGATGGTGCCGAAGGTGCGGTTGCGGTCATTGCTGACGCCGCGGCCGACCACCGCGCCGGCGACGCCGCCGGCCACCGCGCCCGTGCCGCCGGCCTGTCCCGCCTTCTCCACCTCGCGCACGTACTCGACCACACCGCACTCGCGGCAGCCGAGGATCGGGCCGGAGCCGGGAGGCGGCACCGCGCCAGCCGCGGCAGGCTGCTGCACCGGCGCGGCTACGGCCGCCGGAGCAGCCGACGGTCGCCGGTTCATCATGCGGTCGATCACGGTGTCCGAAACGCCGCCCTTCTTCAGCCGGATGACGCCGTCCACGCTGGTGTCGAAGGCCGGTTCCGAGCGGTCGATCTGCTGCAGGATCAGCGAGTCGCCGAGCCCCGCCTTGGCCATCTTGATGACGTCGTCGTTGGTCATCGTCGCCGCGAGGCAGGACAGCGGCAGGACGAAGGCAAGAAGCGCAAGCAGGCGTTTCATGGGCAGGACCCTTGGATGGTACGGACGATGGGACATTTTAGGCCAAGCCGTGCCGGGCCGGGCACCGACGAGGCTTGGAGAATGCGCGCCGGGGATGTAAGAATGCCCCCTACAACTCATGTACACCTCCCGCGGGCTAAGCCTGATCGAAATCCTGGTCGTCGTCGGCATCATCGGCATCCTCGCCGCGGTCGCCCTGCCCGCCTATAGAGAGCACGTCCTGAAGGCCAACCGCAAGGAGGCGATCGCGGCGCTGGGCAGCATCCAGATCGCGCAGGAGAGCCGCCGCGGCAGCGCCTCCGCCTACGGTACGCTGGCCGAGATCGGCGTGCCGGCCGCGTCCGAAGGCGGGCTGTACGCTCTGGCGATCAGCAACCTGACAGCGACCACCTATACGGCGACCGCCACGGCCACCGGCGCGCAGGCGGCCGATACCGCGTGCGCCACGATCGTCGCGACACAGGCCGGTCCCGACATCGGCACCGCGGAGAAGAAGTCGTGCTGGGCCCAATGAACCGCTCCCCGTCCACGCCGCGCGGCTTCACCCTGGTCGAGATCGGCGTCGCGCTGGCGATCCTCGCCATCCTCACCGTGATCGCCGTGCCGTCGTACCGCGATTCGGTGGACAAGAGCCGCCTGCGCGCCGCGGTCGAGGCATTGCACGCCGACCTGCAGAACGCCAGGTCGACGACCCAGCAGCAGAAGGCGGCGGTGACCGCCGTGTTCTCGACAGGCACGTCGTGGTGCTACGGCATCACCGCGACCAAGCCGACCTGCTCCTGCGCGCAGGTCGATCCCGCGCAGGCCGACTTCTGCGAACTGCGCGTGGTGCGTGCCGCGGACGTGAAGAATGCGACCCTCACGGCAGCCGACTTCGGCGGCAGCCCCTTCACCAGCTTCGAACCCGTGCGAGGCACCGCGACCGCCGGCAGCGTCACCGTCACTTCCGGGCTCGGCAAGATCGCCACGATCAGCGTCAGCGCGCTCGGCCGCGTCGCCACCTGCTCGCCGGCCGGCGCCGGCAACACGGACCTGTTCCCCGCATGCTGACGCGCCGCCGCTGCGGGGGATTCACGCTGATGGAGCTGATGATCGGGCTCGGCATCGCGCTGCTGCTGCTCACCGGGCTGATCATGGCCTTCACCTCGTCCACCAAGACGACCTCCGACACGCTGAAGCGCGTGCGGCAGACGCAGGACCTGCGCGGCGCGATGGCCGCGATGGTGCGCGACATCCGCCGCGCGGGCTACTGGGCCGGCGCGGCGTCCGCCAGCGGCTCCGGCGCCGCGTACTCGAACCCGTTCGCCGCCATCGACGCGTCGACCGCGGGATGCATTTCCTTCCGCTACGACCGCGACGGCAACGGCAGCGCCGGCGCGGGCGAGAACTTCGGCTACCGGCTGAGCGGCGGCGCCATCGAGTCGATGACCGCCGGCGACGCATCGAACTGCGCGGCCGCGGGCAACACCTGGGAAGCGCTGACCGACGCCAAGGTGAACGTGGTCACCACGCTGGCCTTCACGCTCGGCGAGGAGTCGGTGTCCGCCGGCGCCGGCCGCATCGTCGTGCGGCAGGTGGCGATCCAGATGGAAGGCAACGTCGCCGGCAGCACCGCCACCAAACAGCAGCTCGCCGAGACCGTCAGGATCCGCAATGACCAGTACACGCCCTGAGCGCCAGCGCGGCGCCGCCGCCCTCGGCGTGACGCTGGTGCTGCTGTTCCTGCTCACCATCCTCGCGGTGATGGGGTCGCGCGTGCTGGTGCAGGAAACGCGCTCGACCGCCAACGAACTGCAGGCCGCGCGAGCGTTCGAGGCGGCGGAGGCCGGCCTCGAGTACGGCGTCGCATGGCTGAATGCGAACGCGCCGCCCTACACGTATGTCGCGGACACCACCGCATTCGGCGGCGTCGCCGCATGCGCGTCGTCCAGCGCCTGCCAGCGCATCTCCACCGACCAGGTGGTGTCGATCGGCGGCTTCAACGTCACCGTGCGCTTCCGCCGCGCGACGGTGCCGCTGGAGTCGATGAACTTCCTCGAAGTGATGTCGTACGCGGTTTCCACCGCGGACAGCGCGAACAAGTCGACCTCCCGCCAGTCGGTGTTCGTGTCGCCGTTCAACAAGAACCAGTCCGGCTCGGGTGCGCCGCCGCTGGTGCTGAACGGCTGCCTCTCGGGCGTCACCGGCACGCCGGACCTCAATCCCAAGGCGGCCGGCACGGTCGGCATCGTCTCGTCCCAGGCCGCGGGATGCCTCGACAACGGGCACATGGACCTGCACGGCGGCACCAAGCTCGGCGGCGGCTTCACCGGCACCGCGTGGGACTACGTGTTCCCGGGCATTCCCAAGGCGGACATGAAGGCGATCTCGGATGCGCAGGCGGCGGCCGGCATCGCGCTGGCGGACCGCAGCGTGGTCTGGGTCGATTCCAGCGCCAACTGGCACGACAGCGTCGGCAGCCTCGGGCCGCCGGTGAAGGCGTCGATCCTGGTGTTCTCCGCGGCCGCGGGCTGCCCGAAGATCAACGGCAATCCCACCATCGTCGGCATCGTCTACTACGAGGGCGGCTGCGACGGCAACGGCTTCGGCGGCGCGACGCTGCACGGCTCTCTGGTGTACGAGGGCTCGCTGACCAAGTTCAACGCCAACACCTCGCTCAACTACAACGCCGCGGTGAACACCATCGTCGCCACCGGCGGCAACCTCGGCGGCAAGGTGCCCAAGGTCGCCGGCACGTGGAAGGACTTCTGAGCATGCGTTCGCGCGGCTTCACCATCCTCGAGGCGATGATCGCACTGGCGGTCATCCTGATCGGCATCCTCGCCATCACGCGGCTGCAGACCACGCAGGTGTCGGCGGGAGACTCGTCCCGCCAGCGCATCGAGGCCTCGCTGCTCGCGCAGCAGGTGATCGAGGGCATGCGGGCGTTCTCCACCGTTCCGACGACCACTGGCGCGACGGCCTACGCGGACATCGCGGCGGGCAGCGACAGCGTGGCGAGCGGCGGCGTCAGCTACGCGCGCTCGTGGACCGTGACCGCGCAGACCGGCCCCGAGCGCAAGCTCGTCGCGGTCACCGTGGCCTGGACGGCGAAGGGCAGGCAGGAGACGGTCACGCTGAGCACCATGATCGCGCCCGCCGACCCGGCCGTCTCGGGCAGGCTGATCAGCGGGTCGTGAGCCGGGGGGCCTACGGCCGGAAGAAGGGCTTGTCGCCCGCGATCGTCACGCGGTCCATAACGCGGCGGTAGCCGGGATAGTCGTTCACCGCGATGTGCTGCGTCGAGCGGTTGTCCCACAGCGCGAGCGACCCCTTGCGCCAGCGGAAGCGGATCTGGAACTCCGGCCGCTGGCTGTGGCGGTTGAGGAAGTCGAGGAGCGGCGCGGACTCCTCCTCGCTCATGTCCTCGAAGCGCACCGCGTAGACCCAGTTGACGTAGAGGATCGGCCGGCCGCTCTCCGGGTGCGTGCGGATGCACGGATGCGCCTGCTCCTTCGTGCCCTCGTCGCTGGCCTTGATGCGCATGCTCTTCAGGTCGTCGTCGGCGTAGGCGCCCTGCGGCCCGTAGGAGCGCTTCGCGCTGTGCATCACGTTCATCGCCTCCAGCATGCGCTGCATCGCCGGGGTCAGCGCCTCGAAGGCGAGCATCTGGTTCGCCCAGATGGTGTCGCCGCCCACCGCCGGCGCCTCGCGGCAGTACAGGCACGTGCCCAGCACCGGCTCGGGCGAGAACGTCATGTCGGTATGCCAGCGGCCGCCGAAATTGAGCTTCTTCGTCTCCTCGGCCTCGCGCACGATGCGCATCACCTCCGGATGCCCGTCGAGCGGCTTGATGAAGGGCGTCTGCGCGAGTTCCCCGAAATGCCGCGCGAAGGCCTTCTGCTGTTCGGGAGTCAGGTCCTGGTCGCGCAGGAAGATCACGCAATATTCGGCGAGCGCACGGCGCAGTTCCGCCACCGCCTCTGCGGAAAGCGGCTTCGAGGCGTCGATGCCCGACAGCTCCGCGCCACCCGCGCCGCACAGCGGATCGACGGTGAAGGACCGGAAAGGAACAGGCTGAGACAGGACTGCGCTCATTTGTAGATCTCCTTGGCCAGCGCCAGCATCTCGTTCTGCCGGCGATAGTCGGTGGTGCCTAGCAGCTTCGCGCCGGCGAGCTTTTTCACTTCCTCGGAGGCCTTGTCGACCACGCCCTTCACCGTGACCCCGTGGCCGGTATTGGCGTACACGAGCTGCGCCTCCTCGGAAAGGAAGTAATCCATGAAGAGGCGCGCCGCGTTCGGATTGGGCGCGTTCTTCAGCATCGCGACGTCGTAGCCGACGTAGGTGGCGCCTTCCACCGGCATCACCAGCTTCACCGGCAGGCCCTTCATCTGCGGCACGTTCGGGTACACCTGCGGGATCCAGATCGGGAACTCGCCCTGCGCCACGCGCCGCTCGCTCGCCCGCTGGTCGCGCGTGAACACCAGGTTCTGCGCGGCGAGCTTGTCGTGGAAACCGCGACCGAACTTGTCGGTGGTGGCGAAGAAGAACACCGACCCGCCGCCGAGCGCACGCATATCGTCGGAGATGATCCTGCCCTTCCAGCGCGGATGATGCAGGTCGAGCCAGGACTTCGGCTCCTCCGCCGGCTTCACCAGCTTCGTGTTCACCAGGATGCCGTAGTTGAAGACGAAAATCGGCGCCTTCAGCGCATCGGCCTTGAACTGCGGCTGCAGGTTGGCGGTGCCGGGCAGGCCGCCGTGCGGCTGGAAGGTGCCCGCCTCCGCCTGCAGCGCGGTGGTGGTCGAGCCGTTGTGCGACACGTCGCCGAGGACGCGCCCCGCCGCCTGCTCGGTGCGGATGCGCTCGCGCAGCTCGCTCGCCCTCGCTTCCAGCACCTCGACGCGGATGCCATGGCGCTTCTCGAACATCCGGCCGATGGCATGGTGAAAGCCGATCCCCACCGCGCCGGTGTAGAGCACAACGCGGCCTTCCTTCTTCGCCGCGGCGATCACCTTGTCCCAGTCGGCTGGGGTTTGAGCCCGCAGCGGCGCGCCCGTTGCCGCCAGGCCGAGGCCGGCGGCAGCGCCGGCGAGAAGTTTCCTGCGCGATGCGTCGTGTGCCATTCGATCCCCCTATGCCGCGCGCCGGCCGGCGTCGCCGGCCTGCAGCATTGCCTTCACGTCCTGCTCCACCACCGTGCCCTTGAAGAAATCCGGGTTCATCCCGGCATGCAGCTGCACGATGTTGCCGCAGGTGAAGGCGCGGAAATCGGCCTCGTCGACCATGCCGTGCTCGACGAGTTCGTAGGCTTCCTGCAGCACGCCTTCCATGTCGACCACGTCCCAGTGGCTGATGTCCGAGGAGAAGATCGCCTGCAGCTTGCGGCCGCCGGGCACCAGCTTCTCGTTGAACGCGGTCGCCACCATCGGGTCGTCTGCCTCGCAGCCGAACCAGAAGCGCGGCACGAAGCGCTCGAGCAGCCCCGTCTCGGTGTCGGCGCCGGCGCGCGAGAAATCGTCGAGCTCGTCGGGGTTCATCACGTTGCCGACCGCCTGTGCGTTGGCCTTCATGCGCTCCAGCGTCGCACGCAGCTCCGGCTCGCCCTGGCGCAGCGCCTTGCCGCCGTGCTCCAGGAACAGCTTCACCGTGGCGTCGATGTCGGTGTGCGCCGGGTTGTAGTTCTGGATGCCGCGCGCGTTGCGCTTCTCCCAGTGCCCGACCATGTCCGACAGCAGGTTCACCGCCCAGCCCACGCCGCCCTCGAGGAAACCGATGTTCAGGTCCGGGAAGCGGCGCGTCACGCCGCCCATCACGAGGGCCTTGGCGAACGACTCGTGCGCCGCGGCGAACATGCCGATGTGGTTGAAGACGTAGTTCGACGGCGACACCCGGCTGCCCCAGCCCATGCCCGCCGAGTGCGCGGTCGGCGCCACCTTCAGCTCGATACACTTCCTCCAGAACGGGTCGTAGTCGTATTCGCTGTCGAGCGCGATGTTGTCGATCCAGAAGGTGTACTTCGCCGCCTCGGGCGATGCCTTCACCGCCGCCGGCACCGGCCGGCGGACGTAGCCGGCGATCATGAAGGTCTTCATGCCGAGGGTCTTCACCGCGTACTCGGCCTCCTCGATCGCCTCCTGCGGCGTATACATGGGAATGGTCGCCGCCGGCGTGAGCCGATCCGCGTGCTCGTGGAACAGGTCCGCCAGCATCACATTCAACGCGCGACAGCAGGCGCGGCGCAGTTCGGGGTCCTCCTCGCGGGCCAGCATCAGGCCGAGGGTCGGGTAGACCACGCTGAAGTCGATGCCGAAGGTATCGAGGCGCTTGCGCAGCAGGTTCGGCAGCATCGCCGTGGCGCCGTCCAGCGTGTTCTTCGTCGCCCGGCCCCACCACGGGCCGCGCGGCACGCCGATCTCGCGCCGCGCCGCGGTGTCGAGGTTGAACCAGTAGGGGCCGATGTTGCGCGCCATCGATTTCTGGAAGCGTTCCACCATCGACGGCCCGCCGACCTGCTTCAGGTACTCGACGTAGGTCGGCATGTACTCGACGATGTGGCCATCGCCGTCGATCACGGGATGACCCAGGCGCGCGCGGATCTCCGCGGAACTCAGATGGTGCTCGCTCATGTTGCCCTCCTCCTCGATTCGCTCCGCGTCAGCCGCGGACCGCCCAGCAGTCTTCCGCTCTCGCGGCCAGGGTCACGCTCTCGCCGGGTGCAGGCGCCTGCATGGCGGGCGCCTCGGCATGAAGGACCAGCGCCCCCGACGCAACCGTCAATGTACGCCGTGCGCCATGAAAGATTGCGTCCGTGACCTGACCGCCGATGACCCATTCGCCGGCCGCCGCGAGACTCCCTGCCGCCCGCACGACGAAGCTCTCCGGACGGACCATCACCAGCACCGCATCGCCGACGGCATGGGCGGCCGCCGCGCGGCAGCCGCCTTTCCAACCCTCCCCGGTCACGTCGAGATCGACGGTGCCGTCGTCGTGCCGCCTCGCGGCGACCACCGTCCCGTTCAGCAGGTTCGGCGAGCCGAAGAACGCCGCCACTTCGCGGCTCGCCGGACGCTGGTAGATCTCCTCCGGCGTCCCCGCCTGCAGGATGCGCCCCGCCTGCATCACCACCACGCGGTCGGAGAGCGCCATCGCCTCCTCCTGGTCGTGGGTCACGTAGATGCTGGTCAGGCCGAGGCGTTTCTGCAGCGAGCGGAACTCCTCGCCTGTCTGCACGCGCAGCCGCGCGTCCAGGTTGCTCAGCGGTTCGTCGAGGAGCAGCACGTCAGGATGGACGACCAGCGCCCGCGCGATCGCAACGCGCTGCTGCTGCCCGCCGGACAGCGCCGGCGCGGGCCGCGCCGCGTAAGGCTCCATCTCGACCAGCCGCAGCGCCTCGGTCACCTTGCCCCGGATCTCCGCAGCGGGGCGGCGACGCACGCGCAGAGGATAGGCGACGTTGTCGAACACCGTCATGTGCGGCCAGATAGAATAGGACTGGAACACCATCCCAAGGTTGCTCCGGTCCGGCGGGACGAAGATGCCCGCCGCCGGGTCGCTGACCATGCGCTCGCCGATGCGGATGCGGCCCGCGTCGTTCTGCTCCAGCCCGGCGATCAAGCGCAGCGTGGTGGTCTTGCCGCCGCCCGACGGCCCGCGCAGCGTGAGGAACTCGCCGTCCGCGACCTCCAGCGACACGCGGTCGACCGCGGCCACCGCGCCGAAATGCCGGCTGACGCCGTCAAGGGAAACTCCGGGCATCGCTCAGGCCACCCTTGTGTAACGGCGGATCACCTGAAGCTGCACCCAGCGGAACACCAGCACCAGCACCACCATGAACAACCCGACCACGCTGACCTCCTCGGCCTTTCCCGACGCCCACATCTTCAGCAGCACCACCGACAGCACCTCCGAGCCGACGGAATACAGCAGGATCGACGCCGACAGCTCCCGCATGATGCCGAAGAACGTGAGGATCCACCCGACCGCGAACGCGGGCCACGACAGCGCGACGAGGATGCGCCACAGCGTCTGCCACCAGGACGCGCCGTGCACCCGCGAGCATTCCTCCAGGTCGTAGGAGAGCTGCGCATAGGAGGCCGACATCACGCGCACCGCGACCGGTGTGCCCAGCGCGACATACGCCAGCAACAATGCCCAGATGGTGCCGTACACCTGCACGGGCCCCGGCAGCATCGCGAACGCCCACAGGAAGCCGATGCCGAGGACGATGCCGGGCATCATCCACGGCAACCACGCCAGCACCTCGATCACGCGGCGGCCGCGCCATTGCGTGCGCGTCGTCACGTAGGCAACCATGCCGCCCAGCACCATCGTCGCGCTCGCGCCGAGCAGGCCGAGCAGCAGGGTGTTCTTCAGCGCGCGCCACAGTTCGCGGTTGTCCAGCACCGAGCGGTAGTGGTCCAGCGTCAGCGCGTCCAGCGTGTAGAAGCCGAAGAAGCGGAACAGCGACCCGGCGAGCAGCTGGCCGAGCGGCAGCACAACCGTGACGACGAAGAACGCGATGCACAGCGCGAAGGTGGCCCAGCGCCAGCGGCCGAGGCGCGTCACGCCGGGCGCGTAGCCCTTGCCGGTCACGGTGTGGTAGCTGCGCCCGCCGAGGATGCGCCACTGCCACACCACCAGCAGGAACATCAGCCCCATGATGGCAAACGCCAGCGCGGTGGCGTACTGGTAGTCCGGCGTCGCGCGGTGATTGATGGCGTGGTAGATCTCGGTGGTGATCACCTGGATGCCCGCCGGCGTGCCGAAGAACAGCGGCGACTCGAACGATTCGACGCCGCGGATGAAGCTCAGGAGGAACGCGCCGGTCAGCGCCGGCAGCATCAGCACCAGCGTGACGCGACGGAACGTCTCCCAGCGCGATGCGCCCGACATGCGGCTCGCCTCTTCCAGCGCCGGATCCATGGCGCGGACGGCGTCGACGATGAAGAGGACCAGGAACGGCGTCGCGTACTGCATCATGTGCCAGATCACGCCGCCGTAGGAGTACACGTTGATCGGCGAAACCTCCGCCCCCGTGAGCGCCTTCCACGCCAGGTTCAGCGCGCCCACCTGCGGATTGCCAAGCATGCCCCAGACCATCGCGGTGAGGATGGGAGGCACGAAGAACGGCAGCGTGATCAGGATCTCGAGCGTGCGCCGCGCAGGCGTGTCGGTGCGCGCGATGATCCACGCCAGCAGCACCGCGAGGCCGAGCGACAGCACCGTTTTCACCAGCGAGATGCCGATGGTGTTGGCCAGGATGCGCCCGTTCTCGCCCGATAGCATCGAGCGGTAGCCGGCGAGGTTGAACTCGCCGCTCGCGCCGGGCGGCGCCGAATGGATGCTGCCGAAGAACAGCATCCCCATCGGGTACAGCGTGAGGAACGCCAGCACCGCGACGAGCGCGGCGAGCGGCAGCCGTCGACCCACGCGGCGCCGCTACTTGTAGATCGACTTGGCGAGCGCCAGCATGTCGTTCTGCTTCGACGCGTCAGTCGTGCCGAGGAGCTTCACGGTCATCATCTGCTTCGTCTCCGCGGGCGCCTTCGCGGCGACTCCGCCGACCGTAGGGCCGAAGCCCTGGCGCGCGTACACGAGCTGCGATTCCTCTTCGAGGAAGTGGTTCATCAGCAACCGCGTGGCATTCGGGTGCGGCGCACCCTTCAGCATGGCGAGGTCGAAGCGCACGTAGGGCGAACCCTCCGCAGGGGAGATCAGCTTCACCGGCAGGCCCTTGAGCTTCAACACGTTCGGCATGCTCATGGTGATGTAGAGCGCGTATTCGCCTCGCGCCACGCGGCGCTGGTCGTTCAGGATGTCGCGGCTGAACACCGGCGCGTTCGCGGCGAGCTTCGGGTGGAAGTCCGGCCCCAGCTTCTCGGTGGTGACGAAGAAGAACACCGCGCCCGTGCCGAGCGCGCGGTAGTCGTCGGAGAGGATCTTCCCCTTCCAGCGCGGGTCGAGCAGGTCGGCCCAGGACTTCGGTTCTTCGCCGGGTTTCACCAGGTTGGTGTTGGCGAGGATGCCGATGGACCATGCATAGGCCGGCACGCGCGTGCCGTCCATCGAAAACGGCTCGACCACCTTGCCGCCGTGCGGCAGGCTGCCGTGCGGCTGGAACACGCCTTCGTCGAGCTGCAACTTGGTGGTCGTCGAGCCGTTCAGCGACACGTCGCCGATGGCGCGGCCGGCAGCCTGCTCGGCGCGGATGCGCTCGCGCACCTCGCTCGCCCTTGCCTCGAGCACCTCCACCTGCACGCCGTACTTCGTGGTGAAGGACTTCACCACTTCCTTGTGCGCGCCGTCGATGGCGGAGGTATACACCACCACCTTGCCCTCCTTCTTCGCCGCCTCGACGACCTTTGCCCAGGCGGCGGCGTCCTGCGCCGAGGCCGGGAAGGCCATCGCGACCGATCCCGCGGCAAGCGCCGCCAGCAGCCGGTGCAACATGGTGCGTCTCCTCTTGGTCATGCCACCGCCTCGGGCCTGCGGGCGCAGGCCTCGAGGTCGATGGGCGCGGACGGTTCCAGCATGATCGTGTATGGCAGTACGTTGAACAGGGCGCCGCCTCGCGCCGCGGCGGGGTCTTCGCCCTGCATCAGCGCCTTTGCCGCCCTCAGCAGGCGCTTGCGCGCGGCGATTATCGCGGTGTCGCTCGAGCCGAGGTACTCCTTCGTGCGGTCGGCGACCGGGCCCTGGCTCTCGGTCATCGCGGCGTCCTGCGCGCGAATGCCGTGGATGCCGGTGTAGCTGGCGTTGCGCTGGACCTCGCGGTCGATCAGGTAGTCGTTGGCGAGATGCGCCTCCGGCTGCAGCGTTCCCGGCAGCGTCTTGCGGTGCGCGGTGTTGCCATTGCGCCAGGCGGCGACCTCCTCCTCGTTCAGCGGGCGATCAGGCCGGTAGGTGACCACGATCACGCAATGGTGCGTGTCATCGCAGGGCACCCACGCGCGCAGCACGCGGCCGTTGCCCGGCACGGGCGCGATCATGGTGAAGAACGGCAGCAGGAACTGGTTGACCCGCAGGAAGTTGCGCCCGCCTTCGACGGTGCGCGTCGCGCCGGCCATCATGCCGTAGTCGGTATCGTGCACCGTCCAGCGCGGAAAGGTGTTCTCGCGGAAGTACTGCCCGGTTAGCGCCATCTTCTTCTCGTGCACCCGGTCGATCGTGCGGTGCAGGAAGCTGACGTGGGCGGAATCGAGCTCGCCCTCGAGCGATTGCAGCCAGTTGCAGTCCTGGATCCAGCGCGACGCATAGCGGTGCGACTCCGGGTACGCCATGAAGTCGCACACCGGCAGCTCCCCCATCTTCTCCGGCGGCCCCATGTAGAGCCAGACGAAGCCACCCGCCTCGCGCGCCGGATACGACTTGATGCGCACCTTCGCCTTCATGTTGCTTTCCGGCGGCTCGGACGGAACCTCGAGGCAATTGCCATCGACGTCGAACTTCCAGCCGTGGTACACGCAGCGGATGCCGCAATCCTCGTTCCGGCCGAAGTACAGGCTCGCCCGTCGATGCGGGCAGTGCTGGTCGAGCACGCCGATGCGCCCGTTGGTGTCGCGGAAGGCGACCAGGTCCTCGCCGAGGATGCGCAGTTTCACGGGATCGCAGTCCGGCGCGGGCAGCTCCGCGGCGAGCATCACGGGAATCCAGAAGCGGCGCATCAGCTCGCCCATCGGCGTTCCCGGCCCGGTGCGCGTCAGCAGTTCATTGTCTTCCTGGCTCAGCATGCCGGGCCTCCCCCTCGTGCGGCACCCGAACCATAAACCATCGCCGTGCGTGCGTGAACGCCATTTCGCACCGCTTCCTGATAGCCTCGCGAAATGGCGGAGCCGTTCAATCCCTACGCCCCTCCCGAGTCCGAGCTCGATGCGCCCCACGAAGCCGGCGGTGTCTGGCGCGACGGCGCGCTGGTGCGCATGGAACGCAACGCCACGCTGCCCGGCCGCTGCGTGGCCTGCAACGCGCCGGCGCTGCCCAAGAGGGTCGACCGCAGGCTGTACTGGACGCCCTGGCAATGGCGCGCCGCCGCATGGGGCACGCCGCTGGCAATGATGGGGCTCGCCTTCGGCGGCATGGAGACCGCGGGCGTGCTGGTCCTGCCGGCCATCGTGATCCTGGCCATCGCCAACGCCATCATCCGCAAGCGCATCGACATCGAGGTCGGAATTTGCGCGAAGCACGCGCGCCTGCGGCAGGCGCTGGGCTGGGCGGGCCTCGCCTGCATGGCGCTGGTGATCGGTTCGCTGTTCGCCATCGACGTCGTCGGCGCGGGCAACCTGGCCACGCTGGTCGGCGCCGCCGCGGTACTGCTCGTCGTCGTCGGCGTCGCCTACAGCTTCACCACGTCGCAGCGCATTGGCATCCGGCGCCTGACGACGGAGCACGCCTGGCTCAAGGGCGTCGACCGGGTGTTCGTCGACTCGCTACCCGAGTGGCCACCCCGTTGACCGCGACATTGGGTGGTAGATTCCGCGCGGGAGGAAACACCATGCGCGCAGCCGTCACCCTCATCGCCCTGCTCACCGCCGTCGCCGCCCTGCCGGCGCTCGCACAGGGTGACTACCCGTCCAAGCCGGTGCGGCTCATCACGCCGTTCAACCCCGGCGGCGCCATCGACATCTACTCGCGCCTGATCGCGGAGCCGCTGGGCAAGCGTTTGGGCCAGAACGTGATCGTCGAGGCGATCGCCGGCGCCAACACCATCGTCGGTACTCAGGCCGTCGCGCGCGCCGCGCCGGACGGTTACACCTTCATGGTCACCACGATGTCCACCACCGTGAACAACCGCATCCTGTTCACGAAGCTCCCGTACGACCCCGACAAGGACCTCGCGCCGATCACGCAACTCTCGTACGGCACGGTGCTGTTCGTCGGCCCGGGCAATGCGCCGTACGGGGACGCGAAGGGCTTCATCCAGTGGGCCAAGGCGCAGCAGCGGCCGGTCACCTACGGCTCCTGGGGCATCGCCTCCTGGGGCCACCTCGCCGGGCAGATCCTCGCGCGCGACCTCGGCCTGAACCTCACGCACGTGCCGTACAAGGGCGATGTGCCCGCGATCACCGACGTGCAGAATGGTGGCCTCGACACCACCTTCGCCAGCCCGACCAGCGCGCGGCCGCGCATCGCCTCCGGCGCGGTGAAGCCGATCGCGATGACCGGACCGCAGCGCTCGGCGTCGATGCCCGACCTCGCCACCTTCGGCGAGCAGGGCGTGGCGAACATCGACCTCGCGATCTGGGTCGGCGCCTACGCGCCGGCCGGCACGCCGCGCGCGATCATCGACCGCCTGCAGCGCGAACTGAAGGCGGTGATCGGCCTGCCCGAGGTGCGCGAGAAGATGGTCGCGCAGGGGCAGACGCCGGTGGGCAACACGCCCGAGGAGTTCGCCGCCAACGTGCGCGCGGACCTGCCGAAGTGGGAGGCGCTGATCAAGGCCTCGGGAGCGAAGATCGAGTGAGCACGGACTACGTCCAGCGGTTCCTGTTCGAGAACCTCGACATCCGCGGGCGGCTGGTCTGCCTCACGGATGCGTGGTCGAAGATGACCGCGGGCCGCGGCTATCCGGCGCCGATCTCGGCGCTGCTCGGGCGCACCGCCGCGCTGGCCGCGATGCTCGGCACGAACCAGAAGGACGCACGGCGCCTCTCGCTGCAGGTGTCGGGCTCCGGGCCGGTGACGCTGCTCGTCGCCGACTGCACGTCCGCGCTGAGGATCCGCGGCATGGCGCAATACGTCGATGGCGACGCCGCGACCGAGCGCGGGTTGCTCGGCGACGGCCGCCTGGCGTTGACGCTGGAGGAGGAGGCCACCGGGCAGGCATACCAGAGCCTGGTGCCGCTGGAGGGCGAATCGCTGGCGGAGATCTTCGAGCATTACCTCGCGCAGTCGGAGCAGATGCCGTCGTTCCTGCGCCTGCATGCCGACGGGTCCGCCGCCTGCGGCCTGCTGCTGGAGAAGCTGCCCAAAGCCGACGAGCGCGACGCCGACGGCTGGAATCGCGTCATGCAGCTCGGCGCCACCCTCGACCTCGCCGAGACCGCGGCGACGCGGCCCTACGACCTGCTGACCCGGATGTTCCCGGAGGAGCTGATGCGCGTGTTCCCGCTTTCGCCGGTCACCTACCACTGTCCGTACGACGAGGAGAAGGTGAAGTCGGTGCTGCGCGGCCTCGGCCGCGAGGAGGTCGACTCGATCCTCGCCGAGAAGGGCGAAGTGGTGGTGAAGAACGAGATGTGCAACCACGAGTACCGCTTCGATCGCGCGGCGGTGGAGGCGATGTTCTCGTGAGCAACGCGGACTCCGCCGATACCGGCACTGCCTACGGATTGCCGAAGCCCGGTTTCCGGGAGGACCTCGTGCGTGTCGCGCAAGGCACGCCCAATGTGTTTCTCAAGAGCGCCGGGCACGGGGCGGGACTGGCGGAGATCAAGATC
>SXGT01239754.1_pt1 | contig 17545 bp, 13 predicted proteins | sample 3176221 | NCBI WGS metagenome assembly SXGT01 (sample SAMN11356862, study PRJNA531348) | freshwater metagenome | isolation source: freshwater sample F1-120 | place: China: Fuxian Lake, Yuxi | collected 2017-12-25
AGTCTGGGTGGTGTCCCGGACTGTAACCACTGTTTGGTGCACGGAACTTGGGACCACGCTTCTAATCGGGTTTGCAAACACCACTGAAATTCCGGCCTACTTCCATTGCCTGAACTTCCTTCAGTGTCCGCCCGCTGATCGTCTGATGCCAAGTTCCTCCCCGATTGGTCCCGCCACCGGGCCCCCAGCTTCTAAGTTGGAGTTCCGCACTTTTCCGGGCTCACCATTATGGAGATTGGCAGCACATTCAACTCGAAGGAGGCCCATATACTGGTAGTCGCAGGTATGCCTCGCGGGCAACATGCGTGAAAATCCAGTGGCTTCCCGCAGGGTAGTGGCCTGCGTCAACCGGTTGCGAGATCTGGGTCTGAAGAGGGGCTGGAGAATTTGAGCGCGCCCCGGAAGGGGCTCATCGGCGTTACGGATCGCTTCGCCGGCTTTGAAGCTCCGTCGCTGATCGTTCAACGTCGGCTTTCCCCTGTTTCGGAAACTCGCGTACCGTTCCATTCCGGCAGGACCAAAATCACCGGCATCAGATTCACGGCACGCGCATGCGCCCAACTCAGCTGATGGTTCCGCCGATGTCCACCACGTCATCCTCACCACCTTCGGCTTGTCCGCTGGCAAATCACGCTGAACGTCACCTCTACCATCTCACCCCAAAAGGGGACCAAGGTCGCTCTGATGTTCGTCCTGCTCCGCGAACGGGTCTGCGGACCGGCTGCGAACTCTGTTCCATCACAGGCCGGAGGAATCTTTGAACCCGCCGGCAGGATCGAAACCGCCTGCTACACATCCGGTCGCGGCATCCGGGAAGTCATCGATCAGATTGTCCCCCGAACGCCGGCGATTCTGCGGGATGAACTCTCGAGATGGAAATAAAGGTAGTACCGGTGTGGTTTGTTTGAAGCCGTGCCTGTGCCAAAATTGGAACCAGGAGCAGAATTTTATGGTAGGAATCACCGGAAAACTAACACTTCTTTCTGTAGCCGCGGCCGCATTCGTTTATGCGCAGCCGTCTATCGACTCGGGTGGGGTCCTGAATGCCGCCAGCTACGCTCTTCCCGGCTTGGCAAACTCGGGAATTGCTCAAGGTTCGATGTTTATCGTCTTCGGCAGGAATATGGGGCCTGCAGCCATTCAGATTGTGGACAGGTTTCCTCTGCCAACAACACTCGCGGGCACATCCGTAAGGTACACCAGCGGCGGAGTCACGTCAGATTGCCCAATGATCTACTCGGTGGCCGGGCAGGTGGCGGCACTGATGCCTTCGAACGCCCAAATCGGCGCCGGCAATGTCGCTGTCACGTTTAACGGCCAGACTAGCGCGCCGTCCCCCATGACGGTAGTAAAGAGCAGCCTCGGTATTTTCACGCGAAATCAGGCGGGCAGCGGCCCGGCCATTGTCCAGAATGTGAATTCAGAGCTCGACCGCCCGACGAACGCTCTGATTGACGCAGCCAGGCCTGGGCAGGTGATGATCCTCTGGGGCACCGGTCTTGGACCCGTCACGGGAAATGAATCCGCAGGTGTACTGCCGGGCGATTTAGGAGGTGAGATCGAGGTATTGATCGGGGGAAGGTCCGTGAAGCCAACCTATGCCGGCCGTTCGGGCTGCTGCGCCGGAATCGACCAGGTTGTGTTCACGGTTCCCGCGGGAATTGAGGGATGCTATGTCCCCGTCGCCGTGCGGACGGGCGCGGTCATCAGCAATTACACTTCGATTTCGATCACTTCGACAGGCAAGAATTGTTCGGATCCCACTGGGTTTTCAGCAGCCGATCTCGAAAAGGCCAGGAGCGGGAACTTCCGCGTCGGCAGCGTCGTGCTTTCGCGAATCAATGTAAAGCAATCGGTTCCGGGGTTGGGAACGCTCGAGATCAAGACCGACGTGGGATCAGCGTCTTTCATCAGGTTCGATCTGAACAGCCTTCTGGCGTCGTCCGGCGAGGCGGCGCTGCCGCCTTACGGGTCGTGTACCATCGCGACCGCCAAGTCGGAATCTCCGTCTGGCCCGAGTTCGATCGCCGGCCTCGACGCCGGAGCAAGCCTGACTGTCAACGGCCCGAAGGGATCGAAGACGCTGACGAAGACGGCTGGAACGATCCCGGGAATCTATACTGCGATACTTAGTTCAGGCACACCAAGCATACCCGGCATTCCGGGACTCCCCGGGATCCCCGGACTCCCGGGCGGCGGTGGATCAAGCGGCGACTATCTCGACCCGGGTTCGTACACCATCACAGGGCCAGGCGGAACCGATGTGGGCGCGTTTAGCGCAAGGCTTACGATTCCGAGCCTGCTCACCTGGTCTAACCAGGACGCCATCAACGACGTCACGCGGTCGCAGGGAGTGACCGTCAACTGGACTGGCGGTAGTCCGAACGACTACGTGTACATAATTGGAACGTCCGTCGCACAATCCGCGAAGGTCACCGGCACCTTTACCTGCCTGGAGCGGGCGAGCGTTGGCCGGTTCGCCGTTCCCGCGGCCGTACTGGCGAACTTGCCTGCGAGTGAGTCGATTCAAGGTGTTTCAACGGGGAATCTCATCGTGGGAAGCTCACCGGCCGGTGAGGCGGCGCGTTTTACGGCGTCTAATCTGGACATCGGTGTCGCGGTTTACGCGATGGCGAGCAGCAAATCGGTGAACTTCAAGTAGTATCCGGCCGGCAGTGGGGCAGGCGAGCGTTTCTTGCCGCCTGCCTTTTTTCGTGAAAGCCCTTCCCCTGTTTTGTTATATAGTTTGATAGGTCCATCCATGAGAACATTTCCTTTCGCTCCACTGTCCGCGTTACTCGCACTTGCCGCTCTCGCGCCGGCTGCCGACTGGCTCACCGATGGCGGCGGCCAGATGCGTAATAACTGGCAGAAAGACGAGACGGCGCTCACGAAGGCCAATGTCAAGGGCCTCACGCTTCTTTGGAAGAAGAAGCTCGACAACGAGCCTCGCCAGATGCACTCGCTGCTCGAACCGCTGGTCATTGGAAAGGTGAATACCAGGAATGGGCCGAAGGAACTGGTAATTCAGTCCGGTGTTTCGGACAACGTCTATGCGCTCGACGCAAAGACGGGCGAACTGGTTTGGAAGCGGCATTTTGAAAGCACGTTCAAAGAGACTCCAGGCGGCCGCGGACCGAGCGTGTTGTGCCCCGGCGGGATGACCGCGAATGTAACCGTTGGACCCGGCGGTGAGCTTGGAAAGTACACCATCTACGCCGCTGCATGGGACGGGCGCCTGCACCAGATCAACGCGGCCGACGGCGAAAGCCTCGCACCGGCCTCCAAGTTCATGCCGCCGAACGGCAAGCCCTACGCGCTCAGTCTGGTTAACAACGTCATCTACACCCACAGCGCTCAGGGCTGCGGCGGAAATCCGAACATGGCCTACACCTACGACTTGGCCACCCACAAGGTAGGGAGTTGGGGGCCGGCGGGAGGCGGCATGTGGGGCCGTTCCGGTCCGGCCATCAGTAAGAGCCTCGTCATGTACACCGGGACCGGCGACGGCCGCTGGGACCCTGAAAACGGCGTCTACGGAAACGGAATCATCGGCGTCAGGCAGAACCCCGAAACCAAGAGCCTGGAATTGGTGGACTACTACGGTCCCTCAAACGCCGAGTGGTTGTGGAAGCGCGACCTCGACATGCAGGTGACACCCGCGATCTTCGACTACAAAGGCAGGGAGTACATGATAGATGCCAGCAAGGAATGCCGCATCTACCTGATGGATACCGAATCGATCGGCGGTGACGACCACCGCACCCCCGTCTATAGAACGCCGCTCATTTGCAACGAGATCGTTGATTTCGCCGAGGCCGGCATTTGGGGTTCGCTCGCCACTTGGGAAGACAAGGGAACGCGTTGGATTTTGACGCCCTTCTGGGGGCCGAAGCATTCCAAGTTCAAAGCGCCTATTGAAAATGGCGTAGTGAAGAAGGGTGCGATCGCGGCCTTCAAGATGGAGACCATTGGCGGCAAGGTGCAGTTGACGCCTGCCTGGATATCGCGTGACATGAATCAGGCTGAGCCGCCACTTATCGCTAACGGCATGGTCTTCGCGTATGGGAGCGGCGAAAACACCGCCCAGGCGTTTCCCGACGTCGGTCTGGATTTCCGGATGGAACGCCGCATTCCGCTTTCGACGCACGCGGTGCTCTACGCGCTTGATGCACAGACCGGCAAGGAACTTTGGTCCAGCGGCAATCAGATCGCGACGTGGAACCACTGGAGCGGGCTCGCCCTGGCGAACGGTCAAGTCTATATCAACACGTACGACGGAACCGTCTATTGTTTCGGCTTGAAGAAGTGACGCGGATCGTTTCCTTCATTGCCGTTCTGCCTATACTGTTTGCGCTCGTCACTGCGGTTGAGGCGCAGTCTCCCGCCTATCCGTCTCGTGCCCGGCTGGAGGAAGAGAACGAAGCCTACCGGCGCGTGCTGCTTGATTGGGGCGGGCTCACGCGATATGGCAGCGAGAATGCCGAGTTGCGTTTGCCGGCCGGCGAAGATCGGGTGGTCTTCCTCGGCGACGAGATCACTGAGAACTGGGGCACGGGCAAGTCCGGGTTCTTCCCGGGTAAGCCTTACCTGAATCGCGGCATCACACGGCAGACGGTTGCGCAGATGCTGGTCCGGTTCCGGCAGGATGTGATCGCCTTGAAGCCGAAGGCGGTCGTCATCCAAGCCGGTACGAACGATCTGGCGAGCGTGATGGGGCCTTCGACGGAAGGAACGATGGCGGATCATTTCATGTCGATGGCGGACCTCGCGAAAGCGCACGGAATCCAGGTCGTACTCGCTTCGGTGACTCCGGTGTGCGATTGCTTCAGTACGATGACCGCGCGGCGGCCGCCGGGGAAAATCATCGGCCTGAACGGCTGGCTGAAGGACTTCGCCACGCGGACTGGCGGTATCTATCTCGACTACTACTCGGCGCTCGCCGACGGCCGGCTAATGAAGAAAGAACTGACCGTGGATGGATTGATTCCGAACGATGCCGGCTACGAGATGATGGCGCCTATTGCCGAGAGGGCGATCGCGGATGCCTTGCGGCTCCGAAGCCGTGCTGCGAGATAAACTGGAGATATCTCGCCTATGAGCAAACTCGGAATTCTCGTGGGGGGCGGACCCGCCCCCGGAATCAACAGCGTCATCGCAGCGGCCTCCATCCGGAGCATTCTCGAGACGGTCGAGGTCATCGGTATTCGCGACGGCTTCGAGTCCCTGATGCAGGGAGACTCTCCTCGCGTCACTCCGTTGACGATCGATGCAGTGACCCGGATCCATGTTCGTGGCGGCTCCGCCCTCGGAACCTCGCGCGCAAATCCGGCCAGGAAAGCCGAATCCATCGCGGCGGTGCTCAAGTCCCTCGAGAAGTTGGACGTCACCAGTCTGATCACCATCGGCGGCGACGACACGGCGTTTTCCGCCATGACCATATCCAAGGCATCTGCCGGGAAGGTTCGCGTCGTGCATGTCCCGAAGACGATCGACAACGACCTTAGTCTTCCCCCGGACGTTGATACTTTCGGCTTTCAGACCGCGCGTCACGTTGGGGTCGGACTCGTGCAGAACCTGATTACCGACGCCAGGACCACCTCCCGCTGGTACCTCGTGATTGCCATGGGCCGCACGGCGGGCCAGCTCGCGCTTGGCATCGGCAAGGCCGCGGGCGCCACCTTGACGCTTATTCCGGAAGAGTTTCCCAACCCCACGATCCGTCTTCGCGAACTCGTCGACACTTTGGCGATCGCGATAGTAAAGCGATGGTCCGAAGGCCGTAAGTACGGAGTCGCGGTGCTTGCCGAGGGGATCGCTCTGAGGCTTCCGCAGGAGGACTTGAAAGACCTGACAGGCGTCGAACGAGACGATCACGATCACGTACGGCTTTCGGAACTGCCATTCGGAAACATCCTGAGAGACGCTCTCTCCAAGCGTCTGAAGGAGTTTGGCATCACGATCACTGTCGTGTCGAAAGACATCGGCTACGAGCTGCGGTGCGCGGACCCTATCCCGATGGACATGGAATACTGCCGCGACCTGGGATACTGCGCAGCGAAGTACATTCTCGGCGGCGGCGACGCGGCGATGGTCTCGATTCAAGGCGGGCACTTCAAGGCGATTCCGTTCAGCGAAATGTTGGATCCGGTGACACGCAAGACCAAGGTGCGGCTGGTCGATATCCACTCGGCGCGATACGCCATTGCCCGACGCTACATGATCCGTCTGCGCCGCGATGACTTTGGAAATCCCGAAGCGATCGCGAAGGTAGCGGCAATGTGCAAGATGACGCCGGAGTTGTTCACAAGCAACTTTCATTATCTGGTTGAGAACGAACCGCCCCCGTATCTGCTGTAATTGCGGAGCGGCTGCACCGCGACGAAAGACGGAAGGAAACGCGCCGGGCGGGATTGCCCGTACTTCGAGGCTGATGAAGCCGTTGGTTCAGCTTATTCTACCTGGGCGAATTTCGGACCTGGAATGCAGGTCAGGAGGCATTTGCCGGGATACAAATGGTGCCCGGTCAATTCGGTTGGATCCGGCTAAGGTATGACAACAACGCAGCACGGATTGCTCCACTCGGGCACGTCGATCGGTTGGGCCAACAACGCGGACGGTTAAACCTGAAATCCGAAGTTTAACACTTAAACCCATTATTTTCAGCGGCTTGCAGGCTGGAAAGCCAACTTCGCCGAAGTTGGCTTTCCACAGCGTAAACCATTCAAAATACGTCGGATAGTCTTTGAAATGATTGCAACTTCGGATTTCAGGTTAAATCGTGGCGGGCACGCTGGACCCTTGGTGCCGGAGCCAGTTCCGGAGCCGGGAGCGCTGGCTCTCATGCTGGTGGCGAGCAGTTGTGCTGGTATCATGGCGCTGCGGCGGCGCAAGAAGGCGGCCTGATACCAGGCTCCTGCCGGCTGGCGAAGGTCCGGTCGGCGAGATTCCGCTGGCGTATCCGAGCTGGCAATTCTTGCCGCAACTGACACCGACGGTCGGGCTGGCGCGCCATGCCCGGAATCGTACTACATTGAGTTCATGACGACTCTCCGGTTTTTCGCTTTGTGTGCGCTTGGATTGCCGCTGTTCGCCCAGACGGGTCCACGCATCTTTCTCATTACCGATGCCGAAGGCGTAGCGGGCGTTTGCCGCCAGGACCAAACCGATCCGAAGAACTCCGAGATGCGCCAACTTCTGACGGGTGAGATCAACGCCGCCGTCGATGGATTCCTCGCGGGCGGCGCAAGCGAAGTCCTGGTGTGGGATGCCCACGATGGCAGCCAGACGCTTTCCGCGCTCACGATCCATCCGCGCGCGAAACTGCTTATGGGCGGACTCGGCATCACCATGCTCATGGAGCGCCGCTATTCCGCTATCGCGTTTCTCGGGCAGCACGCGCGGGCCAACGTGAAGGCCGGCGTGATGGCGCATAGCTACAGTTCGCTCGGAATCCAGAACATGCGGATGAACGGAAAGCCAGTGGGCGAGATCGAGACACGCGCGGCTCTCGCCGGCGCGTTCAACGTGCCGACCGTGTTTCTCGCGGGCGATCAGGCAGCCGCGGACGACCTGAGGGCGATCGTCCCGGATGCGGAAATGGCGGTCGTGAAAGAAGGACTCGCCTACTACACCTGCATTACGCTCTCGGCGCAGGCGGCTCGCGACCTGATTCGCGAGCGCGCGAAAGCGTCCGTGGCGAAGATTGCGAAGATCAAGCCCTATAAATTGGAAGGCCCTGTAACGCTCGAAGTGGAGTACTCGACGCGGCATTCGATGTCGATCGACGCGGGCCTCGCGCAGGGCGCGACCGTCGTCGATCCGCGCACCATCCGCTTCAGCGGCAAAGATTTCATGGAAGCCTGGACTCGCTCCCGGGCACGTTGATTTCGAGGCCGGGCCCTACTTCAAGTACTTCTTCAGGTCCGGAAACAGCAGCGCCTTCATTTCAGGCCTTTCCAGATCCGCCCTCGTGATCACCACGGCCTGAAGATCCATGCGCTTCGGCGGCGTTTTGCCGTTGAGTTTGTCGACCACCGTTCGCACCGCTTCGTAGCCCATTCTGAAGGGGTCTTGCGCCACCATGGCGTCGATGACGCCCGCACGAACATCCTCGATCATCCCGTCGCTCGTGTCGAAAGCGACCAGCTTCGTTTTACCGGCAAGACCCCGCGCCTTGAACGCCTGCGAGGCTCCGACCGAGCTCGGTTCGGAGGAGGCGAACATCCCGGCAAGATCCGGATGCGCGGTCAGCATGTTCTCGGCCGCAGCCATCGCTTTGGCGCGGTCCGACATGCCGAACTGACGCGCCACCACCTTGATGTTCGGGAACTCTTTCGCCATCGATTCGTCGAAGCCGCGCTCCCGGTCCATGGTGGAGACGCTGCCGGGCGCGCTCATGACCACCGCCACCTTGCCCTTGTTCCCGACGAGTTCCGCGAGCTTCCGTGCGGCCATCTGCCCGGCCGCGTAGTTGTCCGTAGCGACGAAGGTCATGAAGTTCGTGGAATCGAGCCCGGAATCAAAAACGGTGACAGGCATCCCGGACGCGACCGCGCGATCGATCGATCCGACGAGCGCGTTCCGGTCCTGCGCGGCCACGGCCATTCCATCGACGTGGCGGGCCACCATCGAATCGACGATCTGGATCTGACGCGCATACTCGGTTTCCCCCAGCGTTCCGTTCCAGAGAATCTCCACGTTGAATGCCTGACCGGCGGCGATCGCGCCCGCCTGCACGGTCTGCCAGAACAGGTGCGACGTGCCCTTCGGAATAACCGCGACCACCTTTCTGCTGGAGCGATTGCAGGAGGTAAGCAGGGTAAGGAAAAGCAATCCGGAAACAATTCGGCGAATCATGGCGAGACTCTCAATTGTACTGCCGGATTCTCAAAAGCGCACGCGTTCCGCGCGCGCCACGCCCTCTCTGTTGAGGATGTCGACGTCAACGCTGTCAACCTGCGAAGGATCTCCGGTTATCGGAAAAACCGCCTTCAGCGAGAACAAGCCACCAGGAGCTGGCGCATCGAAATACGTCTTGAAGCTGGCTGCGGCGTCGAACCGGATGGGGCTGGGATTGACCGGCCGCCCGGCGCGATCCATAAAATTGAACGAGAGTTGGGAGACAGTGCGGGTGTTATCGAAGCCGGTTATCTGAACTTCGAGACCGGCAGCGGTGCGAGCGCCCTTAGCGGCATCGATAACCACCGCCACGCCCGGCACAAGCACAGAAAGTTGATCCGCTACGCCCGCGACTTCCGCCGTGAGGACCAGATTCCCGGCCGTCGTACCCGTCTGAAAGACGGCCTCCGTGCGAGATCCGAAGCGGGCAAGACGTTCGCCTTCGACAATCGAGAATTCAACCGACTGGGAGCCGGTGGAGGTGAAGATCAATCCGGGGTCCTGCGTGCCCAGAGAAAGGCGGACGACGCCTTTTCCCGACGTTCGCGGCGCTTCGTCGAAGCGCACGGCGAAGGTAATCTGCTTCCCGCTCTCGACGGCGAGCACTCCCGGGAGCGCAATCCGCGGGCGCGGCAGCGGGGGTTCCACGCCGGCGCCGGTCAGGCTGAACCGGCGGCCGTCCACCGTGAACGTACCTTCACGCAAGCCGACGGTTCGCGGCTCGAAGGTAATTTCAAGCCGTGATGACTCACCGGCTCCGAGCGTGAACGGCAGGGCGGGCACCCTGCTGAAGCGGAAGGAAGCGCCGGAGATCGAGATCGCGTTAACCGTCAGCGGCTGTGCATCCGCGTTCTCAAGCACCACGTCGCGAGTGGTGGAGAGGTCCCGCTCCAGCGCGCCGAATGTAACAGATTGACCGGGATGGATCGCGGAGCGAGCGCCATCGACTTCGACATAGACGTTCGCAACCGCGACGGCGGCCGCGAGCAGGAACGCCGTAAAAGTGTTTACGCGTAGCACGGCGCTGTACCGGCCGGGGCCGGTGGGCGCGAAACGAACTGAGAATTCGACGAAGCCATCCTGATTCACAGGTTGCGGAAGCAGCGGCGCGGAGACAAGGGAAAAGCCCGATCCCGCAATCGAAAGCACCGTGACGGCAGGCGTGTTGCGGACCCGGAACGTGGCAGTCAGCGTATCGGTAGCCGCGATCGTCCCCACGGAGTACTGCGCGCGGATGGCGCGTTCCCCTGTTGCTTCCACCGCGAACACTCCTAACTGCGCGAAGAGACCGGAAGGGAAAAACACGGCGCAAAGAGGCAGGAGCGCGGCCGCTATCCTCTGACAGTGCCTCGCACGGCGCGGCAGGCGAAAACGCCCGCACCACGGAGCAAGGTTCAGTAGCAGACTATCGGCACAACGCCACTTGCTTCTCCCTTGACCGGCGTGGGGCGGAGCCCATGGTCCGTCGGCGGCGCTCTCGCCGGCATTCCCAGGTTGGACGATCCGCCCGGCAATTCTGCCGGAATTTCCAACGTCGGGAAAGCCTGGTGGCGCCGCACAGCCGGCATGAAGGGAGCGTGGGGTCACCGCGTGACCTCCTCCGCCGGCAATTCCCAAACGGCTCCAGTCGCCGCGCGCACGCAGAGCGACTTGCCGTCCGCGGTCAATACATGGAACAGCCTCTCGGACATCTGTTGAATCCGCTTAGGACGTTCCTCCAACTTTACGGGAAACTCATTCACGCGGATTGAGCCGTCTTGACCGGGGGCGATCGAAAAAATGTCACCGTCAAATTCGAAGGGGACACGCTCAGGCACAGGCCCCAAACGCCACATCTCGCGGATATCAGGGAACCATGCAATCGCGGGCTCGCCAGCCGGGTGGAACGCGAACAATGCCGGGCCTGCCGGAGCCGGAAGGCGGGTAACAATCTTCCCATCCGCATCCAGAGTGAGGATCTCATTCGCGGTCTTCCGCAGCGCGAATCTTCCGCTGAAAGCGTACCCAAGGGCTTCCTCGCCGCCGGGCAGCGGCGCAAGAAAATTGCCCGGCACGCCAGCGAGAGCGCGTACCTTATTGTCCGCGCCGCGCACGATTCCGGCGAGAGGCGGAGTGATGCCTGACTGAGCCCATGCGAGAGACGACAGGATGAAGAGTGGCCACTTCATGGCTTTCCTATGGTTACCGTGGGTGCGCCTATGGTCAGAACGACGGGCGGGGGCTGCGGCGGTCCAGGAGAAGCAACGGGTCCGCCGCCGCCCCGGGTGGCGCCCAGGACCCCGCCCAGAGCGCCGGCCGCGATGAGTCCGGCCACAACCCACTTCCGGGAGACGGGCGGCTTCGCTGCCGCTCCCGGCGGACCGCCGGCGACGAATTGCCGCACCACCATTCCGGCTCGGACCTGATCCTTCGATGCCGTAACCCGGATCTCGAACGGGCCCGCGCTGCGGTTCAGGCGCATTCCGTGAACGGACGCGTGCCCGTTAGACCCGCTAATCACAACGTCGGTACCCAACCCGTTCGAGAACACGCCGCCAGGACCTTCTTCCGGAAGACGGAAACTGACAGCCGCGCCATGGATGGGCTGCCCGGTCTCGTCGGTTACCTCAATCGTCAGAGGCCGTGCGCTCCGCGATCCTGCGGGATGGACAGCTCCATCGCCTTCGACCACTCGTAAACGGACGATTACGGTCTGCGCGCACAGAGATACACAGATTGCAGCCAGGAGCACAAGTCCCGTCAGACCGCCGCGCGGAGCAAGATACATGTGATGTTATCGGGGCCGCCCGATTTCCGCGCGGACTCCACAAGCAGCCCGCACTTTTTCTCAAGTGTGTCCTGAGACTCAAGGATGCCTTCGATGAGCTCTTCGCTTACGACGCCGTGCAGACCATCGGTACAAAGCAGGATTTGCGCGCCGGGTTTCAGGCGCAGCGAGTAATAGTTGATGGCGAGCGGCGCGCCAAGGCCCACAGCCATCGTCAACACGTGGCGCATGGGGTGATTCCGGAGAGCTTCTTCTTCGATGCCCAGAGGCCTCCCGACTTCGGCGACCCAGGTCTGGTCCTCGGTGATGGCGCGGAGACGATTCTCGTCGAAAAGATAGGCCCGGCTGTCGCCTACGCTGGCGATGGCGATATCGTCGCCCACTTCGAGAGCGGCCACCAGCGTCGTCCCCATTCCCTCTTTGTCGCGGCTCAGGCTCGCGGATTCGCGAACCTTGCGGTTCGCCTCCTCGACCGCCATCAGCAGAATCTGCGTATCGCGCCGTTTCGACGCCCGGACCGATTCGACTACGGTTGCCGAGGCCATGTGCGAGGCTTCTTCGCCCGCGAGCGCACCGCCCATGCCGTCCGCAATCACGTATAAGCCCGCGTCGGACGCGAGGAGGAAACAGTCTTCGTTATTCGATCGGACACACCCACGATCCGTCAGCCCGTAAGATTCCAGCATCCTCGCTCCGTCAAAGAGACAACCTCAATCCTAATTGAAGCACACGGCCCTCGTTGAGGGTGTTGGTTATTTTGCCGAAGGCCGTCGCGTTGTAGTTCCGCTGCGGCTCATCGAATTGGGGGTGATTGGCGACATTGATGGCCTCGGCCCTGAATGTGATCGCGTGCTCTCCACGAGCGCCCAGGCGCCACTGCCGCGAGAGCGCGGCGTTAAAGTTCAAGATCCCCGCCTTCGTGAACGTTCCGCGGCCGAGCGAGCCGCGTTCCTGTCCCGGCTCAAGGAAGCCGAACCTGTCCCGCCGCAGGATTTGCGGAGTGACGGTGGGATTCGAGAGCGTTTTGCCCAGGATGGAAGGGTCGAGGATATTGGGCCGGTCGCTCGATCCGCCGTCGACGTTTCCGAACCCGGGAGAATCGGACCCCATATAGAGGGTGAGGGGCGTGCCGGATTTCAGCATTCCCGCACCCGACAATTGCCAGTTGCCGGCGATCCGGCCGAGGCTTCCCCGCTGTTGAAACTTTGGCAAATCGTAGGAGTAATAAAGCGACAGCGAGTGCGTGGAATTGAAGTTGCTCAGCCCCTTTCGGTCCTTCTGAGATTCGTATTGCCACTGGCTTCTGGCCCGCGACTGATCGCGGTTGGCGGCGGTTGAAGTATAGTCGGCACCTTCGTCGATCGACTTGCCGAAGGTATACACTATTCCCCCGGCCAAACCCTTGTGAAGTGTTCGCTCGATCGAGGCCTGCCCGGCATCCAGGTAGGCGATGCCGCCATTCACAATGGTCTTGGTTTCGTAGTAGCGGGGATCGGGGCGGCGCTGGTCGATGTTGGCGGTGATAAGCGGCAGGCCGGGGACCGGCACGGCACGATTCTGAATATAGGCGTTCAGGTGCTTGAAAGAGCGGCTACCCACGTAAGATACGCGGACCAGGTAACGTTGGCCCGCGCGCCTTTCGAACGCGAGGTTGTACTGGTGCGAGTACGGCGAAACCATGTCTGGAGACAAGTAAGTGGGTGAACTCCTGATATTCGGATTGCTGAGATCGACTCCGTCGAGCGGCCGGAGCAGATTGGGCGACTGAATCTGCAAGTACCGTACGTTGGGCAGATTGTATCGAATCTGCTGATACGTCACTGGGAGGATCTGGCCAAAAGAGGCCGTATAGCTCGTTCGCATGATCCAGTCACCGCGGACTCGCCAGGCGACGGAAAAGCGCGGGCTGAAGTTATTGCAATCGCAGTGGTAGGGAATGCGTTCCCAGCCGTTCACTTCGACCGGCGCGGTGACCAGGTTGTACCGCAGGCCGTAGTACAACTGAAGACGGCTGTTGATCTTCCATTGGTCCGCGGCAAAACCGTTGGCTTCCCAGTTCCGGTAGCCCCTTCCCATTGGCCCCAACGTGACTTCGTATTGACTCGGAATCCCCATTCGAAGGTTTTCGATGGCCGTGCGTCCATAATTGCTGATGAACAAGAAGAGGCCGCGCTGATTGTTGGTTTCGGTGCCGTTCAGTTGATAGCGGTAAAAATCGCCGCCCCAGGTCAAGACATGCCTGCCGTCCGAGACCGCCTTTCTGAACACCGCGCCCGCGCGGTAGGTGTTGGTGGCGCGGTCGATCGGGTATTCGGAATCGGGGCCGAGCTCTTCGATCTGGTAGCCCATGCGCACGCGGGGGCCCACGGCGTTCGGTTCCGGGCGCAGATTGGATTTTCCCCGAGTGAAACCGGCTCCGACTGAGGCATCGAAGTTGGCGGAGAACTCGCGGCGATAGGTGGCGCGGGCGCGGTGCCCATGGATCTCGGTATCGGGATTTTGGCCGGCCACGAGTTGGAATGCACGCACGGTCTGGCGCGAGATGACGTGCGACAGACTAAGGCGGCCCCTTGCCACGTCGCGATCGAGACGCAGGTCGGCATCCATCTCGTCGATGGTCTGCGGCGAATTCGTGTTCAGGGCGCGCTCGTCGAAGTCGGTACGGTTGGGAAGCGTGGCCGGGTAAGCCGCGAGAAAACGTCCGACAACCGCGCGGATAGCGGGATCGGTGGCGAGCGGTGTCCGTTCGGAGGGCAACGGGACCAGCACATTTCCGTTCACCATCCCGCGAATCTTCCGATTCGTAACACCGCCGGTGAGACTTCCAAGCCCTTTGAAGTTGCCGGAAAACCTGCCGCCGTACTGGTTCTGGCGGGACGGCAACAGGTCACCCACCTGGAAGAATGAGCGCGCGTTGAAGACGCTGTTCTGAAGAGTCTCGAAAAGCTCCGCGTGCCACTGCGTGACCGGCGGCACGGGCCGGAGGACGCTGAGTTCGGCGGCGGGGCGACCATGCTCGGAGGTGTACGAGCTAACTTCGACGGGTGGCTGAGTGACGGCCGTTACATTGCCTCCGAGGCGGATGCCCAGTTCCTTCTGCGCATTTGTGTCGATTCGGCTGAAGAAGACGTTTTCGTTCCGCTGCGCCGCGGCGCTGCGCTGCGGCGGAGCCGGCGGCCGGTTCTCGGACGGCTTGAAGTCCGGTTTCGGTTGAGCGGCGGCGGTCACCGCCAGGAACACGGCGGCACGAAAGAGACGGTGAAGCATCGAATAATCCAATTTAGCACGAGCGAAGCGAGTTCATCGCCGGTAGGAATCCCCGTCCACGCGGCGATTCGACCTGCGATGGCGCGGCTCGCTTCATTTAAGAGCGGGATCGCCGTTCCGCAGCGGCCGGACCTCCCCTATCGAGAGCCGGTCTTGAGACTTGGGACCGGGCAGGGAGGCGGCGGGCGCAGAAAAACCAATTTCGATTTTCCGTTCCAGTGGTCGTGGAAGAAGCGGGGCGGCGAGAGGCTCTGGTGCGAACATAAAGGTGCCGCGCGGCCTTGACTGAAACTTGCCGTCTCGATTGGGCGTGATCCGGCTAGGCAGCCAAGGCCGCTTGCCAGATCTCTGACATCGTCGCTTTTGGCAAGCCCAACTTGCGCATCTTGAACTGTCCCTTCTTGATCTTCTCTGCCAGTTCGATTCCGCCGATCATCACTTTCGCTGTCTCGAAGCTGTTCAGCCCCAACATCGGCCGCAACCGCTGTTTGATTCGCCCATAGTCTTGCTCGATCAGGTTGTTCAGGTATTTGCTGCTGCGCACTCGCACTCGCTTCGAAAACTCGCCAGTCTCCTTCCGATCGGCCACCCCTCGATGCGACGCCGCATACGGGTCCGGCATCGCCTTGGCCAGCGCCCGCTGCCCCTTCATCGCTTTGCGCAGAAACGCCTTGGCCGCGTTCACACCCGCCGCCGGCTCAATAAGAAGTCCACCGTCTTGCCCGCTTTGTCAACCGCTCGATAAAGGTACAGCCATTCGCCGCGCACCTTCACGTAGGTCTCGTCCATCCGCCAGGAGCCACCCACCGGTCGGCCGTACCGTTTCCACCGTTTCTCGAATTCCGGCGTGTAATGCGGACCATGTCTCGGCAGCCAAGCTTGAAACTCAAGCACCACGGAACGCACAACACAACAATCTCAGCGTCGAAATGGCGGCCTCCGAACAACCCTTCGAACGGTACGAATCGGGACATTTCCTCATCTTCGATGATGTCGCTGATTCTGCACCAGAGCCAGCCGGAAAGCCATGATATACTCACCCCAAAGCTGCCTTGGAGGTTTCACTAATGCGAGTTCTCGTCCTCATTGCCGCGTTCGCGATGAGCCTTTACGCCCAGTCGTCCGGATTCCAGGGAGTGGTCACCGACCCGAGCGGAGCGGCGATTCCTGGCGTGGAACTGCGCATCGTCAACATCGCCACCGGCGTTCCGAACAGCGCCGTCAGCAATGAGCAAGGATTTTACTCGGTCCCGCTGCTCGCCCAGGGGACCTACCGGATCACCTTGTCCAAAGCCGGATTCGGCACTACCACCCGCGACAATCTGAAGCTCGACGTGGGCCAAGCCGCCCGCGTCGACTTCGAACTGAAGATCGGCAACGTGGCCGAGACGGTGGAAGTCTCGGCGGCGGCGCCGCTGCTCGAATCGGAGTCGACCGTGATGGGCCAGGTGATCGAGAACAAGCGGATCGTCGAAATGCCTCTGAACCTGCGCAATTATCTCGAACTGGCCAAGTTCTCCGCCGGCGTGTTGCCCGCGCGTTCGCTCGGTCGTGGATCGCGCACGGCCGGCGAAGACGGTACGGAAGGCGGATTCATCGCGTTGGGACAGCACGCCTACCAGACGCAGGTGCTGCTCGACGGTGTGGACAACAGTTCGCGGGCCTCGGGCGGTCCGCTGGGATTCCAATCGCAGGCGGTGAAGCCTCCGGTCGACGCCGTGGAAGAGTTCAAGGTGGTGACCAATAACAACTCCGCCGAATACGGCAGCCGGATGGGCGGCAAGGTGCTGGTATCGACCAAGTCCGGCACGAACCAGTTCCATGGGTCGGCCTACGAATTCCTGCGAAATCAGAAGTTCGACGCGTCGAACTTCTTCGCCAACCGGAGCGGGTCGCCGAAGCCCACGCTGCGGCAAAATCAATACGGCGCGACCATCGGCGGACCGATCATCCAGAACCGGTCGTTCTTCTTCTTCAGCTACCAAGGCACCAGGATCCGGCGAGGGCAGACCTTTACCAGCACAGTTCCGGGCGCGGCCGCGCGCGGCGGCGAATTCTCCGGCGAGGGTGCCCGGCGCAATCAAATCTTCGATCCGGACACCACGACCGGAACCGGCGCCGCGGCAACACGGATTCCGTTCCCCGGCAACCGGAGTCCCGCGGCGAGGTTCGATCCGGTCGCCAAGGTGATCGCGGACCTCTATCCGCTGCCCAACATCGCCGGCCGCGACGCGCTCGCGAACAACTTTTTCTTTGCGCCCACCGACATCGAAAACTCCAACCAGTACGACATGCGCGTCGATCACAACTTCTCCGGCAAGGACCGCGTATTTGGCCGTTGGAGCATCCGTCGCGACGACAAACTCCAAAACGGACCGCTGCCGATTTCGGCGTCCGGCGGCGGCTCCGGACAGACGATCAAGCTGCCCGGCGACAACTGGGTCGGCGGCTGGACACGGTCGCTTTCGCCTAGCATGTTCAACGAACTACGTTTCGGCTACACACACTTCCCCACGCGCTTCGACCTGCTCGATACCGAGAATCTGAACAAGAAGTACGGGATCAAGGGCGCGCCGGGCGACGCCATGAATGACGGACTCGACCACGGCC
>SXGT01695679.1_pt1 | contig 17545 bp, 23 predicted proteins | sample 3176221 | NCBI WGS metagenome assembly SXGT01 (sample SAMN11356862, study PRJNA531348) | freshwater metagenome | isolation source: freshwater sample F1-120 | place: China: Fuxian Lake, Yuxi | collected 2017-12-25
ACGTCCGCCGCCACGTGACTGGGGATGCCGCCCGGCCATGAGAATTGCCCGAACAACCGCAGCATGCCCTGCCCGTCGCGAGTCACGTCGTGGTACAGGTCGGCATAGGTGCCTTCGAGCCACGTGTTCGCCACGATCCCGGGGCCACCGTGACCGGGACCGGTCACATAGATGACGTCGAGATCGTGTGTCGCGATCACCCGCTGCAAGTGCGCGTACAAGAGGTTCAGGCCCGGGACCGTGCCGAAGTGACCGAGGAGTCGAGGCTTGACGTGCTCGGCGCGGAGCGGTTCACGCAAGAGCGGATTCGCCAGCAGGTAGATCTGTCCGACGGACAGGTAGTTCGCCGCCCGCCAGTACGCGTCGATGCGTGCGAGCTCTCCTGGGCTGAGCGGTTCGTCGGAAACGCTTCGCATCATGGCTCTCCTTCGCGCTGCGCGCGAGTCGGCGCGCGGGGCGCCGAGATCGGTTCGCGTCACATGTGGGTCGCCAATGCCGCGAGCTGGGCGGTGTGCCCGGTCGTCACGATCTCACGGACCTCGGCGGGATCGTCAGTCAGGTGCAAGAACTCGAGGTCGACCACATCAACGCGTCTGGCCGTCAGCACCTCGGCGCGCAGCCAGTCGAGCAGACCGCGCCAGTGATCGACCCCGACGAGCACGACCGGGAAGTTCGTGATCTTGCCGGTCTGAATGAGCGTCAGCGCTTCGAACAGCTCGTCGAGCGTCCCGAATCCTCCCGGGAGCACGATGAACGCGGACGCGTATCGCACGAACATGATCTTGCGGACGAAGAAATACCGGAACGTCAGCGCGAGATCGACGAACGCGTTCGTCGCCTGCTCTCGGGGCAGCTCGATGTTGAGGCCGATCGAGCGTGCGCCGACATCGCGGGCGCCCCGGTTTGCGGCTTCCATGAGGCCGGGCCCGCCGCCAGTGATCACGTCGAATCCGGCTCGCCCGAGCGCGGCGGTGACGCGCCGCGCGAGCGCGTACTCAGGACCATCGACCGGCGCGCGGGCCGACCCGAAGACCGACACGGCGCGCGTGATCCCGACCATCGAGGCGAACCCCGTGGCGAGCTCGGCTGCGATGCGCTCGACGCGCTCCGGATCGATGGTCGAGAGCGCGGGATGGCCGCACGCGCGCAGCAGGTCCTCGTCACGGCACAGCGCCCCGCCAACTCTTGGCGATTCCGAAGCTGTCACGCCACCGGCTCCGGCAGATCGGTGGGCCCGCTCGCCATGGCCTCGGCCCGAGGTGCACGCGGAAGCTGCAGTCGCTTCAAGAGCCGCGCTTTCACCGCGACGATGAGACTCGAGCCTGACATCGACATCGCCGCGATTTCCGGCCCCAAGACGAGTCCAAAGACGGGTTCGAACACGCCAGCCGCGATCGGCAGCGCGATCGCAACGTCGAGCGGGTCCGAGCACATCAATACTACGTCGGCGGTCTCGATTGCGACATCAGTACCCGCGCCGATCGCGATGCCGACATCGGCTTGCGCGAGCGCGCGTGCGTCGCCGACCATCGCCACCTTCGCTGCGCCGCCCTGGAACTCAGCGATCTTGGCGGCCTTGTCGCCCGGCAGGAACTCGGCGATGACGGTGTCGGTGCGGAGCTGTTCCGCGATGCGTGACGCGGTGGCCTGGTTGTCGCCGGTCAACATCCCGACCCGGGCACCGGCAGTGCTCCCGTTGTCGTGCCGGTGACCCATCGCGCACCTTTCGATTGTGTCCGCGTCTCGCGCTCTCGGCCTTGTGCGACCACCAGCCGTCTACTACACCGTATCGTCGGCGCGGTCCAGCCGCGGCTGGGCGGGAATCGCTGGCTTCTCGGTGCATGCGCGGCGCGAATCGGGGAATGGCGGTCAGAAGGGGCCGCGCCCCGTTTCCTGAGTACCGGCTGTGACGTCACCCGCTGGGTTCCGCACGCGTTTGGATGGATGGTCGGTGCCGCGAGCATCGTCTCGGTGGCGTGGGGTTATCAGACGGCACAACGCCGAGTTCAGCCGCAGACCGAGGTGGACGCGGCCGGGCGAACCGCCTGACGATGCACGGAACACCGCGCGGCCGATCGCGGTCTCTCAGGTCACGACGCAGTGTCGTGAGAGGTTCCGATCGTTGGGACCGCGAACTCGTAGTCGGATCCGGTATCGGGCAGGACATGCCTTTGGGTCGGTCGGGCACGCCGTCCATGTCGTTGCGGAGCGCGAGTCGTGCCAATGGACCGTGGTGGCTGCGGGGAGATCGTTGCCGAGGCTGATCTGTGCAATTTCGCCGCGTGTGAATCGAAGTTCGGTACGGGGCGATAGTGACGCCAGCGAGGATCGCCCGCCGCCACGAACGCACGACGGGCACGGCTATGAGGTCGGTGCCATTTCGGGCAGGGGACACGCCGCGGCATTGCGCCACGCGACGCGCAGGCCCCGGGCGATCAGCGCGAGCGACCCGACGCCGAGCAGGGGTTGGAGCGGCGCGAAGAAGTTCAGCGCGCCTGCCGTTCCTAGTAGCCCGACGACAAGCTTGTTGCAGACCGGGCACCCGATCGCCAGAAGTGTGCCGATTCCGCCACCCGCGACGGATGCCTCGACGCGACGGTTCGCCTCGCGTCGTAACGCGATCGTCGCGCCGAGCAACACCGAGGCGATCACCCAGAACACGTAATCCTGCGGGCGCGTCGGCGTCATCCGTCGGAACCAACCGTTGGCGACAAGGCGGGTCGGAATCGCCAACACCGCGCCGACCAACACACTCGCGAGGATCCACCGAGCGACCAGGCGCGGGCCGATCGCGACGCTGGATCTGGCCGAGATGCGGGCGTTCACCCCGGTTTCCACAGCTGGTCTGTCCGGGGAGCCCTTCATCATCGACGACAGACTGTAGTCATTTGCCGCAGTGACTCAGCATCGCGGTGATGGCTTGTTCTGTGGCGGCGCGTCCCGGTACCGTGGCCGCTTTGGGCTGCGAGGAGATGGACGAAGTGTCGCAACGTCGCGCGATGGGCGCTCTTGAAGCCGAAGTGCTTGAACAGCTGTGGGGTTTCGGCCGTCCCGCGACACCGAGTGATGTGCTCGATGGGCTCGACAGCGACCTTGCGTACACGACGATCATGACCATCCTCACGCGCCTCTGGGAGAAGGGATTGGTCACGCGCGAGCGCGAGGGACGAGCCTTCGCGTACTTACCGGTGTTTAGCGAGGCCGAGCTGGCCGCGCAACGCATGCAGGAACTGCTTGACGCAGCACATGACCGGCGCGGTGCGCTCACCAAATTCGTCGAGACACTCTCGGCCCGCGACGCACGCTCGTTGCGCGCGATGCTCGGTCGACCGCGCCGGTGAACCACGACCTCCTCGACGCCGCGCTCATGCCAAGCGCCATCGTCATCGGCGTCGTCACTGGCGGCGTGCTCATCCCGAGCGTGATGACACCGCGACACGCAGCGCGAGTCCTGAGCGTGTTCTGCGTGATCGGAGCCTTGGCGCTGGGCTGGGTGCTCTTCTTGGTGGCGGCCGCGAATGTGGTCCAGATTCATGGCATCGCCGAGCGCATCCCGTTGTGCGGCGACATCTTTGGGCGCCACCGTGACCTGCCGACGCCACTCGGCCTCGGATCGATCGCGCTGCTCGTCGCCTCGACGATCGCGGCGACGCGCACTCGGCGCGTGCAGCGACGACTGCGAGCGGGGGCCGGAGCTGGGGCGCACCCGGTGGAGATCGTGCCGTCGGATCGACCAACGGCGTTCTCGCTGCCCGGGCGACCCGGCCAGATCGTCGTGTCAACCGCGATGCTGCGTGTGCTGGACGCGGACGAACAGGGCGCGTTGTTCGCGCATGAACGTGCCCATCTGGAATATCACCACCACCGTTATGTGCGGGTGACCGAACTGTGCGCGGCGGCGTTCCCGCTGCTTCGACCGATCGCCCGGCGGGTGCGATTTGCCGTCGAGCGTTGGGCCGATGAGGTCGCGGCGATCGCGGTGGGTGATCGGCAACTCGTTGCGCTCGCGCTCGCAAAGGCGGCGCTCGTCGATACGACTGCATCGGGCGCGTTGGCGCTGAGCGATTCTGGTGTGGTCGAGCGAGTCGAGGCACTACTCAGCCCGCCTCGGCGAGCAAGTCGCGTCGCGATTGGTTTGGCCTGTGTCGGTATCGCGATGGTGGGTGGCGCGCTGAGCGTGTCTGCTGTGTTGGCCCATCATTGGTTGACTGCGCTCCTCGGCCTGTGCGCGCCATGATCTAGATTCGCTTGTGATCGATCAAGCGCTCCTCGACCAGGCACGCGCGCTCAGCGCGCGGGAACAGGGTCTCGCCGTAGTTACCACCGCTCGAGCCAATGGTTCGGTTCACGCTTCGGTCGTCAACGCCGGCATCATTGCCGACCCGCGCAGTGGCGAAGCGAGTGTCGCATGGGTCGCGCGTGGCCGGTCGCACAAACTTGTCCTGTTGCGCGCGCGGCGACAAGCCACGGTCGTGTTTCGCTCCGGCTGGGAGTGGGTGGCAATCGAAGGAACCGCGGAGCTCGTGGGACCGCACGACCGCCATCTCGCCATCGCCGCTGAGGAGCTTCCGTTGCTCCTTCGCCAGATCTACGCCGCGGCGGTCGGCGGGACGCCCGACGCATGGGCGCCGCTCGACGCGACGATCTCTGCCGAAGGTCATTGCGCGGTGCTCGTCCGACCGACCCGCGCCTATGGGAGTCCTGCCGAATAGCTCAACGCCCGTGCTCGTACTCCCAGTGCCAGGGTTCGCGGGGCACGTCCTCGAAGAAGCCGAACCTCGACGCGTTCGCCCGTAGCCAGGCTTGGCCGTCGGCATTGACGTCGACATCGATGGCGAGGCCCCAACCGTGTTGGCTCGTTCCCGGTACGGCCGCCAGACCACCATTGGAATACAGCCCCTTGCGGCGAGCGAGGTCGACCTGTCCGGCGTAGTCGCGGTATGCGCCCGTCGCGCCGATCTCGACGCCGGCGGAGGCGGCTGCCGCCCGCATCCTTCGGAATGCATCCGCCGCAGCGGGCGCTAGGCGATGGGATCCGATGCCGATTGGAGCGAGATTCCCGTCTGCTAGTCGCCCGTTCCGACCCGTGGTTTCTGGCGCGGCCCGCACTTCGGTCGCACCCGTGCTCGGGGTCAGCGCTGCTGTGAGCGCGGTGGCGAATCCCGACGCTGGCGCCGGCCGAGCCGGCGATCCGGAGGCGCGCTCGATCGCCGCGATTCGGTTCTGCACCGCGCTCAAGCCCTCCAGCGCCACGATTCTTCAGTCGGCATCCTCGTCGGCTTCCTGAGCGCGTCGCTTCGGATCAATCGTGGGATCCGGCACACGTCGCCCGCGTTGGCCTCGGACCGCTTCCCCGAGCATGTGGAGATACCGCGATGTAGTCGGCGGTCGATGGAGATGTCGATCGTGAACCCACCACGCAACGACCGCGAATACGGTGGCGAGGGAGATCGCGACCCGAGGGTGGATCGTTCCGACGACGACACGCATCCACGCAATATACGACAATGTGTCGTAGTTATCTCATCACCCTGATTTCCCTGGTCAAAAGGAAGTTCGCAGAGCGGTGCAATCAGCTACGTCGTGTCGTTGCTACGGTGCCCGGAGTCATGGTGGCGTCGAAATCGGTCAGAAGGCCGCGCGCGTTCAGAATGTTCGTAGCCCTCGCGCTGGTCGGCGCGGCGCTCGGGCAAGGCCCGACCGAAGGCCTCGCTCAGTCGACCGCCGACGACTTTGACGCAGCACGTCAACGACTTGATGAACTCCAGGATCAGGCCAACGATCTTGCCGCCGGTTACGCCGAGGCGTATGGGCGATCCTCGGCGTTGGAGCAGCAGATCCTCGAGATCGATAGTCGGATCGAGGGGTTGGTGCGCGACCAGCGTGCGCGTCGCAAGATTCTTGGTGTACGGATAGTCGACGTGTACGTCTACGGCGCGAACGCCGACGCGTCATCGCTGCTCATCGACGGCGACTCCGCGATGGACTCCGCTCGCCGCGCGTTGTTCGCCAAGCTGATCTCGGATCGAGATCGAAACGCACTCGACGACTTGCGGGTGCTCGGCCAAGACGTCGCCGCCGTGCGCGACGAACTGCGCATCGCGAAGGCCGAACAAGACACCCTCGCCGCTCAACTCGAACGAGAGTCTGCGGAGCTCGACGAGAAACTGCAGGACGCACAACGGATCCGTGATGAACTCGGCGACCAACTCATTGCCGAGGAAGCAGCCGAACGCCGCGCCGCCCAAGCACGAGCACGCGCGGAATTTGCGGCGCGAGTACGCGCCGCAGCCCAGGAGACGCAAACCAGCACTACGGCGTCAGATGATCACAGCGATCCCGACGTGTCACCGGCCGCACCAGACGAACCTGCGGTAGGGGACGGCAGTTACGGTGTCGAGATCTGTCCGATCCGCGGGGCGGTGGCGTTCAGCGACACGTGGGGCGATGCTCGACCCGGCGGCCGGTCACATCAGGGTGTCGACCTGCTCTCGCCGTCCGGCACACCGAATGTCGCGGTCACGTCGGGTCGCATCGAGCAGGACTACGGCGACCGCATGGGCAACGCCATCTTCCTATACGGCAACAACGGCAACACCTACTACTACTTCCACCTCTCCGCGTTCGAGGGCGACCCACGCGATGTTGCGCAGGGCGAAGTCATCGGCTACGTCGGATCCACCGGCGCATCCGGAGCGAACCACACGCACTTCGAGATCCACCCAGGCGGCGTGGGAGCGATCAATCCCTACAACGCGGCACGTGCCGTCTGCTGACGCGACGATTCGGGCGCATCACCGCGAGCGGCGCGCCAAGCCGTCGAGCACGCCCCCGGCGGCGCCCGTCGCTCGGTCGCGTGACCAGCGATGCGCCAGACGGAGGTGCACGTAGGTCCACATCGCGGCGTTGAACATCACGGTCGCGGCCTCGCGAGGATCGTCCTGCGCGGCGAGCGTGCCGTCAAGCACGCCGTCGCGCAGCAGCCGTTCGAGCGGCGCAACGAAGCGGGCGTCGGTCAGGATCTCTGAGTTCCGGGTGTCGTCAACATGGCGATGGAACGGCGACTCCGCGCCTGCGAACAGTCCAGCCAGGAACTGCAAGTGACTGTCCGCGACTCGGAACAACGACTTCCAGAGTGCGTCGAAGCGCTCGGCTGCCGTGCCGGGGGCCGAAAGCGCTGGGATGACTGCGGCCTCGAACTCAGTGGCGACACGCGTCGCGACTGCCTCGAGAATCTCCGCTCGGCCGATCCCTCGACGGTGCAGCGTCACGCGTGAGCGCCCGGCCATTGCGGCGACGCGATCGACTGTCGCGCCGTCGATTCCGAAGTCGCGAATGACCTGGAGGGCAGCGTCAAGAATCCGCGCCTCGACCGGCTCGGACGTCGCTCGCCTCGATGCCTTTGACGTCGTCACCGCAACCGCCTATCGTCCGCAACATGACTGTTGCATCGTCGCATCATAGACGTAGCTGCCCGAGTGAGTCGACCTCCCGATGGTGGTTGGCCGTCGCAGCGGGGCTGACGGCGCTGGGCGCGGTCTACTGGGATGACGCTTGGCACACCGATCGCGGTCGCGACGACTTCTTCGTTGCGCCCCATATGGTGCTGTATGGCGCCGTGCTGGTCCTGGGGATGGTCATGACGTTGTGGGCGCTGGCGTCGTGGCGACGTGGCGAGAGCGATGGTGCCCCGGGTCTCGCATTGCTCGGGGTGGCCGCGGTGATCGCGTCTGCGCCGCTGGACGACGCGTGGCACCGGTTGTTTGGACGCGACGCGGTGATCTGGTCGCCCCCGCATCTCGTCGGCGTCGCGGCCACGTTCACGGTTGCGGTGGCCCTCGCCCGCGGCGTCACGAGCGTCGCCGGTCGAACGGTTCTGGCTGCGGCCGCGAACACGTTGGTGCTGGGCGCCGCGATGGTGCTCGTCATGGAGTTCGAGGCTGACGTGCCGCAGTTCAGCGCGGCGTTGTATCTCCCGGTCGTGTGCGCAACGGTGGTGTTCGTTCTGCCGGTAATGCGGTCTCAGGACCAGCGTCAATTCGCGTTCACGTACGCGACCTTGGGGTACACCGCGATCCGCGTCGCCATCGTCGTCGCGCTGGCGATCGCTGGGTTCTCGACGCCGATCGTGCCACCCCTCCTGCTGGTCGCGGTCGCGGCCGATCTCGCGGGACGGTATCGAGGCTGGTCGATCGTCGCAGTGCCCATCGCCGTGCACGCCATCTACCTGCCGTGGCTCGTGATCGTGCCGCACGGGATCGACCTTACGGCGAACGAGATCATCGTGTCGGTCCTGCTGAGTCTGGTGGTCGCGGTCGTTCCGACGGTGTGGTCGAGGGTACATCGCCTGGTCGTTCCCGTGGTCGAGGCCGCCATCGCGATCGCGCTGTTCGCGTCGGTTGCTGGTGCGCACGATCCCGGCCAAGGCGTGGAAGACGCTGCTGTCACCTTCGAGATCGATGTCGTTGATGCGCTCGCGAACATCGAGACTGTCGTTGCCGGCGACGACTGTGCTCGCCTCGTGCCGTATCGAATCGTGGCGCGACGTGGTGGTGACGAACGCAGCGCGACCTTCACCTCACGGTCGGCGTGTGGAGCGCACGGCGCGATCGACCTCCCACGGCGCGGCCGCTGGTTCGTCTACGTCGAGTATCGACGAAGCGAGCGTCAGCTCGAGGCATGGGTGCCCATCGAGAGCCCGAATTCGACCGCGCAGGTCACGCGACGCCTGTACGTGCCGCCCCGCCGAGAGGGCACGCCGTGGCAGGGGGTCGCCGGTGGCGCGCTCCTGCTGGCCGCTGTCGGTCTGGTCGTTCACGCCCGTCGAATTGGTGTCAGGGCAGCCCACCCGAGGTCCGACGCAGTCGAGTCAGCTGACGCGATCGAACAGTCCGAAGAACCACGCCGATGAACCTGCGACCAGAAGCGCAAGCGCTGCGTATCCCTCGCTGTGCCCGCCCGGTAGCGCGCGGGTGAAGTCGTTGACCACGAAGATGGCCGCACCCAGCGTGATGAGCAACGCGCCAACTACCCGGTGCCACATAGGTCGGAGACGCAACTGCCGGTCCAGCGGCGGCGTGTAGCGACCTTGTCGGCTCTGCGATCGCCTTGGGCGAGTCGTCCGTTTCGCCACCACGAAAGGAAAGCTACTACGTGATGTCGTAGCACTGGAACTCCAAGCGCGTGGAGACGAGGAGCACCGCTGGTCCTTTGATGCCAGGATGTTGGCGGTGGAGGCGGATATGGGCTCGGATGTGGCGACGCGGACTGTGGTCTTCGCGGATCTTGTCGGTTTCACGGCAGCTACCGATATCCACGGCGACGAGACGGCGGTCGACCTCGCGCGGCGGCTCGCCAGCGCCACGATCGCGGCACTTCCGAATCGAGGTCTCTTCGTCAAGGCCATCGGTGACGCCACACTCTGTACCTTCGACGAACCGATCGCGGCGGTGGGATTCGTCGATCGTCTCCTCCAGATCGCCGCCCACGAACCCGACTTTCCTGCGCTGTGTATCGGTCTGGACCATGGGCCTGTGTTGGCGGCTCACGGCGACATCTTCGGATCTACTGTCAACATTGCGTCGAGGCTGAGCAGCGCAGCACGCCCCGGCCAGGTCCTCGCGACGAGCGCGGTCGCGTCCAGCGGCCTCCCGATCCGAGAAGTCATCTCCCTCGGTCCGATGCAACTTCGTAATATCTCGGACCCGATCGAGGTATTCGATCTCCGGTTCAGCATCGACACGGTGGAGCGTCGCGTCGACCCCATCTGTCAGATGCTCGTTCGTGAGACGACCGCATTGCGTCTCGGCGCCGGTACGAACGACGAGCAATGGTTCTGCTCGCGTGACTGTCTGGATCGATTTCGGTTTCGCCGCGACTCCGGCCGACCTCTCGGAGAAGGTCGGCCGGAGTGAATGCGGCGTGAGTTCCTCGTCGGAAGCCGTTCATCGCGCGTCATCTCTGACCGCGCGAATCTCGGTCAGCCGATTCTGATCTCCGCCCGCATCCCGGCAGCCCAGTGACCGGGTTCATGGCAGCCGATCAGGATCGTCCCCGACTCCCGAAACGTGTAGTCGAGTGTCCCGGTTGCGCCGGGTTCGAGCCGCAGTGGGATCCCCGGATCAGCAGAATCGGCTTGTGGGTCCATCGCCGCGCCGTGCTCTGTGGTCATCGTGCTCGCGGACATCTCTGCCTCGTGGGCTTCTTGGGCAGCTTCATCGCCGATGAACGCCTCGTGGGCGATCGCGCCCTCGTTCTCGAACCGGAAGGTGACGGTGTCACCGACTGCTACTTGGATTCGGTCCGGTTCGTAGCGGGTGTCGCGCATCGCGATCTCCACGACGCCGTCCGAGTCGGGGGTGATGGTGCTATCGCTGCCACCTCCGCAGCCGGCCGCGATCAGGGTCAGGGCAGTGAGCGCGAGCAGGGGCGCGCGCAGTACGTATCGCATCTTGTTCTCCTCGAAGTCGTAGCTGAACCGGCGTCGCCGGCAGGTCAGGCAGCGAGGAGAAGCTTCGGAACCGGAGGCTCGGGGCACGGCGCGATCTGTGCGACGCGACGCAGAACGGGTATTCCGCGGTGCGGAAGCGGTCGGCGCCGCGGCCCGGCCCCGACGACGACCAAGAGCGCGAACCTGCACGCCGACAATCCCGCCGCGGTGTCGACGAGCAGATGGTCGAACTCCGTCGTCGCACCCTGCTCGAACGACATGTCCATCGTCGCGCGTGAGGTGCCGTGGTCGGACGTCGAATGGGCAAGCAGGTGCCCACCCACGAGCGCCAACAGGCCGACGAGCGCGACGGCGGCGCCTTTGCCACGCACGACCCGGAGCGCTCGCCGTTCCATGCGACCGAGGCTACGGCGCGGGTCGGGCGGGCCCGAATCGTCGGGCCGCGCGCAGGATCGGATGGCGACGACCGCCCGGGGGGAGTAGGCGGTCCGAATACGTAGCGGCCCGCAACGCGGTCCGTACCCGGGTCGGATGTTCTCGACGCTGCGGATGTCGGAGGCTCGTCGGGTGGAGAGCCTCGTCAGAGCCCTCATCAGAGCCGCGACCACCGCGGTGCTGGTCGCCGTACTGGTCGCGGGGGCGCGGCCGGTGATGGCGGACGAACCGGGCGAGAGCACGGTGGCGAGTGAGCTGATCCGCCAGGCGATCGCGTTGATCGTCAACGCGCCCGACGCGATCGATGCCGTCGGGGAGAAGGTCGGCGACGCACTCGAGGTGGACGACCAAGCCGGTGTGGACATTTCCTTGGTGCACCAAGCCGACGAGGCGCTGGGCGTGGGCGATTTGCACGAGGCGAGGGCGCTGCTCGAGCGATCCATCGGCGCCCGGCCGCATCTCGGGACGAACGACGTGGCAGTCATCGGTGAAGTGAGCGAGGACCGGACGGCCCGCGGCGCCGAGGCCGGCAACGCGCCGATCCTCGATCCGCTCGACACCGGCGGCCTCGACGGAGGTGACGCGACGGCGATCGTCGCGGGGGTGGCGCTGATGTTGGCCGGGGTGTTCCTCGGCCTGCGGTGGCGTCCTTCGCGAGCGAAGGAGATGTGAATGGCGACCACCGCGGATCCACGGAGCACGGCGCTCGCGCGGCGGGGCGCGTTCCGTAGGGCACTGGATGTCCTCGACGATCGGCTCGGCCTCAAGGCGTTGCAGTATCCGGTGCCCGAGCACGCAAACAACCTGAGCTGGAGCCTGGGTGGCCTGACCGCCGTTGCGCTGTTGGTGCTGATCGTCACCGGGGTGGTTCTCACTCAGTTCTTCAACCCGATGCCTGAAGAGGCCAACGCGTCGGTACGGCGCATCGTGGCAGACGTCAAGTTCGGCGCACTGGTCCGCGGCGTGCACTTCTGGGCCGCCCAGGCGATGTATGTGTTGGCCGGGATGCACCTGCTTCGAGTGTTCCTGACCGCGTCCTACAAGCGACCACGAGAAGCGAACTGGCTGGTTGGCGTCGGCATGTTTGCCCTAGCGATCGGAGCGATCTTCACCGGCACGGTCATCAAGTGGGATCAGGAAGGCTTCGAGGCACTCGCCCACAATCTCGAGGTCGGCCGCCTGCTCGGCGGTGGCGGGTTCTGGTTCTCCGCCGAATTCTCTGCCGACCTACCGCTCATCGTGCGGCTCTACGTCGCTCACGTCGCCATCATCCCTGGGCTGATCCTCGGACTCCTTGCGTTGCACTTCCTGTTGGTGAAGCGCCACGGGGTTTCGTCGCACCCCGCCCTCGCCGATGCCCCAGCAGAACCGCGGGAGCCATTCACGCACCACCTGCGCCGCCTCGGGACGTTCGGCCTCGTGTTGGTCGGCGCACTGCTGGTCATGGCCGCGCTCTTCCCGCCCGGTGTCGGCCCCACGCCCGTCGAAGGCATCGAGGTCACGCGGCCGCTGTGGATGTTCTGGTGGCTGTTCACCATCGAGAACTGGTGGGGGGTCGAAGCGATCCTGTGGGGCGCGCTCGCGCTGTTCGCGCTGCTGGTGGCAGTCCCGTTCGTCGACCGTCGCGGCGAACGCAGGTGGCGCAAGCGTCCCGTTGCGCTCGGCATGGCCGCCGCGGTGCTGCTCGCGATGATCGTGCTCACGTACGTGACTGCAACCACGAGCGCGGTCGAGCACCTGTGACGAAGCGCGTGCGCCGGACATTCTGGGCACTCATGGCGCTCGCGGTCGTGGCGTCGGGCGCTCTCTCGAGCGGGCTCGCCGCACCGTCCAGCCCGGTTGCAGGTCTCGCGGTTGCTGTGAGCGCGCCCGTGCTCGCGGCGGCATCGCTCTTGGCAGTGCGCATCTTGGTCGTCCTCGGGCGGCGCGGACCGTGACGCGACACCTCGCGCCTCGTCGCGCCGAGGTAGCCGACGCAGCACCGAGAGTGTCAGCCGGTGGTGTTACCGAGCATTCGGTCGATCTGAGCCTGATGCTCCTCCATCAGCTTTGCGAACTCCCCCGTGCGCATCTGCTGCCACATCGGGTCGGCGTCCATCAACGCCAGCATCGCCGGCGTGGCGTCTACTCGCATCCGCACCATCATCACTTGGTGGCGGTCCAGCATCTGCTGCACATCGCCCGAGATGATGGCGTGGTCGAGCCGAGTCGCCGAACGACCGCCGGCGGAATCCGAATCGCCGAAGAACGCGGCACCGACGCCGAGGCCCACCACAAGGAACGCGACCGGCGCGACGACGAAGCGCAGCCAGCCCCTGATGACTTGTCCGATGGTTTCTCTCATGCTCCCGCTCTGCATGACGCACCTCCTGCTCGCTTTTTCGAGTGTGCGAGATCCGGAGCGGTGAATGCATCCGTGGAAACCAGGGATCGGATTGCGGGATGGTCACATTCGACCTTCGCTACGCAGCCATAGGGGCGAATGACCCTGTGACGACACGATGTCGTAGTCGAGGCTCACCTTGCGGACTGCAGCGCTGACCCAGAGGGCGGTATCGAGATGGACGGCTACGGATACGGGCTTTGGGCGCTCGTTGTGATCAACGTCGCGGTGTTCGTGATCTTCGCGATGAGCTTCTTCCACCCGACGACCCGCCGCGACTGGAAGGCGATGGGCGCGTTCTCGGCCTTCGTCGTGGCGCTGTTCACGGAGATGTACGGAATCCCGCTCACGATCTACCTGCTCAGCGGAGTGTTCGGTGATCGCCTCGGCCTCGACCTCACGCACAACGGCGGGCACCTGTGGGCGGAACTGATCGGCTGGAACGGCGACCCGCATTTCAGCCCCTTCCACATGATCAGCTGGGTGCTGATCGGCGGCGGCTTCTGGCTGATGTCGGCCGCGTGGCGGCAACTGTGGCAGGCAGCCCGCGAAGACCGCCTCGCGACAGGCGGAGCGTACGCGCGCGTCCGACATCCCCAATACGCGGGGTTCATTCTCGTGATGCTCGGTTTCTTGTTCCAGTGGCCGACGCTGGTGACGCTCGTGATGTTCCCAATACTCGTGTGGATCTACCGACGCCTCGCGGCCGGGGAAGAGCGGGAGATGCAGGCACACTTCGGACCAGCCTGGGACCTGTACGCGGCGCGCACCCCCCGCTTCGTGCCGAGCCGGCGCCATGTTTCAGATGCGGCTGATCGAACGCCGTACCGAAGCGCAGATCGCCGAGAAGTCCGATGACGCCGCGCAGCATCCGCAAAGGGATCGTCGGTGCCGCCGGCATGCTCACGTTCTACGTTGTCGTCGTCTGGTGGGCGTCGGGATCGCGTGCACACCTCGCAGACCAACTCGCCAGCGACGGGTATCTCATCGCGATCGTTGCGACGGGATTCGGGATCCAGGTGGCGTTGATTTCGGAACTGCGACGCCGGCATCGGCTCCAAGCGACCGCGGCGGCGGCCACCGGCGCCGGCGCCGGGGCGTCGGTCGGCGGAATGATCGCATGCTGCGCCCACCACATCGCGGAGCTGTCCCCGATACTCGGACTGTCGGGCGCGGCGACATTTCTGTACGACTACCGGCTGCCGTTCGTCGTTGTCGGCGTGGGCATGAACGGCCTTGGTATCGCGGTCGCTTCCCGCCGCCTGCGCGACGTGACACGCCCGCCCGCAACCGGAGGAGTGGACGAATGCGTCGCCACCTCGTCGCGCTGATCGCAATCATCGGACTCGCGGGCGGTGTTCTGCTCGCATCGTGCTCGAACACCGACGATTCGAACGACCGCGGTCTGGGCTCGCGCAACACACGAGTTGGCGAAGTCGAGATCGTCGTGGAGCTCCGGCGACTGGACGACTCGGCCGAGTTCTACGTCACCCTCGAGACACACAGCGGCTCGCTCGATGTGGACCTCGAACGTTCGTTGCTCTCCGTTGGCGGGACCGACTGGCCCGGACCGACCTGGGAGGGTGACGGGCCCGGCGGGCATCACCGCGAGGGCACCCTACGCTTCGATGCAGAGGCACCGTCCGACGGGGATGTGCGTCTCTCGCTCGGTGGACTCGGTGACGAAATGGTGCTCACATGGGAGCAGTAGCGGCGGTTACGGCGCCCGAGGCTCGGTATCGGCATCGGTCGTCCTCGAGATCGTCGGGCCGCGCCGGCGACTGAATCCGACCCCGACACCGACACCGATCGCGATGAGCGCAACGCCGACGACGGCGAACGGCGAGTCCGGTCTCCACCCGAGCATGATGCTTCCCGTGACCGGGCCACCGAACTGACCGAGGCTTCCTGCTGCGCTCTTAAGCCCGAGCGCGGTTGCGGTGCGGGGTCGGTCGTGCGACGAGATGAGCGCGGACAGGTTCGGAGTGACCAGCGCGGTCCCGAGCGCAAGGACCCCGATCGCGCCGAGTAGCAGCGTGAACGCGCGCGTCGCGATGAGCGCGGCGATTCCGCCGCCCATCAGAGCGAGACCCACAGCAATCTGTGAGATGGAGGGGATGACTCTGGCGAGCGCGCCGACTGCGACTACCTGAAACGCCGCCATGACGACGCCGCAGACCATGAACGCGGCGGCGGCTCGAGTCGGGCCGAGTTGGATCCGGTCTTGCGCGTACAGCACGAACGTCCCCTCGAAGAGCGCGAGGCCGAACTGCGATGCGACGACCAGGGAGAGCAACGTCCGCAGACCAGGTTGGCGCGGTTCGCCATCCGAGGACGGCCCCGGTAGGACACGACCGGCTTCCTGCGGGTGTGTCGAGCGACTCTCGGGGAGGCGCCGCGCCGCGACGAGCACCACGAGCGCGAGGAGCCCGGCGATGAGGAACGGAAGTGAGTATCCATCGAGGCGGAGGTCGCCGGACCCCAGCGTGAACCCAGGGCGGCTCAGGATGCCGCCGAGGGCCGGGCCGGCGACGAGTCCCAGGCTGACCGCGGTCCCGAACCATGCCATTCCCCGCGCCCGGTCGGCCTCGGTTGTCGCGTCGGCTACGTACGTCGTCGACGCGACGAGCATTCCGGCGGTCGCGATGCCGCCGAGGGTGCGCATCACGTAGAGAAGCCACAGATTGGGCACGAAGCCGAACATCATCTGTGTGACTGCCATGCCGGCGAGTCCCGACAGCAGGACCGGTCGGCGCCCGATCTTGTCGGCGAGTCGTCCGAGTATCGGCGCTGCGACAAGTTGCGCGAACGCGTACACGCTCGTGAGGAAACCGATGTGGAGCGTGAGCGTCCGGCGGTCGACCGTTGCGAGCCCGTGGACACGTTCGGCGTAGAACGGCAAGACGGTCAGCGTGATGCCGTAACCCACCATCACGACGAAGACGCAGGCGAACAGAATGCGTAGCTGCTTCATGAGCGGCGCGAATGTCCGGAGCGAAGGATCACCCGGCGTCGGGCGACCCTCATGGCCTTCCAATGATCGTCCGGGCAAATCCACACGACCGAATCCGTACTACACCCGGATGGAGATTCCAGCCGCGGGAGCGACGATGAGAGCAGCGCACGAGAGATGGAGGTCTGCGATGTTTGAGTTCCTGGCAGCGAACTGGCTTTGGATGGCGATCGTGGTGGCGTTCGTGTGGATGCACTCCCGGGGCGGGGGTTGCGGTTCTCACGGTTCTCACGGATCACGCGCGTCCCGGGGGCACAGCGACGACCGCGATGCGAGTCGTCGAGATGACATTTCGGTATGACATCTTGCTCTGTGAGACCTCGGGCTAGGTGCGCGACGGGGCGCCCGTCGGCATGCCGGCGGCCTCCCATGCCTGCATCCCGCCCGCGAGGTCGACGACGTTCGTGTGCCCGGCGCGTTGGAGAGCCGCCATCGCGAACCCGGACATCCGACCCGACCGGCAGTACAGCAGGATCTCGGCGTCCTTGTCGGCTGGCAGCCGGTCGTCGCCGACGATGCGGTCGTAGGGGATGAACGCGTCCGTGCCTTCGATCTCTCCTTCATAAGGAGTGTGCACGTTGACGACGAAGGCGGACGGGCCGGCGAGGCGAGCCGCAAACGCTGCGGGATCCAGCCGCGCCGGAGCGGTTGCGGTGTGGTCCATTGCATCCAGGGGTCCTGTATCCGCGGGTCCGGCGCTCCCGGTCGCCGCGCTGTGGTCCATCCCCGGCATTCCGGTCGTGAGGTAGACGACGACCAGCGCGGCACCGAGTACCAATGCCACAACGATGAACCTTCCGGGGCGCCCTGCCGTCGTGTCGCGTTCGTCCGTCGTGTCGTGTTCGTCGATGTCCACCATCAGCGCAGTCTACGACGCACTGTCGTAGAGTCAGTTGCGGGTGCGGGTCCTGCTGTCCGAAGCCCGGTACCGCGGATCTCGTATGCGTCAGGGTGGGCGGCGAATTCGTTGCGGCAGGCGTGCGAGCAGAACCACCACGTGGTGCCATCGAGCTGATAGTGGGGTGTGCCTTCCTGCTGCTCGACGGGCATACCGCAGACGGGGTCGGTACCCATTCCTGCGAGTTCGCGGAAGGCTCCGTCTTCGAGCCACAGGACTCGATCCGCGACTTCTTTGAGCCGCTCGTCGTGGCTCACCATGACGACGCTGCCGCGTTCCTCGATCGCGAGTCGCCGGAGAAGTCGCGCGATCTCTCGGCCGTTGCCGGAGTCCAGATTGGCGGTCGGTTCGTCGGCGAGAATGACC
>SXGT01003128.1_pt1 | contig 17544 bp, 16 predicted proteins | sample 3176221 | NCBI WGS metagenome assembly SXGT01 (sample SAMN11356862, study PRJNA531348) | freshwater metagenome | isolation source: freshwater sample F1-120 | place: China: Fuxian Lake, Yuxi | collected 2017-12-25
CGGCTGCAGTGCAGCCTTTAATGACTTACGGGCGTGGTTGCGGTGCCAGCCTGTGGTAGCGCACAACTCGTCGAGGATTCGACTCTTGGCGCGCTTGTCGGCCACCGCATAGCGAATGGCGGTCGCCTCGGTGACAGCTTTGCGTTCAGACAACGTCAACCCCATGTTCTGGGCTTACCGACACCCTCGACGAGGACAGCAAGCCGCGCCGTACGCGCGCATTTTCAATGAGGCAACGAATCACCGGTTCGCGCGCATTTCTGATGAGTCAACGCGGGGGTTTTGTGTCGGTGGTCGCACGTATGTTCGAGTCATGAACAGCGAGGTGGTCGGCGGTCGGGACGCGGTGCACCACGCCCTGTCCGACCGCGCCGCCTCGGTCAAGGCGCTGCTGGACGCCGATTTCGCGATGTTCGACACCGCCGAACTGCTGGGGTTGTTGTCCGAGCGTGAGCAGCAGGCCCGCGCCGATACCGCGGTCGATCACCGGATCCTGGCCGCCCTGATGGACCGGGCCACCGCGCACGAGATCGGCGGGAAAACCTGGACCGATGTGCTGTCCACCCGCGACCGCCTCAGCGCCACCGAAGCCGCACGCCGTATCGCCGCAGCCCGCGACCTCGGGCCCCGGCACACCATGACCGGCGACGTGTTGGAACCGGTACTGGCGGCGTGCGCGTCCGCGCTGGCCGCCGGCACCATCACCAGCGGGCACATCACCATCATCCGCACCACGGTCAACAAGGCCTCCTCCCGTCTGGATGCCACCGCGCGCGGGCAACTGGAATCGACCTTGGTGGACATCGCCTCCACGAATACTCCCGAGACGTTGCAGAAGGCCGCCGATCACGCGCTGGCCCTGCTCAACCCCGACGGCGATGGCCCCGACCCGGCCCGGCACCGGCGCGGGTTGAGCATCAGCGCCCAGGACGTCGACGGGATGGCCAAAGTGTCGGGCTGGGTGGACGCGGAATTCGCCGCCTACCTACGCACCATCCTGGACGTGTGGGCACGCCCGGGCATCAACAACCCCGACGACGCGGCGCCCCGGCACAACCCGGTGCCCAACCCGCATGATGATGACCCCGTTGAACCCGACACCGAACCCGAGTGCGCGGGCGATGTCGAGGTGTCCGAGTCTGAGGGCGAGTTCGAGTGGGGGGTCGAACCCGCGCCCGAGGCTGAGGCCGAATCGGAGGCTGCGCCCGAGATGCCCGAAACAGAGGCCGAGGCGCCCGGGCCCGCCGCGCCGCCGCCCATCTGGGACCCCGACGAATACCTGCGCGACCCGCGCACCCAGTCCCAACGCAACCACGACGCCCTCAAGGCCGTGCTGCGCGACACGCTGATGTCCAAGAAGCTCGGCCAACACAACGGCCTACCGGTCTCCGTGGTCGTCTCCACCACGCTGGCCGAGTTGGAGGCCGGTGCGGGGATCGCGGTCACCGGATCGGGCACCCGCATGCCCATGCGGGATCTGATCCGGCTGGCCGAGCACGCCCACCACTACCTGATCGTCTACCGCCACCACACCGCCGAACCGCTCTACATGGGCCGGACGAAACGGTTGGCCACCAAAGCCCAACGCCTACTGCTCTACAACCGGGATCGCGGCTGCACCCGGCCCGGCTGCACCCAAGCGGCATGTCGATGCCAGGCCCATCACGCCAATCCCAGCTGGAACAACGGCGGACTCACCGACGCACCGGATCTCGGCCTGGGCTGCGGACCGGACAACCAGCTCGCCGAACTGGGCTGGACCAACACCATCGACACCGTCACCGGCCGCGTGCACTGGCACCCACCACCACTGATGGACACCGGCGGCGACACCCTCAACCACCACTTCCACCCCGACGAACTCCTCCCACCAAAGAAGAAACCCGACGGGGAAGACGGTCGATGAGGACCTCGACGTTTGCCATGCTGGAACACCTATCGTCGGGTACTCGACGAAGGGGGTTTGGTCTGCCCGGCGGGTTCGCCGCCGCCGGTGAGTGAACCGATCAGCTGCCGTTGAACGGGGATGTCACCGACCTCCCACCTGCCCGGCGATCATCGTCCCAACGCAACGTGCGGCACAGCACCACGGCGCCCCCACGGCAGTCACGGTGAGCCGCCGTTTTTTGCTGCGGAGCTCAGCGCGTTAACCTGCTATATCGGCCTCAGCCAACGAGCAGATAGAAGAGTTGAGCACTGTCATGACCGCAGCAGCAGAAACGTCCGCACTCGAAGACCGGGTCGGCCACTGGTATCAGATGGAAGACACCTACCTGGTCGGGCGCGAGAAGATCCGTGAGTTCGCTCGCGCCGTTCAGGACAACCACCCGGCACACTGGAAGGTTGCCGAGGCCCAGAAGCTCGGCTACCCGGGCCTGGTGGCGCCGCTGACCTTCACCTCGGCGCCGGCCATGGCGTGCAACCAGCGGATGTTCGAGCAGGTCGTCGTCGGCTACGACATGTACCTGCAGACCGAAGAAGTGTTCGAGCAGCACCGCCCGATCGTCGAGGGTGACGAACTGACCATCGACGTCGAACTGACGGCGGTGCGCAGGATCGCCGGACGCGACCTGATCACCGTCACCAACACCTTCACCGATGCCGCCGGGGAGGTGGTGCACACCCTGCACACCACCGTCGTCGGTATCGGCAGTGACGATGTCGACCCGGCGATCCGGCCGGCCGTGGCCGGCGTGATGATGCACGGCATCAACATGCTCGGCACCGAGAACACCGGCGAGTACCACAAGTCCCTCCGGCCCGAGGGCGTCCAGCGCATCGCCGAGGCCGGCGGCACTCCGGCCTCACCCTCGTTCGACGCCCTGAACGTCGGCGACGAGTTGCCGGTGCATCACACCCGGCTGTCCCGCGGCGACCTGGTGAACTACGCCGGCGTGGCCGGCGACGCCAACCCGCTGCACTGGGACATCAAGGTCGCCAATCTCGCCGGCCAGCCCGATGTGCTGGCCCACGGCATGCTCACCATGGGGCTGGGAGCCAGCTTCGGCACGTCCTGGACCGGTGACCCGGGTTCGGTGACCCGGTACGCGGTGCGGCTGTCACAGCCCGCGATCGTGCCCGTCGACGGCGGAGCGGATATCGAGTACAGCGGCCGCATCAAGTCGCTGGACCCCGAGACCCGCTCCGGCGTCGTCATCGTCGGCGCAAAATCGCAGGGCCGAAAGATCTTCGGCCTCGCGACCCTGAACGTCCGCTTCAGCTGACCCGCGCGGTCACCAGACCGACAGGGTCAGTGCACCGGCCGAGCTGTTCACGCCATCGGTGTCGGTGGCGACGATCAGGATGGTCCGGGTCGTCCACCCGCCCTGGGTGGCCGTGAACGTGACGGCCTTCAGCGCGTCCTCGTACTGCTGCTTCGTCGCGATGCCCGACAGGGTCAGCGTCCTGGTCCCGGCGTCGTAGGTCGCGGTGATCGGGTTTCCGGACAGTCCGGCGAAAGTGAGGGTGTCCCCGGCCTTGCCGAAGGTCGTGACACTCATGGTGACCTTCTGCAAATGGCTGGAGTCCGCGTCGACGATGCTGACGGAGGCGACCGGCTTCATCGGGGAATCACCGATGGTGTACGACCGGCCGCCGATCGGGGTCACCAGCGGCACGTACCGGGTCGGGGACGAAACGCCCAGTGTCACAAAGCCGGGGGCAATGTTCGCGATGCCGTGTTCGTCGGTCGCCGAGATCGAGAGCCCGCGCACGAGTGCCGCGCCCTGAGTCGCCGTGAACGTCACGGCCTTGAGCGCCTCCTCGTACTGAGCCAGCGTGCCGGCACCGGTCAGCGTCAGGGTGAAGTCCGCTGCGTTCCACGTTGCGGTTACCGGGTTACCGGATGGCGCAACGTAGTTCAGCACGTCGCCGCTCTGCGCGAAGGTCACGATCCTGACGGTGAGCTTGGACAGCTTGCCCGAATCACCGTCGACGATATCGACGGCGGACACCACATTCGCCGGATTGCCACCGAGGGTGAACCCACCTCCGGCGATCGGGGTGACCAACGGCGGCAGGGTCGGCGCGGCGCCCACACCGACGGTGACGAACCCGGGCGCGATGTTGTCCACGCCGTCCTCATCGGTGGCCGAGATGGACAACCCACGCACCAGCAGCGCACCACCGGTGGCCGAGAACGTCACCGCCTTGAGCGCTTCCTCGTACTGAGCCAGCGTCGCATCACCAGACAAGGTCAGCGTGCGTTCGGCCGCATCCCATGTCCCGATGATCGGATTACCCTCCGGCGCAGCGTAGTTCAGCACATCGCCGTTCTGCGCCAGCGTCGCGATCTTGACCGTCAGCTTGGACAGCTTGCCCGAATCACCGTCGACGATATCGACGGCGGAAACGATTTTGGCGGGGTTGCCACCGAGGGTGAAACCGCCACCGGCGATCGGGGTGACCAACGGTGGAAGCTTCGCGGCGGGCCAGACACCCACCGTGACAAACCCGGGCGCGATGTTGTCCACGTCATCTTCGTCGGTGGCCGCGATGCTGAGTCCGCGCACCAGTAAGGCGCCCTGGGTCGCCGAGAAGGTCACCGCCTTGATGGCTTCTTCGTACTGCGCAAGCGTGGCCGAGCCCGACAACGTCAGCGTCAGCGTCTCGGAATCCCATGATCCGACGATCGGGCTGTCGACCGGAGCGTTGTAGGTCAGCACGTCGCCCACCTGGGCGAGGGTGGCCACCTTGATGACCACCCGCTTCAGCCCGATCGAGTCACCGTCGACGATGTCGACCGTGGACACGATGTGGGCCGGTTCTTTGCCGATCGTGTAGCCGCCGCCGGCGATCGGGGTGACCAGCGGCGGCGCCTGGTAGACGGGGTCCACGGTGACCGGGATGGTGACCGTCAGATTGTCGGCCTGGGCGATTCCGAGGAAGCGGGTGACGGTTTCGATCACCGTCTGTATCTGGCCGAGGACACCGGGCAGGTGCTCGGAGTCGTCGTGCACGACGATCTTGAAGCTGTCGACCAGAGGCTGTCCGGTGACCAGCGCCCACGGGGTGTAGACGAACTTTCCGCTGATGAGATCCCGGTACACCCAACCCTTTTCGGGTTGGATGATCTCGTAGGTGAGGACATCGCCATTGGGATCGGTGGCGTTGAGATCGATGTAGACCTGACCGAGGACGTTCTGCTCGTAGACGATCGGACCGGCGACGGGCGTCCTGTTGACGAACGTGTGGCTGATCTGGCGCGCGACCCACGCCATCATGGTGTTCACCAGGAGATCCAGCGGGTTCGGCGTGGTCGCCGACTGGGTGCCGAGGGTGGCGCTGGCCGCGGTCATCTTCGGCGTCACGGCGCCGACGGTCGGCTTGGTGTCCTCGATCGCCGGGGCCTGCGGCACCTCGATCACCGGGGCCTGCGACGGTGCCTGCTCAGAGTCGGCCACCACCGGTGCCACCGACTCGGTGGTGAGTTCCGGCGCGGCCTGCACGACCGCGGTGACGGCCTTCTGGACTTCGAGGGGCTTGTCGAGCTGGACATGGGCCCGGGCCTTGCGTTCCGGCGCGGACGCCGTGGTTTCGGCCGGTGCCTCTCCCACCACCGCCGGGTCGTCGCCGGACTCCGGCGCCGTGGCCTCCAGATCGGGGTCCGTGATCTCGGGATCCTCGTCGATCGTGGTGGCGCTCGGCTTGGCCGCCGTCTTGGGTCCACGTTTGCGGTTGACACCCGGGCGTTCGGAGGCGTCGCCGGAGGACGCCGACGGCGTGCGGGGACCCGCCGGGGTGGACGAGTCCGACCCCGCAGAGTCCGATGACGACTCATTGCTGGACGTCGTCCCGGTGTCGGCGTACGCGGGCTGTGCCGCGTTGGCGATCGCGAACCCGACACCCAGCGACACCGCCAGCGCACCCACGCGACCGACGTTGAGCGCGTGGTTCGCGGAATTCTTGCGTGCGTGGCGCACCGCCCCGCTGGATGCCGACGGCGTCAGCAGGTGCTTGGCCAGCCACCACTGCTCGTTGTCCCGGGGACCTCCGCTGCGCTCGACGCGATGACGGGCGGGGGCTGCACACATAGACTTCTCCATCGTTCTGTCCGTGCCCCCGGGTCCGTTCGCTTGCTCTGACGTCGTTCGGCGTCGGACGAGCTCCCCCACGTCCACCGCGGTTTCCCGCCGTTGCCACCGAGACTGTAAATGGAATTACGATCCGGGCGTAGCGATATTGAGACGTTTCCTTGCGAACGCAATGAATCAGCTATCCTGTGCCCGGTGATACCAGCTATTCAATGGAGTTATCGCGGACCGCAGCAAATAGACATTTACGTCAAATATGTGTGTTGCGTACGCCGCGTGCAGGGGACACGGCGCATCGTGGGACATCGCGCTCCCGGCGCGGCCGCCTCAACAGTCTGTGCACAAGCCGAGAATCTCCTGTTGGAATCTGGTTAGCTTTGCAGGTCAGGACTACCAACCCGGCGTCCTGCCACATGTCGGGCGTCTCCCCGACCATCGATCACAAAGGAGCCGATCAATGTCGCTCAACGTCCGTCGCACGGTCGCCGGAATCCTAGGAGCCGGCGCGTTCACCGGTGCGACGCTGTTCGCCGCCATCCCCACCGCCTTCGCCGAGCCGGTGCCCCCGCCGAACTGCACCGCAGCCGACCTCGCCGGTGTCGCCTCTGGCGTCTCCGCATCGACCTCGGCCTACCTGTTCACCCACCCCGAGGTCAACAACTTCTTCACCAGCCTGCACGGCCTTCCGCACAACGAGATGGAGGCCAAGGTCAACGAGTACTTCGACGCCAACCCGCAGATCGGCGCGGAGCTCAAGGGCATCCGGAAGCCGCTGCAGGACGTCCGGATTCGGTGTGGCGACACCGACGGCGACGGCGACGTCGACATCCTCTGACCCACTGCGGTCATCAACCTCTTCGCTTCACCCATCCATTGAAAGGGACCCCTGTGATCAAGTCACGTTGGACCGCCGCCGCACTGCTCGCTGCCGCGGGCGCCGCCGGCGCAATCATCGCCGCACCGATGGCGTCGGCCGAACCCACCAACTGCACCAACACCGGAAACATCGTGTCCGGCACCAGCAATGTCTGCGTGAGCCCGGGCAACGCCCAGATCACCAGCTCGCCGGGTCAGCTCGGTGAGTCCCAGTTCGGTATGTGGCCCTGGGGCTACGGCGGCTACGGCGGCATCGGCATCCTGTAGCCGGCCGGCAGGCTACGTCGAAACGAATGAGGGCGCCCACACTGTGGGCGCCCTCATCATTTCGGTCGATCAGTTCCGCACGGAGGTATCCACGTGCGGCACGTACACCCGCGGTACGAGCTGATTGAGCCAGGGGTAGTTGCTGTCATTGTCGTAGATGTCGTAGACACCCGAGCCGTTGCCCAGTGCGGTGATGCCCTGCAGGTCTACGCCGGCGTGTGCCGGTCCGGCGAAACCGATCACCGCTGCCGAGAACGCTCCTGCGACCAGTCCTGCCAATGCGAAGTTCTTCATCGCTCTCGCCTCTTACGTCTGTGAGCCTCTATCGGGGGCAATCGCCCGGCGACATCCGGTGTAACGGGCGCACTGGGAGTTTGATTCCTTCAGCCGTAGCTGGCGTCGAGGAAACGGCCGCGCACCTCGGGGCCCGGAATCGGGCAGGTGTCGTACGTGCCGCCCACCCGGTACCGGACGGCCGCGAACGCGGCGTACAGCCGGTCCCGGATGAACGCCGGCATCACCCGTGCCGCCGTCGCAAGCCTCCAGAAACCGCCGAGGTAATCGGCCACCTGCAGCAGTGCGGCGGACTCGGTGCTCACCGTCTCCCCGGGGCCGCCGGCGTTGCGCACGAAGACCACCGAATCCAGACCCGCCAGCCGCGGATGGCGGGCGATGACGTCACGCGCGAAATCGCTGTCCAGTGCTGCGAAGCGGAGGGTGCCCTGGCGGTCGAATCGCAGGATGGTGCGTACGGCGCCATTGCAGACTCCGCACACACCGTCGTAGAGCAATACCGGTGGGGTTGCGTCCATGCCACGAGTATTCCCTCATCGCCGCATCCGCACACCGTCGAGCAGGATCGCCGTCGTGCTCTCCACCCAGGCCTCGGTCAGGCCGTCCGGCCCGCGGACCAGGATGGCCGCCAGCGCCGAGCCGATGACCAACTCGAGCAGAACACCGGCGTCGAACCCGGGTTTGAGGTGACCCCGTGCGGTGGCCTCGGCCAGGTAGTCGTCCAGTCCGCTCCAGCCGCGCCCGGCAAACCGGTCGAGCAGGCGCTGGTTCAGCGACGGGTCCGATGCGGCCTCGCCGATCAGGCCGGGGACGGCAACCCGGGCCAGTGGCGAGGTGAGCAGCGCCGCGGTGTGCGCCACGATGGCGTGCAGATCCTCGTCCAGGCGCCCCGTGGCGGGGACGGTTGAGGTGTCCGCGTCACGGAAGACGGTCTCGTGTACCAGGTGTGCCTTGCTGGGCCAGCGCCGGTACACCGCGGGCCGCGACGTGCCTGCACGGTCGGCGATGGCGGCGACGGTCAGCTCCGCATAGCCGACCTCGAGTAACAGCGCCGCCGCGGCGTCGAGGACCGCCGCATCGATGCGCGCGTCCCGGGGCCGTCCGTTTTCTGCCGTCATATACGTGACACATGTAACGTTACTGCGGTGTCTGACGCAATATCGACCGTCCTCGACCTCGGCGACGTGGTGGACGACAGCTTCGGCGGCAAAGCACTGGGCCTGGCTGAGCTGATCCGGCTCGGCGTATCCGTGCCGAGGGGTTTCGTGATCTCGCACGCGTCGAGCTCGGGGCTGAACGACGCAGTCATAGAACGATTCTCACGCATGCAGGCGGCGGGCTCGACGCCGGTGGCGGTACGTTCCTCGGCTGCCGGCGAAGACGGAGCCGAGCAGTCCTTTGCCGGTCAGTACGACACCGTGCTGGGCGTCGACTCCGTCGAGAGTCTGGCCGCGGCGATCGCCCGGTGCGTGGGATCGGTGTCCTCCGAGCGCGCATCGTCCTACACCGGTTCACGTGCCGACATGCATCTGGTGGTCCAGCAGATGGTGGATGCCCGCGCAGCGGGCGTGGTGTTCACGGCCGACCCGACCTCGGGGCGGCGCGACCTGGTGGTGATCGACGCGGTCCGCGGACTGGGCGAGGCCCTGGTCGACGGTTCCGCCTCCTCCGACCACCACGTGTTGACCCACGCCGGAGTGCCGGTGGCCGCCGAGGTGGGCCCCCGGCCCGCGCTGTCCGCCGGCGAGATCACCCGGATTCGCGAAGGCGCGCTGCTGGCGGCCGGGCGCTGGGGCCGTCCGCTGGATCTCGAGTGGGCCATCGATCAATCCGGTGAGCTGTGGTGGCTGCAGGCCCGGCCCATCACCACGCTGCCGGGCGACCTGAACGAGATGGACACACCCGTCACCGGTCCCGCGCACGTCTACACCCGCTGCAATATCGGCGAGATGATGCCCGGCGCCTTCTGCCCGCTCACCGCGTCGGTCAGCGGGCATGCCATCGATTACGCCATGCAGATGGTCCAGGTCGCGGGCGGGGTGCAGAAGCAGTACGAAGACCGCTGGCCGCAGGTCGGCTACTTCTACGGCCACATGTTCCTCAACATGACCGAGGGCACCGCGCTGAGCTCCGGAATCCTCGGTAACTCCCGCGAGCAGTTCTCCCTGTCGATCTGCGGTCGCGTGGTCGACGAACTGGAAGCGGGTCCGCCGAAACCGTTCGCGCGCAGGCTGGTCAACACCATCCGGCTGAGTGCGTTCGCGTTGAGCGCGGGCCCGGCCATCAAGCGCATGCCGGCCACGATCGCAGGCTTCCCGGTGTTCACCAGCCGCGATCCGCGGGTCGTGCTGGCGCAGCTGGAGACCGGGGTCGAGATCTACCGCGACGTCACCCTCACTCACGTCCGGTCCTCGTCACGGTCCGCGGTCGCAGCGAATGTGTTGGAGAGCCATCTCATTCGGCAGGCCGTCAAACGGGGCGACAGTGAAACCGAAGGCAGCGCCGAGGCGATCCGGATGATGACCGGCGCCGGCGTCGAGAGCGCGCAGATGGTCGAGGAACTGAACGCGGTGGTGCGGACGCTTCGCCGCGACCGGGCCGCCACCGAGGAGTTCCTGGCTGCGTCGCCGGCCGATGCTGTCGCCGGTCTGCGCGCTGCCGGCGGTCCCAGCGGCATCGCGCTGCGGCGGTTCCTCGACGCTCACGGCCACCGCGGCTACCGCGAACTGTGCATGCGCGATCCATCCTGGGCCGACGATCCCGCGGGACTCGGCGCGATGATGCAGGTGATGCTGCGCGCGCCGGCGCAGGACGAATCCGCCGCGGCCGGTGCCGCCCCGCCGCGGTCGCGGCTGCTGCGCACGCTGGCTCGCCTCGCCCAGGGCGGAGCGCGTGGCCGGGAAGAGACCAAGTCGCGAATGGCGCTGGTGGCGCACCTTCTCAAGCGCGGCTACCGGCACCTCGGCGAGGTGCTGCGCGACGCCGGGCGGCTACCGGACGCCGATCTGGTGTTCTTCTTCGATCGCCTTGAGCTGCCCGATCTGGTGAACGGTGACGATCCGTCCGCTCTGGTGGCCCGCGCGCTGGGCCGCCGTGAGGCGCTGGTCTTCCAGGCCGCGCTGGAATTCGACGATGTCTCCGTCGGACGGCCCGCCCCGGTGGTGCGCACCGCGACTGCCGCCTCCGACGGACAGATCGTGGGTCGGCCCGCCGGCCGCGGTTCGGTGGAAGGTGTTGTCCGCGTGGCGCGTTCGGTGGTGGAAGCGCGAGAGCTGCAGCCGGGCGAGATCCTGGTCGCTCCGGTCACCGATGTCGGGTGGACGCCGTATTTCGCCGTCATCTCCGCCCTGGTCACCGATATCGGAAGTTCGGTGTCACACGGCGCGGTGGTGGCCCGCGAATACGGGTTGCCTTGTGTCGTCAATACGTTGGTGGCCACCCGGGTGCTGCACACCGGGGACCGGGTACGGGTCGACGGCGATCGCGGGTTGGTTACCGTGCTGGATCAGAGGCCCTCGACCGTGGCCGCCGCGGACGACTCGATCACATCGGACACCTGACCGCGGCGTTCCCAGGCGGCGCGCTGACGCATGGCGCCGTTGCCCTGCTCATGAATGCGACTCAACTCGTCGGCGACGAATTCCAGGTCGCCGACCTTGCGTAACGCCGGTGCGATCATGTCGACGAAGGCTCGGAGCAGTTCGTAGGCCGATGCGGCACCGTAACCGCCCAGCAGGTCCACCGCCTGCCCGTCCAGCCCGTCGCGCGCGGATTTCCAGTACGCCGCATCCAGCGCGTGGGAGGCGATGGGCGAGACGCCGACTCCCCGTTCGTCCTCCTCCAGTGCTGTCATGACCGCGCCGCGGGTCAGCGCCGCCAGCAGCACCGACTCGGAAATGGTGGCCGGAACGTCGGAGACGCGCACCTCCACCGTCGGGAAGTTCGCCGACGGGCGAACGTCCCAATAGACCATGCCGTCGTCGAGCATCGCGCCGATGTCCTGCAACATCTGCACCGCACCGTCATAGTCGTCGAGCGACTCGAAGTACGGCGGCGGACCGGCGCTCGGCCACCGCGACCACAGCACGTGACGCCAGCTGGCGTGCCCGCTGTCGGCGTTGCGGTAGATCGCCGAGTTCGCGGTCAGCGCCAGCAGCAACGGCAGCCATTGCCGAATCCGGTTGCTGACCCGGATCGCCGCGGCTCTGTTCGGTACCGCGACGTGTACATGGCAGCCACTGATGCCCTGTTCGTGCGCAATCATCCCGAACTGCTTGGCGATACGGCCGTACCGCGGGGTGTCCGTGATCGGGAACTGGCGCGGGAGCGTCGGCGGCAATCCGACGGCCAACAGCCGGGCCCCGGCGGTCTCGGCGGCAGTGCCGGCGACCCGCCGCAATCGTTGGAGTTGGGACCGCACATCGGCGACGGTCTCGGCGACCTCGGTGGCGGTCTCCACCTGACAGCTGGTCAGCTCCAGCTGCAAGTCCACACCGTCGGCCTTCGCGATCTCGGCAACCCGCGTGTTGAGCGGGACCGGCTCACCGGAATCCGGATCGACGAGCAGGAACTCTTCTTCCACACCGAAGGTGGGATGGTTGGACATGATCTCCCCGAACGATTGACCCTGTGTCGGCCCAGGGGTCCCTGCGCGCTAGCTGGATTGCCCGTTTTCCGGCGTCATCAAACGGGCGACTTGTTCGGAAAGCTGGACGTTCTCCCGTCGCAATGCCGCGAGCTCTTCGTGCAGCGGCGCGAGGTGGGGTTCGAGGTCCGCGGCACTGAACCGGATGGTGATGTGCTGGGGACAGTTCCAGTCATAGGCCTCGACGGTGATCAGGACGGCACGTTCGACCACGGCGTCGTAGCCCGGGTCGGCGAAGGCCTCCAGCAAGGCTGGATCGTCCTCGGCCGTGACCACCCGCGCACGGCCGAAGATCTTCAGCCGGCGCCGGTGGACGTAGTCGACGGCGATCAGCGCGACCCGGTCATTTCCGCTGAGATTGCCGGTGCTGATGTACTGCAGGTTGCCGCGAAAGTCGGCCCACCCGATGGTGTTGTCATCGACGGCGCGCAGGAAACCGGTTGGGCCGCCGCGAAACTGAACGTACGGCCATCCGGTCGCACCGACCGACGCCAGATAGAAGCTGTCCCGCTCGGCGAGATAGTCCTTCTCGTCATCGGTCAGCGCGTCCGCACCGGGCACGGCCGTTCCCTGAACACGTTTGCGATCATAGAAGCCGTCGCTGCCGTAGCGGTGCTGAACATCGCGCACCGCATCGGTGAACGCGATCGCGCCGTAGTGCTTGCTCACCCGTCCATGAAAGCACGCGCACGCACGGGGCGGCGGTTGCGCGTCGAGTTGGCGCGGAATGGACACCTACCGGGCACGAATACGCTATTTCCCCTGTGCATCAACCTCATAGAGTCGGAGTTTCCCCACGATGCGAGGAACTGATGAACGCTTTCGCCACGCGCTATCACACTGTCACCGTCGACGGCCTGGACGTCTTCTACCGTGAGGCCGGTGATCCCGCCAACCCGACGATTGTTCTGCTGCACGGCTTCCCGTCCAGCTCACACATGTTCCGGAATCTGATGAGTTCACTGAGCGACCGTTTCCATCTGGTCGCTCCCGACCACATCGGGTTCGGGCGCTCCGCATCACCATCGCCTGCCGAGTTCACCTACAGCTTCGACCGTTTGACCGAGATCACCGAAGGGTTGCTCTCCCACCTGGGTCTGCAGCGTTTCGCGATCTACATCCACGACTACGGCGCTCCGATCGGGCTGCGTATCGCCAGCCGCACGCCTGAGCGGGTGACCGCCATCATCTCCCAGAGCGGCAACGCTTACCTCGAGGGCTTCACACCGTTCTGGGACATCCTGTTCGCGCACGCCAAGGACCGTGCGGCGAACGAGGCGGGCGTCCGCGAGTACTTCACCGCCGCAACGACACATTGGCAATACGTGCACGGGGTGCCCGCCGACCGGCTCGACCGGATCGCTCCGGACGCCTGGCTGCTCGATCAGGCCGGCCTGGACCGCGACGGCAACGACGCGATCCAACTGCAACTGTTCTGGGACTACCAGTTCAACCTCGACGGTTACCCGGGCTTCCAGGAGTACTTCCGCACTCACCAGCCGCCACTGCTCGTGACGTGGGGCAAGAACGATGAGATATTCGGCGTTGCAGGTGCGGAGGCATTCCGCCGGGATCTGCCCGACGGGGAGTACCACCTGCTCGACACCGGGCATTTCGCCCTGGAGACGCATGGCGATGAGATCAGCGGGTACATCCGCGATTTCCTGCTCCGCCTCGATGGTCGCAGCTGATCAGGACGTGCGTGTCCGTAGTGCTCTGAGCCGGCCGTCCAAGTTGTGCACCTCGACGTATTCGCCTGGTGTGCAGCCGAAGCGAACGCGAAACTCCTTGATGAAGTGCGACAGGCTGGGGTATCCGACGCTGCGGGCCGCATCGGTCACCCCGAGTTGTCCCTGTCCGAGAAGGTCGCGTGCCCTGATGAGCCGCTCTTCCTTGACGAACTGGTAGGGCGACCGGCCGGTCACCTCGCGGAACAGGCGGGAAAACGCGGAAGGGCTCAGACTCACCTGCTTGGCGAGTTCGGTGACCGTCAGTGGCTCCGCAAGGTGCACCGCGATGTAGTCCGTCGCCGCGGCGACAGAGTTCAGGGTGCTCTGCCGGGCGGCGATGCGCAGCAGTCTCGCCGTCTGATCGCGTTGCAATACGCGGTACACCAGCTCCTGCAGGTACAGCGGGGCGAGCACCTGACGATCGGAGGCCACCGACAGTGAGTGCAGGAAGCGCACGACGCTGCTCATCAGCACACCGTCCACTCCGGACACCACGCAGTCGTCGCTGTGGTCGCTGATCTCAAACGTCCTGTCGCACAGCATCATGCTTGCTGCCACCTGTCCGACCAGCCGCGGATCCACCTCCAACCGAACGCACAGGCACGGTCGCTCGGGTGATGCGTCGAATGCCTGGCGCGCGCCATGCGGCCACGCGCCGATCACCACACAGGTGAAGGTGTCGTCGCTGGTCTGTGCCACGATGCCGATCGAGACGGTTCTGCTGTTGTCCCAACATGGTTCGGTGGGCCGAGAGAAGCGGTAAAACGTCAGACCTGGCCAGGTGCCGACGTTGGCGCCCTCCACTTTTGCGTGCGCCGCCAGTTCGGTGACGAGATCGCCGAAGGTGACCTGACATTCGATGGCCTTGGCGGCTGTCATCGCTCGCACGCTCCATCCGCTCTCCGGCAGTCCTCGCGAGCCATTCGCTGTAGTGTGACTATAGGCAATATCAGACTCTTCAACAAGTAGTGAATGTGTGAAGTCATGGGAGTGACTGTGCAGCCCTCTGATAATCTTGGGCGGCTATGAACCGCCAGGGCACTTCCCGATGACCTCGAACGACACCAGGCCTGGGCCGCGGCGCTCCCGGCGCGACGAATATGCCGAACAAACCCGCCGCGACGTCGTCGATGCGGCGCGGTCGCTGTTCGCGCAGCGCGGCTACTTCGCCACGACCGTCAGCGATATCGCCGCGGCTGCCCGAGTGTCCGCGGGCACCGTGTATCAGCAGTGCGGCGGAAAGCAGGGACTGCTGCGCACGCTGATGGACTCGTGGACAACTGCCCCCCTGGTGCAGGAGACACTCGATGCGGTCAATGCCGCCGACACCCTCGACGAAGCCCTACGGGTTCTCGCGGATTCCTATCTGGAGTTCTGGCGGCAGTTCGACGACATCGTCCAGCTCGTCGCCGCGACCGCCGCTCACGACTCCGAAGCGACCGAGGCGTTGACCCAGGCGATCGTCCGCCATCGGACCGCGTTGCACGAAATTGCCCGGAAAATAAGGGTATTGGGAGCTTTCACTGGCTCGTTCAGCGATGACGACTTTGCCGATATCACCCTGTATCACTACGGCCCACAGAACGGCTTTCACTTCACCGTGAGCGTGCTCGGCTGGACCGAAGAGCGGGCCCGGGATTTCCTCAGCGCCCAGTTCGCACACTCGCTCCACGAGATGGCCACACCTACGGCGTAGCGGGCACGCCCCTGCGGACGGTTGGCGCAAGGCTGGGTTGGGTACTCCGTGCCGTCACCGAATCACCCGATCGTGAGGATGTCCATGAGCAGGACGAGCCAGCGCGATCTGGGCAGTTCGGGCAGTCCGATCGAGGACGAGTTGGAGGATGCCTTCAACCGGATGGTCGACGAAGGCACCCAGCGCCTGCACCGTAGTTGGCGTGAGGTGCTGGTGACCGGCTTCTTCGGGGGTACCGAAGTGGCGATGGGGGTCCTCGCATACCTTTCGGTGCTGCACGCCACCGGCAATCACCTCCTTGCCGGGCTCGCGTTCGCGATCGGCTTCCTGGCGCTGTTGCTCGGCCGCAGCGAATTGTTCACCGAGGGATTCCTCATCCCGATCACCACCGTGGCCGCGAAAAGGGCTAGTGGCCGACAGCTGCTCAAACTCTGGAGTGGCACCCTGATCGCCAATCTCGCCGGCGGGTGGGTGCTGATGTGGCTGATCATGCGGGCGTTCCCCAAGCTGCACGAGCAGACCGTCGAGTCGGCCTCACACTTCGTCACGGCCCCGGTGTCGGTGGAGACGGTCGCGTTGTCCCTGCTCGGCGGCATGGCGATCACGCTGATGACCCGCATGCAGCACGGCACCGATTCGGTGTTCGGCAAGATCGCGGCCGCCGTTGCCGGCGCCTTCCTGCTCGCCGGCCTGCAGATGTTCCACTCCATCCTGGATTCGCTGCTGATCTTCGGCGCGCTGAGCACCGGAGATGTCCCATTCGGATATCTCGACTGGCTCGGCTGGTTCGGCTACGTCCTTGTCGGCAACGTCGCCGGCGGCCTCGGCCTGGTCACGCTACTGCGGTTGTTGCGCAGCAAGGACCGCATCCAGGAGGAGCGCACGGAGGTCAGGCGTGGAAACCCGCCGAGCGGGGCATCCTCCGACGATGAATGACAACACTGCAGCACCGAAGCCTGCCGGCCCCACCGACCAGGGCCGCACCGGCGGGATGGCCACCCGGGAAGTGGCCCCAGAAGTAGTGGAGAAACACCGCGGTGTGCCCAAAGACGCCACCGAGGTCACCGAGGAGCAGGCCGAACAGCAGCACCAGCAGGAGCACCGCAACGATGATCCGGACGCGCCCGGCCGGCATCAGGACCGCCACCAGATCGCCGACGAGACGTAGACCGGTCTCCGCCGGGTCTTCCCCACATCTACCTCTGCAGATGACATTTCCCACGTAGAACGCGCTATCTGACGGACGGCGGCGCGACCCGCACGCCCGCGCGGCCTCCCCTGTGCGCACCGTCACAGCCCGGCGGCGGTGCGCTACTTTGTCGGGCCGGCCGACTACGATTCCTCCGCACACGCGTGCTTGCCGAGCAGATCGCAGGCACCGGGGCACACTGGCATGTACACAGGATCTGCGCGTTCAGGTCCTCCACACCCGGTCCAGACGGAGAGAACGAGCAGTGAGTTACAACGCCGCAGACATCACCGAGCTCGACGATGTCCAGCACACGCGCCTGCGGCCGGCGGTGAACCTGGGCCTCGATGTGCTCAACACCGCCTTGCGCGAGTTGGTCGACAACGCCATCGAAGAGGTCGCCGATCCCAGCCACGGCGGGGCGTGCGTCACCATCACCCTGCACGCCGACGGATCGGTCAGCGTCGCCGACGACGGCCGCGGCCTGCCGGTGGACTCCGACCCGACCACCGGCAAGAACGGCATCGTCAAGACCCTGGGCACGGCGCGCGCCGGTGGCAAGTTCTCCGCGCATTCCGATGCCACCAGCACCGGTGCCGGCCTGAACGGAATCGGCGCCGCGGCAGCGGTGTTCATCTCTGCGCGTACCGACGTGACCGTGCGCCGCGCCGGCAAGACCTACCTGCAGAGCTTCGGTGCGGGCTACCCCGGTTCGTTCGAAGGCAACGAGTTCGACCCGGACGCGCCGTTCACCCGCGCCGACAACCAGAAGCTGCGCGGCACCGGCAACCGTAAGCCGGACGCGCACGGCACCA
>SXGT01651540.1_pt1 | contig 17542 bp, 11 predicted proteins | sample 3176221 | NCBI WGS metagenome assembly SXGT01 (sample SAMN11356862, study PRJNA531348) | freshwater metagenome | isolation source: freshwater sample F1-120 | place: China: Fuxian Lake, Yuxi | collected 2017-12-25
CATCGCAACTCGCCGATCCACAAGGTCCACGAAATGAAGACCCCGTTGCTGATGGCCCACGGCAACAAGGACGGGGTGGTGGAATTTTCCCAAGCAACCGAGTTCTTCAACTTCGCCCGGCGGGCAGAGCGGCAGATGGTCCTGCTCGTCTACGAGGACGAAAACCACGGATTCATCAAGAAACCAAACCAGATCGACTATCACCGCCGGATCCTGGAGTGGTTCGGTCACTACCTGAAGGGAGAGCCCGCACCCGCGTGGATCACGGACGGAATCGCGCTGGAGCGCCTGGACGCCGAGAAGCGACGCGTCGCAAGGCCAGGTAACTGACTGCCTCTCGTCAGGCCATGCCGCATTGGGCGCTGGGAAGCGGCTAGCCGGCGGCCGTCAGGACGGCGGGGAGCCGCTTCGCGATCAGCGCTGCGGCCTCCGCCATGATCCGATCGATCAACTCGCGGCAGGTCGGGATGTCGTCGATCAACCCCGCGACCATCCCGCAACTCCAAGCCTCGGCGTCCATGTCGCCTTCGATCATGATTCTCGGGTATACCCCCGCCACCTGATCGCGGATATCGTCGACCGTGAGGGCCGCGCCCTTCTCGCGTTCGACGGCGAGGACCCGCCGGACCCCTTCGTTCATCAAGACCCGTTCGGTGTTCCAGAGCGGGCGCATCATCAGCCGGGTATCCAGCTCGCTGGCCGCGACTCCTCATTCTTTGGTTTTTGTCAACGCCGCCTGGCTGGCCGCCATGGCCTCGGCCAGTTCGGCGTCATGAACCCCGGGCCGAATCCGGTGCACCGACCGGAGCCCCGCAGCGACGGCGCGCGCCGGGATCGAGGTGTGATTCTCGTTATTCATGATTTCCCATTCCAGCCGGGCACTCGGCCACTCCCGAATCGCAAACTGCTCCGCCACCCAGGTGACGCCGCTGCCAAATCCACACAGCGCCGGAATCCTGGCCTCGTCGACCTCGACGCTTCCGCAGCAGACAAACAGATCGAGGTCGAGGTCCGTGTGAGCGCCCGCATACGCCGCCTCGGCCCGCTCAATCCCGCGGGCCCCGGCCCGGAAAGCTGGACTGATGGCAACGACCCGCCGGAACGGACTGGCCGGATCGTAGACCGCGCGGAGCGCGAAGTGCCCGCCCGACGAGTCACCGACGAGGGTGTGGCGGGCGGCGGGATCGATCCGGTAGTGCCGGCCGAGCGCCGGCAGGAGTTCGTCGCGGAGGAAGGCCATGAAGCTATCGTACCCGCCCGCCACCATGGTGAGTTCCGGATGACCCTCACCGGTCTTGATCGTGGTGAAGATCTGGTGGAGCGCCTGGCCGAGATCGTCGGTCATGTCCCAGGGCCCGTAGAAGTCGTGGTTCCGACGGGCATAGAAGCTGGCAAAGCCCTCGTCGGCGGGGTACCCGACGCCCACGATGATCGACGGGGTCCACACCCCCCCGCCGATATTGAACCGGCCGTGGACCTGCGCCTGAACGGTGTCGAACAGCAGGTTGCCGTCAACCACCAGGATGACCGGGTACTTCGCGGCGGAGGCTTCGTAGCCGAGGGGCAGCGAGACGTCGATGACGTAGCGGCCAAGCCCCTCGGCGGAGACTTCGAACTGGTCGTGACGCTGGGTCGCGGCGGGCCGCGGAATGTTGGCTAGTGGCATGAGCGCTCGTAGCGGAACGGGTGGTTAAGGGTCCTCCTCAGGGCTTCGCCTGAGCTTGTTTGGCCATTTCAGCGTACTTGGCCGCGAGGCTGGTCTCTGGCGACGGCGGCCCGAATACCGACACCAGCCCGCGGACCAGATTCATCCCGACCACGGTGATGTGGCTCTCGTCCGGGAAGATCCGGGTGGTCAACTGGAGGTTCGGATAACTCCAGGCCCGCATCATCTTCTCGAGCCGGAGGACGTTGGTCACCATCCGGGCCGAAGCCGCCGGACCCATTTCCTCGAGCCCGCCGATGCCGATGAAGACCTTGGCCGGCAGGTCGCGATGGGCCTTGCCGTACGCCTCGGCGAGTTTCATGGCGTCTTCGTCTCCCCACCAGAGCGAGGGGCTGCCGATGATGTAGCGATTGAAGGTCTCCGGCCTGGTAAAGAGCACGTAGGACCCGAAGAGCCCGCCTAACGAGTCGCCCCAGTAGCCCCGGTCCGCGGGATCGGTCGGATACCGGGCGTCGATGAACGGCATCAACTCATCCCGGAGGAAGCCGAGGAACTTGGCGGCTCCACCGCTGGTGACGGCGGGCCGGAGGACCCCCGCGGTGGGCATCCCATCGGACCCGGCCCGGTCCTCGACGAGCACCTGGGTCAGGTCCCGCGATCGGATGTACGTCGCCTGCATGATGCTTGGCGCGCCGGGATATCCGATCCCGACCGCGATGAACCGCGGCGTGTCGCCCATCATCATCAGGCGGAGCTGATCTTCATCGGCGATGAAGCCGCCATGCACATCGGTCATGTAGACAACGGGGAACCGGGTCGTTTCGCCGGGGACCATCGGCGGGAGGAGGACTCGAATCTCGAAGGAATCGCCAACCTGTTTCGACATCAGGCGGTGGGTCTGGATTGCCGGCACCTGGATCTGCAACTGGGCGGCGGCCGGCGGGGGCGGTTTCGGAAACAGAAGCGCGAGCACCGCGGGAACGGCCGAGTAGGGCAGCCGGCCCTCGGTCTGTTCCGTGACGGCCACAGCCACCGTCAGCCGGTCGGCTGGGAAGTAATAGCCGATCGTGCCCCAGAATCCCGCGTGGCCGTAGCCGTGGTGGCCCCCCGTTTCGACCTGGAAGATGCCGAGCCCATAGCCGCCCATGTCGGGACTCCGGGCCTTGAGCATCGTGTCGAGCGTCGCCGACCGCGCGAACACCCGACCGGACAGGAGCGCTTCGAGAAAGCCGCCCATCTCTTCCAGTGGGGCATCGATCCCGCCGCCACCGTAGAGATCGAACGACGGGTCGAAGTCGTGTGAGTCGGTCCCGGCGGCGTACTGGTGAACTCGGGGACCCGCGGTTTTCGGCTCGGGCTCGAGGGTTTCGAACCACGTTCTCGCCAGCCCGAGCTTCTGGAAACCCACCAGATCCCGAACGGCCTGGCCAACGTTCTTCCCGGTGTATCGCTCGAGGATCGCGCCGAGCAGGATGTATCCGGTGTCGGAATAACGAAACCGTTCCCCTGGTGCGCCGACCGGCTGGAGGCTGTCCACCATCCATCGGACCTGCTCCTCGCGGGTCCACCGCTTCTTCCCCGATGCCATGACGACCGGAACGTAGGACGCCACCCAGGTGTGTTCATTCAGCCCGGACCGGTGACTGAGGACCTGGTCGATCGTCATCCGATCAGTGGCGTAGCCGTCACCAACCAGCATCGCATTCAGATCGGCCGGCAGATGGCGAGACAGAGGATCCGAGAGTTTAAGCGTCCCCCGTTCCACCAGTCGGAGCACGGCCGCGGCCACGTAGGTCTTGGTGTTGCTGGCGATTCGGAGCGACTGGCCCGGGTCGAGCCGGATCCGCCGGGTGGTATCCGACCACCCCGAGGCAATCCGCCACTGGCGGCCGGAACGGCCGTCCTTCACGTACACGATCAAGCCGGGCAGCTGCGGCCTGGCAGCGACCAGGCTGTCGGCGAAGTGCTGGAGTCGTTGCCCGACCGAATCGGGCTGGGCCACCTGGGCGGTGGTGGCGATGGCGAGCAGGACGGTGATCATTCAGGAATCTAACGCGGCCCGATACCTTGCACGCGCCGATCGCGCCCGCAACCACACCGAAGCCACCTACACCCAGGCGCCGCTTTGGCCCCTCAGGGAACGGGCTGCCGCCGGATGATCTGGCGGGCACTCTCCGGATTCCACCGCGGGCGCTCGGTGCGGTTGGCCACCGCGAGCGCCGTCTCGAAGATCAGCCGGACGACCCGGGCTTGTTTCTCGGCGTCGATCTTGTCCGGCGAATCGGTGACCGCGTGATAATCCGGATGGAAGCCGTTGGTGAAGAACAGGATCGGGACTCCGTTCCGGGCAAAGTTGTAATGATCGGACCGGAAGTAGATCCGCTCGGTCGGCCACTGATCCGGCAGCACCCCGACCCCGAGGTCCCCATTAGCGGCCGCGGTCCGGTCGACGGTCGCACCGAGATCCGAATGCTCCCGGCCGATCACGACGATCGAATCGCGCCAGTTCCGGCCCAGGTGATCCATGTTGATGTTGGCGACGATCCGCTCGATCGGCACGGTCGAGTGCTTCGCGTAGTACTCGCTGCCCCAGAGGCCCCGCTCTTCCCCGCTCACGGCCACGAACAGCATCGAGCGCCGCGGCCGGGCGGCTGGGTTGGCGAACGCCTCGGCGAGTTCGAGGAGGCCGGTGGTCCCGGAGCCGTTGTCATCGGCCCCGTTGCAGATCGAGTCCGCGGGCGTGACGCCGCGGCACCGTGATCCGACATGGTCGAAGTGAGCCGAGATAGCGACGTATTCGTCACGGAGCGCCGGATCGGTTCCCCGGACGATTCCGACCACGTTCGGTACTTCGCTGCGTTCATCGCGCGAGTACGCCATCGCTGCGGTCGCGGTCCAGGCGGGCGCCGGTTCGACCCGGACCTCAGGGGCTGCCCGGGCGGCATCGAGCGCGCCCGCCACTTCCGGGATCTGGGCGATCAGGGCCGACTCCCGAATCGCGATCACCGCGGGCCACCCGACCGACTCGGCGATTGCGATCCCGGCGCCCTGCCCCCGGAGTTGCTCGAAGGCGCTGTCACTGTTCACCGAGAAGATGACCAGCGCCGCGCCTGCGTTGGCAGCCGCGATCAGCACCTGACCCAGGTTCGGCGCCTTGCCGCGCCAATCCGTCACCCAGTGAAGGGCCCGTCCATTGACCGCCGCCTGGTCAAGCTCCGTGGTTGGACCGATCGGCCCGCCACCCAGGGCGAGCCCCAGGGTCGTCACCAACTCGACGGGTGAGCCTGACACCAACTTCGCGTTGTCGTTGAAGCTGAAGACGGCCCGCCGGGCCCCGGTATCAGCGAGGGTGAGCGACGACCCGGCCGGGTCCAGGGTTCGAAGCCGGATCGCATAGCGCTGGAAGTAGCCGCCGTCCCCGGCCGGGACGAGCTTGTTGCGGGCGAACTCCCGCGCGATATACTGCGCCGTGGTTTCGAGGCCCCGGCTCGGCGTGTCGCGCCCGCCCATCGAGTCATCCGCAATGAGGAAGACCCGGCGACGGACGTCCGCCTCCGTGATGGTGGCGGCGGCACGGGGTGCGCCGGACTGGGCCGTGGCAATGTCGGCCGGCATCAGCACGGCGGCCAGGAGGAGTCGTGTCAAAGTCGTCATGGTTCTCTACCGCCTGCTGTCCCACAGCCGTTTGAGTAACTGGATCTGTCCGGTATGATAGGCATCGTGCATCGCCACTCCGATCAACATCTGCCCGAAGGTCCACCGCTTCCCCGCCACCGGAATGTGTCCGAGCTTCCCTGGCGCGAACGCGTCCATCGCCTCGGCGAGAAGCCGGTGTTCCGCCGCGAGAAGTGCGCGGTCGGCCTTCCAGAGGGCCTCGTCGGCCCGGCGCGGCACCGCCGGGAAATTGGCCGGGCTCCGCGGGAAACGCGGAATCGGGCCCGGTACCAGGTGGCGCCGGATGGTGTACTTCCAGTAGGCGATGTGCAGGGTGAGCCCCCAGTTGCTCGCGCGGCCGGGCGCCGGGGTCCAGTGGGCCGCGGCCGCGCTCACGCCGCGCACGGCGCCAACCGGGGTCGGGCCGCCATGCCATGCCTGACCCCGCGACGGGGCGATGGTGTCCCGAATGAGTTCCACGGCTGAACGAGTCATAGGCGATTCTCCGGTCGGTGGCTGTGCTTCCACGCCCCAAACCTACGCGTCGCACGACCCGGTGTCGATCATGGTGAGGGACCGTTCATTCGCTGACGAATTTGTCCAGTATGGGGCTAACGGCGCAGTGACCCAGCACCGCCACGTCTATCGGACGGTCCGGTGATGGCCATGGCGAGCATTCCACCAGGGCGTCGGGTGGCACTGAGGCCCTCTGCTGTCCCGCAGGTTCCGGTCAGGGCGAGCATCAACAGGATCTGGGGCCGACGATCGGCAACCACGGCGCACCGTCCACGTCGGCAACCCGGGCCCAGATCGGGATTGGACGATGCGGACTATTGGGCGCGAATGCCTAACTCGCCGAGGGCCTTGGCGAGGAACTGGTACTCCTCCTCACCGTTATAGAGCGCGGCCGACACTCTGAGGTACCGGGCCCGGTGCATCGGCCACGAGAACACCACCACTTGGATCCGGTACGCCTCGAGGAGCCGGGTCATCAACGGATCGGCCGTGAGCGCCGAGCGTCCGGGATCGGTGTCCGGCTGAATCGCGAGGGTGGCCATCGAGGCCAGCATCGAGTCCGGCACCCGGCTCGGGGCGCCGATCCGATCGGCCAGGATGTCGCGGGCGCGAATGGCCAGCGCGTGGTTGCGCTCCATGATAGCGGGCCAGCCGCCGGGCACGATCCCGCCGAGATACTGGATGGCCTTCGGAATACATAGCCACGGAGTCGGATCGATGGTGCCGGGCCAGTCATGCTCGACCCGGAACCTGGCATTGCCCTCAGCGCCGGCCGAGTGGCCGTGACTGGTGATCAGCGGGCGGATCAGGTGGCGCCGGTCGGCCCGGACCGAGAGGACCCCGGCGGCCTTCGGGGTGCAAAGCCACTTGTGGCAATTGGTGGCCACGTAGGCGGCGCCTAACGCCCGGACGTCGAGCGGCACGATCCCGGCCCCGTGGGCCGCATCGAGCAGCACGTCGATCCCGCGCGATTCGAGTTCCCGGGTCAGCCGTTCGAACGGGAGCCGGAGCGCGGTCGGGCTGGTGACCGCGTCGATCAGGGCGAGCCGGGTCCGGTCGGTGGCCGCCGCCAGGACCAACGCGACGACTTGGTCCTCGCTCTCAGGCGGAAACGGTAGCGCCACGGGAACGACTTTTACTCCTTGGCGGGCCGCGATGAACTCGACCGTGTTGCGGCAGGCCTGGTAGGCGTGGTCGAGCACCAGGATCTCGTCGCCCGGCTGAAAGGTCAGGCTCTTGAGCACGGTGTTGACCGCGGCGGTAGCGTTGGTCTGGAACGCCACCCCGTCGGGATCGGCGTTCATGAAACCGGCGATCGCGTCGATGGCTTCACGCCAAAGCCGGGGGCGCTCGTTGAAATAGAAGCCGGTCGGGTTGGCCTCGATCAGGGACCGGAGCCTGGTCTGTTCCGCGAGGATCGCGGTGGGACAGGCGCCGAAGGAGCCATGGTTGAGGACAGCGATGTTCGGGTCGAGCGACCAGTGACCGGCGAGGTCGCCGCGGGCGGGACGAGGGGCGGTGTCTGTCATGGGATGCATGACAACATAGCTGAGGTCAGCTGATCTGGAGTGCTCCGGCCACGGCCCGGATAGTCCGCTCCACGGCCGCGGCGTCGGTTTGCCAATTGACCACGCACACCCGCATGGCCCGGTGGCCGCACCAGGTCACGCCGCCGAACATCGCCTCCCCGCTGTGGTCGACCGCCTCGGCGTGCCGGTGGCGCGGCCATCCGATCCTTGCGGTGAATCGGGTCCGGCTACGGCGCGGCCCGGTGCCCGTAGCTCAGGACCCGGGCCAGCTTCCACGCCCCGGCATCGAACTTCCAGAGCATCGTGAACACCGCGAACCCGGCCAGCCGTTCGGGACCGTCGCCCTTCCGTTCGTAGAACCGGTGTTCGCCATGTTCGATCGCCCCGTATCCAGGCACGGGGTCGACGCGGAGCGTTTCCGTGACGAGTTCCCGGCGGGACCGCCAGGCGTCCGGCGCTTTTCTGGCCTCGCAGTTCTTCGCGTAGTCGGCCACGAACCCCGCGCCCGAGGCGGCGACCACACCGGCCTTGTCATGGTAGAACTCGAGATCCGCCGTAACCATCGTCGTGAGCCGGGCGGGATCGCATCCCAGGAAGAACAGGGCGAAAAGGTCCCGGTCGGCGGCGGTCAACGACCGGGTGAGCTCCGTCCCAGTTGGAATCACCGAGGCAGTCTGCGCCGAGACCAGCGAAGCGGCCCCGGCCGATGCGACGAGCAAGCTGGTGACGAATCGAGCCATTGGACCTTGAAGGTTGCGGAAGCAGCCACCTACGGGACCATTCCGAGGCGAGTTTCGGAATTGACGCACCGCGGCAAGATCCCTAGGTTGCGGCACCCTCCGACCAAAGCCCAATGATCCGATTCCGACTGCTTCCGACGCTGGCCCCGCTCCTACTCGCGTGCACCGCCGCCTGCACCGGCCGGACACCGGACCAGAAGCCCGCCGCCGCACCGGCCGCCCCGTCGTATACCACGGCCTCGGTCCTCGTCCCGATGCGCGACGGGGTCCGGCTCGCCGTGGATGTTCACCTCCCGGCCGGCCGCGGCGCGGCCGACCGCCTCCCCGCCCTGCTCGAGTTGACCCGCTACCGCCGCTCGACCATCGACGCCAAGTCAGGGCAACCGAACCCGCCACTCGGTCCCGTCGATCTCGAGTTCATCCAGCATGGATACGCGGTCGTCAAAGTCGACGCCCGAGGCAGCGGCGCTTCGTTCGGCACCCGTCCGGCGGAGTACGGACCCGAGGAGGTGCGCGACGGCTACGACGTCGTCGACTGGGTGGTCAAGCAGCCGTGGGCCGACGGCAACGTCGGCGCTTACGGTACCTCGTACACCGGCACGACAGCCGAACTGCTCGCGGCCACCAATCATCCGGCGGTGAAGGCCGTGATTCCCGGTTGGTCGGATTTCGATTCGTATCCAAGCCCGATGCGTTCCTACGGACTCATCGCCAGGGGTTTGATGAAGACCTGGAGCGACTTGGTCGGAGCGATGGACCGGAACGACGGCGCCATCCTCGGCTCGACGGTCCGGTCCGTCGACGAAGACCAGGACGGGTCCCTGCTCCGCCAGGCCCTGGCCGACCACACGAAGAACCCCAATGTGTTCGACGCCGGGGTCAAGGCCGAGTTCCGCGATGACGAACTCGGCGGCGGCGCCAGTTGGGAGACGATCAGCCCGATCTTCTACAAGGCGGAAATCGAGCGCTCCAAAGTCCCGATGTTGGTGTTCGTGAGTTGGCTCGATGCCGGGACGGCCGACGGCACCCTGTTCCGGTTCCGCCACTTCACCAATCCGCAGAAGGTCCTCGTCATGGCCGGGATGCATGGCGGCCGGGGCCACGCGAGCCCGTACGTGGTGGGCTCCGAGCCGCTTCCGCCGATCCCGAGCGAGGTGGAGCAATTCGTGATGCGGCGCCAGTTCTTCGACCGGCACTTGAAGGGCACGCCGACCGAGGCCGACCAGTGGCCGGCGATGCGGTTCTTCAACCTGGGCGAGGAAAAGTTCCATGACACCCCCGTGTGGCCGCCCAAGGGCACGACCGGCCAAACCTGGTATCTCAGCCAGGCCGGCGGCATCGTGATCGACCCAGCCGCCGCCACCGCCGGCACCGACCGGTACGAAGTCGACCCGACCGTCACCACCGGCAAGTTCAACCGCTGGATGGCGCAGATGGGCGAACCCATCGTGGGGCTCGATAACCGGGGGGAGACCGACGCCCGGATGCTCGGCTACACCTCCGAGCCGTTGGCGGCGGATCTTCAAATTGCCGGACACCCGGTGGTGACGCTCCGGCTGTCGTCGAACCGGCCGGACGGGGCCGTGCTCGTGTACCTCGAGGACGTCGGCCCCGACGGAAGGAGCCGGTACCTGACCGAAGGCGGGCTTCGGTTGATCCACCGGAAGATCGTCCCCAACCCGTACGCCGAGAGCGATCTCCCCTACCACTCGTTCGCCCGCAAAGATGCCCGGCCGATGACCCCGGGCAAGGTCGAGGAGATCACGTTCCAGCTGTGGCCGATCGCGGCCCTGATCCGCCAGGGTCACCGAATCCGGATCGCGATCGCCGGCGCGGATCAGGACATTTTCGATCCGGTTCCGGCCGACGGGAACGCCACCCTATCCGTGGTGGCCGGCGGGGCGACCGGATCCCGGGTTACCCTGCCGGTGGTGCCGGGCGGACTTCCCTGAGAGCGACCGACCGGCCTTCAGTGCCTAACGCGGAGGCCCGGGGTGGGTCCCGCTATGGGGGTACTCGGTCGGCGCCGTGATCAGGTAGTTGTCCGGCGGCGTCATCCCCATCAGGTGCTGGACGAAATAGTCCCACCGCCGCCGCCGGTAGTAGGTGTTGGCCGCCATATAGTGGGAACCATTGGTGGCAATCAGGAGGTCGTACCCCTTGTTGGCCTTGGTGAGGGCGTCGATCAACTGCAGCGTCTGCGCTGGGGGCACGTTGTCGTCGAGCTCACCGTAGGCCAGCAGCAACTTGCCCTTGAGGTTCTTGGCCAGGGTCCAGTTGGCCGGGGCCAGGTAATTGTCCCCCGGCGGGTACCCCTGGTACGTCTCGCCCCAGATCGCGAGATAGCCCCGAATGTCGTGGTCGCCGCTGGCGGACACCGCCACCTTGTAGAAGTCGGGATACGCGAGCAGCGCCCGCACCGAGCCGAATCCGCCGCCCGAGCTCCCGTAGATCCCGACGCGGTCCAAGTCGAGCCACGGCCTGGTAGCCGCGAGCTGGCGGTACGCGGCGATATGATCCTCGAGGCCGCCCGCGTTTTCGAGGTTCCCATAGGCAAACAGATGAAACGCCTTGGACCGAAGCGGAGTGCCGCGCCCGTCGATCCTGATGCCAATCACCCCGAGCTCGGCATGAGACTGGTCGTCGCTTCCGGCCACGAAACCCTTGGGAACGTTGGTGCGCTGGGGGCCGGGGTAAATCTCCTCAATGACCGGGTACCGTGCCGTCGAGTCGAAGTTGGACGGCTTGTACAGAATTCCGTAGATGTCGGTCACGCCGTCGGCCGCCTTGGCCGTGAACGGCTCCGGCCACTTCCAGCCGGTGGCCAAGAGCCGGGTGACATCGGCCCGTTCGAGGGGAAGCACGGTCTTTCCGTCGAGTGAACGGGCCACGGTCACCGGCGCGATGTCCGGCCGGCTCATCCGGTCGACGACCCAACCGCCACCCGCGCTCAGACTGATCTCGTGCTGCATCGGTTCCGGGGTGAGGAGCGTCAGGCCGCTGCCGTCGAAGCCGATCGAATAGAGGTGAAGCAGATACGGATCCCGGCCGGGCTCGCGGCCTCCGGCGGTGAACCAGAGCTTCCGGGCCTGCTCGTCCATCTTGACGATGCCACGGACCACCCATTCGCCCTTGGTAATTTGGTTCTTGATCTGGCCGGTGGCCGCATCCAGAAGGTAGAGATGGGGCCAGCCGTCGCGCTCGGAATACCAGATCACTTCCCGGCCGCTTGGGGTGACTCGGATCATCGGCGGCCCGCCAAGCGATGCCGCCGGCTCGATCAGCGCCGCCCCCCGCTCCTCCGCTACGGTCCGAGTTCGACCGGTGGCGGCATCGATGGCCTTGAGCCACCAGGCCCGGGCACCCCGGCCCCGCTCGACGTAGTAGGCGGTGGTACCGGCCGAATCACCCCACCACGCTTCGCCGAACTGAAGCGAGGGTACCATCGGAATTTCCATCGCCGGCGCATCGGCGGCGGTGGCGCGCCCGGTCGGAATATCGAAGATCCACCAGCTGCCGCGGGACATCGAGTCACCCGGCATCGGATAGCGGAACGACCAGAGCTTAGGCCGGACACCGCCGTCATGGACCGACTGGAGCAGGTTGATCTCCGGGACCCGGCGCTGGTCGGCCTTTTGGGCCAAGACTCGCTTCGAGTCAGCCGACCATTGGGCCACCGGCGGGGCCCGATTGCCGGTCCGAACGTTGGTGACCCATTCGGTGCTCGAGCCGAGGTACCCGGCGTATTCGTTCAGCTCGGTGCCGTCCGTCGTGAGGGCCCGGCGTTCCCCAGTGACGACGTTCCGAACCCAGAGATTGTGGTTCTCGAGAAAGAGCGCCCACTTCCCGTCGGGCGACGGGAGATCGTCCGGCCCGGTCGCCGGCTTGGTGACGGCCGCCAGAGCGCATTGGTAGGTGCCCAGGTCGCAGACCCAGGACTGCCGGCGGAGGCTCACCTCGATCCTGGTGGTCTTCCCTTCCTCCTGCCACTTCAACGTGGTAAACGGGAGAGAGTCGGCGACGACTACGGTGTCCGCCGCCTTGGCCAGCGCCGCTGCCAGCCGGTGGTGGTCAAAGGCCGGCCGCCGGATCTTCCGAGCCGGATCGACGTAGCGGAATTCAGCACCCCGCAGAGTGGTCACGCGGTACCAAAACCGATCAGTGCCAGCGATCCACTGGGGCGCAACCTTGTCCCCGAGAACGAGCGCAGCGACACCGCCGGTCGGGAGCATCCGCTCGGCCCTGGCGTAGGTGGCGACGGGCATCCGGGGCGTTTGGGCACTGACCGACCCCACGGAAAGGAAAGCAACGCCGAGATATCGATGGATCATCGGAAACTCCTAGGGCTCCGTCCCGCTCAAGCCGGGATACTCGGAGGGGGTCTTGATCAAGTAGTTCTCCGGCGGACGCCGGCCGACCAGATGCTCCACGAAATAGTCCCACCGCCGGCGGCGGAAATACCCGTTGGCCGACATCGCGTGCGAGCCGTTCGGCACGATCATGAGATCGAAGCTCTTGTTGGCCCTGGTCAAGGCGTCGATGACCTGCAGCGTCAACGCCGGCGGCACATTGTCGTCCATCTCGCCGAACGCCAGCAGCAGCTTGCCCTTGAGGTTCTTGGCAATCGACGGGTTGGCCTGGGCGGCGTAGTTGTCGCCGTTCGGCATGCCCTGATAGGTCTCGCCCCAGAGTGAGAGATAGCCCCGCTGGTCGTGATTCCCCGCCGACGACACCGCCACCTTGTAGAAGTCAGGATAGAGGAACATGGCCCGCGCCGAAGCAAATCCGCCGCCCGAGTGCCCGAAGATCCCGACCCGGTTCAGGTCGAGGTACGGGCGGCTCGGCGCGATTTGGCGATAGGCCGCCAAGTGATCCTCCAACCCGCCCCCATTTTCGAGCCGTCCATATGAGTAGTCGTGGAAGGCCTTGGACCGAAACGGGGTACCCCGCCCGTCCACCTGAAGCCCGATCATCCCGAGTTCAGCCAACGCCCGGAGGTCACCACCGGCCTCGAATCGCTTGAGCACCTGGTTGGCCTGGGGCCCGGGGTAGATCTCCTCGAGCACCGGATAGGTCCGGGACGAGTCGAAGTCAGTCGGCTTGACGATGAGGCCGTACACATCGGTGACGCCGTCAGCCGCCTTGGCGGTGAAGCGCTCCGGCCACCGCCATCCGGTCGCCAGCAACCGCGACAGATCGGCTTTTTCCAGCGGGAGCACCGTCTTGCCATCGAGTGAACGGACGACGGTGACCGGGGCAAGGTCCGGCCGGCTGTACCGATCCACGGCCCACTCGCCGCGGGGCCCGAGCGTGATCTGATGGTTCGCGTCCTCCGGTGACAGGAGCGTAAGACCGGTGCCGTCAAACCCGATCGAATAGAGGTGGGGCAGATAGGGGTCCCGCCCCGGCTCTCGGCCCCCGGCCAGGAACCACAACTTCCGCGCGGACTCATCGACCCGAACCAACTCGCGAACCACCCACTCGCCCTTGGTGATTTGGTTCTTCACTTCGCCGGTGGCCGCATCGAGCCGGTAGAGATGGGCCCACCCATCCCGTTCCGAGTACCAGATGATCTCTTTCCGGTCGGCCGTGACGTGGACCAGCGGTTTGGCGCCTAACTGCGGCGCCGCCTCGGTCAGGGTCGGCCCCCGCTCCTCCGCCAGGGTGCGGGTCTTCCCGGTGGCGGCGTCGATCGACTTGAGCCACCACGCCTTGACGCCCCGCTCGTGTTCGATGTAGTACACGGCGGTTCCGGCGGAATCCGCCCACCATGCTTCCTGGAACCCGATCGATGGCTGGAACGGGACCTCCATCGGCGGCGCATCCGCCGGTGTGGCCCGTCCGGAGGCCGGCTCGAAGATCCACCACGTGGCCCGAGCTACCGAATCGCCCGGCATCGGAAAGGCGAACGACCAGAGCTTCGGCCGAACTCCGCCCTCGTGGACCGATTGGACCAGATGCAGTTCCGGCACCCGCCGCTGGTCGATCTTCTGGACCAAAACCCGTTTCGAGTCGGCCGACCAGAGTCCCACCGGCGGAGTCGGGAGCCCGGACCGAATCGCGGTGACCCACGTGGTATTGGACTCGACGTGGCCGCCGTACTCGTTCCGGGCAGCTCCGTCGGTCGCTAGGGCCCGGCGTTCACCACTTCCGGTATTGCGAACCCAGAGATTGTGATCCTTGAGATAGAGCGCCCATTTCCCGTCGGGTGAAGGCAGTTCATTGGGATCGGCCTTCGGCGCGGCCACGGTGTCGCACCGATAGAGTCCGAGGTCGCACCGCCACGACTTGCCCCGGAACCCGATCTGAATTCGAATGTTCTTCCCTTCCTCTTGCCACACGAAGGCCTGGAACGGGAGCGAATCGGCGACCACCGCCGTGTCGGCCGCTTGGGCCAGCGCCGTGGCCAACCGGCCGTGATCGAAAGCCGGTCGCCGGACCTTCTTGGCCGGATCGACGTAGACGAACTCGCTCCCCCGTTCGGTGGTGACCCGGTACCAAAACCGATCGGAGCCTGCGATCCACTGCGGAGAAATCTTGTCCCGAAGCACTAACTGATCGGCGTTCCGGGACAGCATCCGTTCGGCCCGGGCGTAGGTGGCCGGAGGCATCTCGGGCTGGGCCATCGCTAAGGTCGCGCCAGCCGCCAGCGCCCCGAGCGAGGCGCCGAGTGATTTCATCATGGGGATTTGCTCGCTACGGGAGGTTGCGGGTCGTCATCGTGACGTCAGGGTACTTCTTCGCCAAGCCGTCGAACAGTTCCGGTGATCGCCGCATCAAGTACTTCTCGAAGAACCCGACGATGAAGTCCGACATGATCGCTTCCCGACGATCCGGGTCGAGTTTGCCGGTGAACCCGATCCACCGGAACAAGTTCGGGCTCAAGAGCGTCGCGTCCGACAAGCCCATGTGGGTCGTCCCGGGGACCCGGGCCAGGAAGGCCGGCCCCCGGGTGAGATCGAGGACCGGGCCATGCACGGCAATGGCCTGCTCGCTCCCCATGATAAGGAGGGGCACCGTCAGGGAGTCGTCGATCAAGCCGCCGTATTGGCCGCCGTCGATGTTGATCGCCGCGCGGCAGCGGTGATCCTGACGGCAAAACTCCCCGGCGGTAGCGCCGCCGTACGACATTCCGAACACGCCGAGGCGATCCAAGTCGAGCTTCCCCATGAACGGCGATTTGAGGTGACCCGCGTAGAGATCGCCCAATAGGTCGACCAGGGCCTTGGTATCGAGCGCCCATTCGTTGACGCTTTGGCTCCGGAGCGGCTCATCGCTCATTTCCAGAAATTTGCGAAAATTGGCGAGCCGCTCGGTCCGGTCCGGCACCGCCAACTCTCGAGCCAGACTGTCCATCAGCCGGGCCGGGTCGGCGGCCAAGTTGGGATTCTCGGCCAGCCGCCGACGCGCGGCATTGGTCAGGCCGGTGTCGAACCGGACCCCGCGCCCGTCGGGAAACGGAGCCCAAGCGGCCTCTCCCGGGTGGGCAATGCTGGCTACTACATAGCCGCGGCTGGCCAATTCCTCCATCTGCGGAGTGTTCTGCTCGGCGTAGCCGCCGTATCCGTGCGAGAAGATCACGACCGGCGCCCGGCCCTCGGCCACCGGTGCTCCAACGATCGCATGGGTTCGTACCAGACGGATTTGGCGGGCGAACGGCAACGGCGCCACGAGGGAAATTGCTTCCGGCGCGGCGTACTCCGCCCTCGGGCCCGTGGCCCCGGCCGCGGCCGGATACCAAATCTTGACCGGAAACTCCCGAACCGCGCCGGGGGTGGCGCTGACCCGTTCCCGCCGCGAAGAATCGCGAACCACCAACCACGCCGTCCCGATCGCGTTCGGGCCGGTCGGCGTGGGCAGCTTGGGAACCGGCCAGAGCCACGGGAGTCCAACTCCTAGCACCAAAGCCACGAGAGCGCCGAGCACCCGGAGACCCCGCTTGACGAAGCCGGCCCGGACCGGCGGAGCACCGGGTCGGCGAAGGGACTGAAGCAGCGCCACGAATCCGATGAGGTACGCCGGCCCCATTACGAACCGCGGTCCTTCGATCAACGCGCTCGCCGCCGCCAACACCGCCCCGGCGGCTCCGAGCCCAACCCCGGCCCGGCGCCCCCTGGCCCACTGCCACACGATCGCCGCCACCACCAGCGCAAGGAGCCATTCGAACGGTCGCATTGGCTCGCCTTAGCGCTTGATGTCGGCGCCGGCCGCCGCGGCCTGGCCCGGGGGAGCCACCGGCTCGTGGCGAGGATAGACGATCTGGCCGCCCTGGACCTGGACCCTCCCGTCCCGGATCACGAGGTCCACCTTGCCGATGTCGTCGAGGCGTTCGTCGGGGTTGCCGTTGACCACCAGCACATCGGCAAGCTTCCCGACCTCGAGGGTGCCGAGTTTGTCGCCCATGTCCATCAGCTGGGCGTTGACCCGGGTAGCGATGCCGAGCACTTCGGGCACGGTGTACCCGACCCGGAGGAAGTTCCGCATCTCCTCGTGGTAGGGCCACGGCAGATACCGGAACCAGTCGACCACTAGATCGGTGCCGATGCCTAACGTCACGCCGGCATCCTTCATCCTCTTGACCAAAGCGATGTTCGCCGAGTCCGAGAAGGTGAACCGCCGGCTCAGCGATCCGAAGTACCCGCCGCTCAGGCGGAAGATGATCTGGTATGGGATCAGCGTCGCGTCGGACTGGACGCCCTTCTCGGCCATCAGCCGGATGGTCTCGTCGGTCCGGGGGAGCGGATGCTCGATCATGTCGACACCGGCCCGGACCGCCCGCTCGATATAGAAGGTCTCGGCGTCCGCCGTGATCTTGAGCCCGAGGTCATGGGCCTCGGCGACCGCCGCCTGGATTTCCTCTTCGGAAAAGTGACTGGTCACCTTGATGAAGTCGGCGCCGCGGGCCGCTTGTTCGCGGACCGCGTCCCGCCAATCGGCGGGCCCCGTCGCCACGCGAACGCCCGCCAAGTACTGGCCGCCCGCAATGTCCGGCTCGTTGCCATGGCCGCCTTGCCCGGCAATGACGTTGCCCGCGGCGAAGATCCGGGGCCCGACCAGCCGGCCCTCCGTGACCCATTCCTTGAGCAGAAACGGGGTCTCCCCGTCGGAACCCGTGTCGCGAAGCGAGGTGATCCCGCTCTCGATGTAGTATCTGAGCCGCTCGGCGCCCCGGAGGGCGCCATCGGCCCGGCTCCGGGCCCTGGCGTCCGAGTTACCGGGTAGCCGGTAGTCGATGTGGGTGTGGAGATCGATCAGGCCCGGCATCACGGTCTTTCCGGACACGTCGATGACCCGGGCGTCCTTGGGCCAGTCGGTACTGGTGGGCGGCAGGATCGCCGAGATCTGATTCCGGGTGATGACGACCGTGGCCGCCCGAGCCACGGCGCCGGTCCCGTCCCAGAGCCGGCCGTTCTTCAGAACCAACGTTCCCTTCGGGG
>SXGT01152471.1_pt1 | contig 17541 bp, 17 predicted proteins | sample 3176221 | NCBI WGS metagenome assembly SXGT01 (sample SAMN11356862, study PRJNA531348) | freshwater metagenome | isolation source: freshwater sample F1-120 | place: China: Fuxian Lake, Yuxi | collected 2017-12-25
AATAGGCAGACGCGCTAGGTTGAGGGCCTAGTCCTCGCAAGAGGGTGGGGGTTCAAGTCCCCCCTCCGACACCATTGAACCGGCGTGCGATTTTGGGTGGCTGAGGTCGACGGGATCCTCGCAGACTCACCGTGTGCTGCCGGTCGTGGCCTCCGCGGTCCTTGATTCATGGGACTGAAGGTGCTTGCGAAGACACGCTACGTACGTATAATGAATACGTGCCGAACAAGACGATCAGCGTGCCTGACGATGTCATCCCGGTCATCGAGAGTTTGGATGTGCCCTTTTCACGGTGGGTGACCGAACAACTCCGCCGCCACGCTGCTCGGTCGACGATGTCGTTCGGCGACCAGTTGCTGGCCGACGCAGCATTGTCCGCGGGTACACCGAAGCCTGATCGCGAAGCGATTGCTGCGCGCATGGAACGAGCGGCACCGTGGTGACGCGCGGATCGGTCCACTGGATCGATCTCGACAAGCGCCGTCCGGGTGTGGTGGTGTCGCCCCACGAAGTGCTGGGCGTCGATGTCTGGCAAGCGCATGTCGTGCCGCTCACATCGAATCTCGATCGAGCCGGTCTTGCCGGGAATGTGCTACTCGAGGCAGCCGTAACTGGGCTTCCGAGGGACTCTGTTGCGGTACCGCTCGGGCTCGAACTCGTCGACCGCGCGTGGCTCGGCGATCGAACGGGTCAGCTGCCCCGCGCTCTCATGGATGCCGTCGACGACGGAGTCCGCGCAGTGCTCGGTGTTTGAGGATCTCATTGTCGGGACGGGCGCTCGACGTTGCGTCAGTAGCCGGTCCCGAAGTAGGTGTCGGCGACGTCGGCCTCGCCGGGAGTCGACGACCGTTTGATCTGGCGGGCGCCGACTCCGGTGACTCCGGACGCCGACCCACGCAAGACGATGGTGTATCCAGCGTTGTTGATGCCAGCGACGACGCAGTAGCCACAGGGGACGACCAGATCGGAGAAGCCGTCTCCGTTGAAGTCGCCGGACCAGATCGTGTCCCCGCCGAAGTAGGTGTTCGCCGTTACGGCGCCGGGTATTCCAGCGGTGTCCTGGGTGAACAGCTTGGCACCGGTGGTGCCGATCGAGGTCGCGGTGCCCGGGAATGTGTGGAACACGCCCGCGTAGGTATCTGCGCCGACCGATTCGTACTCGGTGACGACGGCGAGGTCGGGTCGTCCATCGCGGTTGAAGTCACCGGTCGTCGAGCCGAGATACCCGAAATTGTCATCTACTTCCGCGACGTCGGGGACCCCGGCGCTGTTCTGGTTGATCACTCGTCCGCCGATTGCAGTGAGGCCGGTCGGGCTTCCGCGGAACAAGATCACCTGACCGGCGTCCGTCTGACCTCCGACCGTCGCGTTGTAATCGGTGATCACGACGTCGTCGTAACCGTCGTGGTTCCAATCGGCGATCGCGGGCGTTCCGTACCCGAAGGAGTTGCTCGTTACCACGTCACCGGGAACGCCGCCCGAAGCGCGGCTGAGCAACTTCGCGCCCGTCTTCTTCGGACGCGACCACGAGGTCGTCTCGGCCGTTGCCGTCGAAGTCGCCCGCCGCGAGGCTGTACTGGCACCAACGTTCGCTGGCCGTCGGATCGCCGGGGACGCCAGCCGTGTTGCGGCTGATCAGCTTGGCTCCGGTCTGGCTGAGTCCGCCGCTCGACCCGAAGATGATCACAACCGCGCCGGCACCGTCGACGCCTGCGACGCGCTCGCCGAGCACGCACACGGCCAAGTCGTCGTAATTGTCGCCGTTGAAGTTGCCGGTCGTCCAGACGTAACCGAAGTAGTCATCGAGGCCGACGTCACCCGGAATGCCGGGGGTTTGCTGACTCCACTTTTGCGCGTGCGCGACGCGAGGGCCGCCAGCCGATCCGGGCATCACCCACACGACGCCGGCGTCGACGGCGCCGGGCTCGTCGTGGTAGCCGTCGCCGAGGACGAGGTCGTCGTAGCCATCGTTGTTGAAGTCGGGTCCGCCACCGAGGTTCGTCAGCGCGGCGTGTGACTCGTCACCGGTGATCGTGCCCGCGCCCATCGCCGCGAGCGCACATGCAATCGCGAATGCTGTTCCTCGTCGAAGCCGCTGATTTGCCACTTGGTCGCTCCTTTGATCGACGGACGCGTTCTCAGAACGCCGGCTCCGCGCTATGACGGACGAAAAGCGGAGTCGCGGATGCCCGTGTTCGCCGGCGCGATCGGCGCATGCGTGCCCACGTCGCCGCCCCTGACAACCCGAAACGATCACGGCGTGACGACGCAGCGTCTTCGCTTCTACGCTCTCGGGCGATGACCGTCACCGAAGTCGCGTATCCGGTCGAGCTCGGATTCCTGCCGCCGGGCGAGGCGATTCCCGACCTCGACCACCCGGGTCTGCTGCGCGCCGGCGAGCGGGGGAGCACTCCGTACGGCGGCAAGGGGGTCGAGTTCCACACCTGCTCCGCGACCGACGGCACACAGAGCGAGAACTCCGACGTCGGTTTGCTGACGACGAGTTTCGATGTCGTCGATCTCTCGCCGTTCGCCGATCTGCAGACGACGTTGACGGGGATTCGTGCGGCCGGCGAGATCTCCGACGCCGACATGACGCAGGTTCGAGACGCGCTCGACGGGGCGGTGTTGCGATGTTCGAACGGGCTCACGGTCAAGGTGCTGCAACTCGCCGGTGAAGGCATGATCATGCGGCAGTCGGGACCGAATCGAATGTCGGTCGTCGGCGCGCGCATGAAGGGCGCAAACGGTCACGGCGCCGCGACCTCGGTGCACGCCGACCAAGATGTGTACGGCACTCCGCTGGCGCAGATCATGAGCGGTCGCGCGCCGTCGTTGTTCCGCCACGACTCACCCGACGCGCAGAACTTCGACCCGTCGTTGATGCTGTTGAACCTGTGGATCCCGCTGCAGCAGATCACTCAGCCACTGGTCTTGGGCGACGCGCGCAGCCTCGACCGCCGACGCCATCAGTTGCGCTACGGCCTGGCCACCGATTCGTTCCTCGAGCGTGACGACGAGCAGGTGATCAACGACATCTGGACCTTCCTCTACGACCCCGGCCAGCGTTGGTACTTCCGTTCGGAGATGGATCACCGCAGCGCGTACGTGTTCGACACGCTGGGCACACCCCACGGCGCGGGTGTGCTTCCGGGCGAGGATCTCGCCGAGCGTTGTTCGGAGGCGTTGCGCGCCGCCGAGGGCGCCGTCGAGCGCGACGACGTCGGCGAGCTGGTTGCGGCGCTCGCCGGCGCCGACATCGGTTCATCACCCGAGAACTCGCCTCCTGCGTTGCGGGCTGCAATCGCGCTCCTGCAGACGGTGATCGCCGACGCAATCGCCGCGCCGAACGCGGTCGACGACGCCTGGATCCGGCGAGCACGAGCGGCGCGCCGCTCGGTCGTTCGGATGTCGCTCGAGATGCGCCTCGTCGCGACGGTGCAGGCCTGATTCCACGAGCCCTCGACGCCGAATGCCTCGGTGGTCGGATGCGGAGTTGTGACACGAATCGCGCTTCGAGGGCGCCCGACGGTGAGGTGAGTGCGATACTGCGCCGGTGACATCGTTGCCGGGACCGCGCGGGCTCGCAAACCTGGAGATGACGCGATCGTTCCTGTCGGACCCGACCCCAGCGTTGGAGGCGGCGCGCGAGTACGGACCGGTGTGTGCCTTCGGTATGCGGCCGATGCGAATGGTCACCGTCGGCGATCCGGAGTTGATCCAACGCCTACTGACGATGAAAGCGGAGAACTTCCGGTGGGGGCACTTCGTACAACGCATCGGACCCGCCTTCGTCGTCGGGCGCTCATCGATGTTGGCGTCGGATGGCGCCGACCACAAGCGTCGACGGGGCTCGGTCCAGAAGGGATTTGCGCGACCGCGTCTCAACCGCTGGATCCCGACGATCGTCGAACGCACCGACGCGCAGCTCGAAGCGATCACGACCAGTCTCGACGATGGCACGAGGCGGCGCGATCTGTATTCCGACGCTCGCGAAATCATCATCGGCATCACGGTGAACGCGCTGTTCGGTGAACAGACCGCGGCGCGGTCGCGCGAGATCGGCGAACGATTTCGCCGGCCCCAAGCGTTCATCGAACAGAGTGCCGTACGCCAACTGCCGCACCCGTTGCCGTGGGGGAAACGTCCGCAGGTCCGACGCGATCGCCGCTCCTTGCACGCCATCGTCGACGCCGAGATCGCGCGGCGGCGCCAGCAACCGAGCGGCGACCCCTACGACGTGTTGGAGGCGATCGTCACCGATGCGACGCTGACCGACGATGAGATCCGCGACCAAGTCCTGACGCTGATCGGCGCGGGCTACGACACGACCGCGGCGACGTTCGCGTGGTTGTTGTGGAGCACCGTTCTCACTTCGGGTGTGTGGGAGCGCCTTCGGATCGAGGCCGACCGGGTGCTGCGCGGTGACGTCGAGAACCTGGGACCCGACGCGCTCGCGCAACTCGAGTTCGCCGGGCGTTGCGTGCGGGAGTCGCTCCGGCTGCACCCGGCGGGTGTCGTCGGCGTGCGCCAGGCCGTGGCCGACGTCGAACTCGGCGAGTACACGATCCCCGCTGGCGCGATGGTCGCGTGGTCTCCCTATCTCGCCGGCCGCGACCCGGCGGTGTGGCGCGATCCGCTCGCCTTCGACCCGGACCGGCATCTCGACCACAGCCTCGAGCAGGCGACGATGACCGAGCAAGCGTGGGTGCCATTCGGCCGGGGACCGCACATGTGCATCGGCTTCGCGCTCGCCCAGATGGAGCTGACCCTCATGATCTCCCGCTTCGCGCAGCGTCTGGATCTGACCGCGACCGCGCCGACCGCGCCCCGGCCCACCGGACTCATCGTGAATCGGCCGACCGGTGGCGCGCCGTTCGACGTGCAGACGCGCGCACCGTCGACCGCGAACGCCTGATCGCCGCGACCCACGCCAGCTTCGGATCGGGCGGATTGTTCTTGTCACGTGGACGCGCGGTTTTCGCGGCGCGGGTGTGACGAGTTCGAGGGTTGGTCAGGTGCGCCAGCCGTGGTGAAGATCGGGGAAGCGCGGATCCTTCGACCAGGGAATCACGTCGGTCGTGTCGACCAGCCATTCGAGGATGTGATCTCGCAGACGCGTACCGACCGCGGTGAGATCAGGATCGTCGATGCGGTTGATCGTCTCGCTCGGGTCGGTCGCGCGGTCGTACAACTCGTCGGACTCGTACGCCCGATACACGTACGTGTGCGTCGAGTTCCGCACCGAGATCGCGGTGCCCACGAGTTGCGGTTGTTCGTGCTGGAGCCGACCTTTCGGCTCGTAGAGCCAGCCGGGGCGTTCGAGCAGATGGGCATCTCGGGTGGCAAACCCACCTTCGCTGAACGCGAGGTCGCGGTGAGGAGCGCTCGGATCACGGAGGACGTGGACCAAGCTGCGCCCGAAGTGCGTGTGTGACGGTTCGATCTGGGCAAGGTCGAGGATCGTGGGCAAGACATCGACGAGTTCGACGAGCGACCTGCACGCGGCGGCCTCCGCGACGCCCGGACCCGCGATGATCAGCGGATTGCGGACCAGGCTGGAGTCGAGCCCCGATGGCCACTTCTCGACCAGGCCATAGTCGCCGAGATACTCGCCGTGGTCGGTCAGGTACACGATGATGGTGTCGTCGAGTTCGCCCTGACGTTCGATCGCGCCCACGATCCGACCCAGCTGATCGTCGGTACGGCTCACCATGCCGTAGTACGTCGCAATGATCTCGCGAAAGTCGGCCTCATCGAGATCGCCCCATCCGTAGATGTCGCGATACGGCGCCATGAACGCGGGCTTGCCGCGCGCAGTCGTCGCGTCGATGGGCAGCGGCACGTCGGCGCGATCGTGCAGCGAGAACCACGGATCTTCGACCATGAACGGCGGATGGGGAAAGATCAGCGGAACCCACATCGCCCACGGGCGTTGGTCGTCGCCCCGCTCCGCGAGGAAGCGGAGGGCCGACTGCACCGTGGCCTCGTCGCCGTCGAGGACGGGTTCATCGCCCTGACGGCCGAAATAGAACCCCCGATGCATCCGGTGGTCGGGCGGAAACGCAACCTGCCAGTTCGGCCTCTCGGGCGCTACGAGGAACCCGCACACATCGGTCGAGGCTTCGGTCACGCCGGGGGCGAAGACGTCGCCGCGGTGACCGGGCATGCACACCTGGTAGCCGCCGTCCTTCAAGAGCCGCAAGAGATTGGGCTCGTCAGGGCGAAGGAGATGGTCGAGCGTTCGATGTCCGGCGACGTGGGGATACCAACCGGTCATCAGCGACACTCGACTCGGGCCGCAAACGGGATGCTGCGAGTACGCGTCGGTGAAGCGCACGCCGCGCGCGGCCAACGCATCGATGTTCGGGGTCTGGACGACAGAGTTTCCGAACGCGCCGACACAGTCCGCCCGCTGCTGATCCGGCATGAAGATCAAGACGTTGGGACGGCTCATCAGAATCGGACTAACGGTCGCGGAGTCCTTTGCCTGCGAGAATTCTCGTGGCGTGCTTCTCGATGCGCGCCTCGCGGGTCGAAGACTGCTTGGCATCGGCGAAGAGCAGGTTGTACTCGCGCTGGCGACCGGGTGTCAGCGCCGCGAAGGCGGCCGCGAACTTCGAGTCGGCCGCGATGCGGCGTTCGAGTTCGGCGACGAATTCGACCTCGGGCGCGGGTTCGACCTCGAGGCCGGCGCGCTCGACCTCGATCGCGTCACGGACGAACCCCTCGACGGTCGCGGCCGCGGCTCGTACCTGATCGACCGACGTGAAACACAGTCGAAGTGCGGATCGCGAGTTCGGCCCCTGCGACTGGAGCAAGGCATCCGGATCGTTCAACAGGGCACCCTTGAAGAACATCAACGCGAGGAAGTTCTTCATCTCTTGCATGATGGCGATGTTCTTGCCGTCCACGCTGTAGCACGGCTTGCCCCACTTGAGCTCCTCTGTGAGCCCGCAACCGAGCAGAATCGGCCGGAGCGCCGCGATCTCGTCGGGCCAGAGTTCGGAGTTCTCGAGGTAGGTGTCGACCTTCGGATTCATGATCGTCTCGTTCCGCTCGACTGGCATTGGTCGTTCAGCTTGGCATCATGCACGTGCTGCCGCCGTCGATCGGAATCACCGCACCCGTGAGGTAGGGCGCTCGATCCGACGCGAGGAACGACGCGAGCTCCGCGACTTCTTCGGGTTGGCCGCCACGTCGTTGCGCCGAACCCTTGACCAGCGCCGGGAACCGCTCGGCGGCGCCCTTGCCGCCCGACATCTCCGTCTCGATGAATCCCGGACAGATCGCGTTCGCTCGGATTCCCTGGGTCCCGTACTCGATGGCCGCGGCCTTGGTGAACGAGATCACGCCCGCCTTGGCCGCCGAGTACACCGACGTCGGCATCCGAGAACCGTTCATCCCGCCCGTCGACGACCAGTTGACGATCGACCCGCCACCGGTCGGGAGCATCGTCTGGATGGCGTGCTTCGTGCCGAGCATCACGCCCTTCAGATTCACCGCCATGATCTGCTCGTAGTGCTCGACGGTGACGTCGGCCAGTGAAGCGTGCCCGGCGATTCCGGCGACGTTGAGCATGGCGTCGACGCGCCCGAACGACGACAGTGCGGCGGCGAACATCGCGACAACGGATGCCTCGTCGGAGATGTCGACCTGCACGGCCATCACCGCATCGCCGAGCGACTCGGCCGTGTCGTTCTGACGACCGCTGATGTCGGCCGCGACGACCGTGGCTCCCTCGCGAACGAACACCTGGGCGCAGGCCCTCCCCATCCCGGATCCGGCGCCGGTGATGACTGCGATCTTGCCGTCGAGTTCTCCCATGCACGCATGTTGGCCGCGACCTGAGCACCCGTTCAACTCCCGACACGGACTCGCGTCCGAGTCGAGGCGGGTCAGTAGTCCACCGACGGGGTCGGCGGGAAGAGGTCGTCGCGTGCGGTCCGAAGCTGGGCGCAATCCCAGGTGCGTTCGACGGGCCGCAGGATGATCGGGCTCTTCGAACGGTCCGGATGCTGGGTCCACGGATCGGGCGTCGTGAAGACTTCGTCGGTCGCACCGATGATCAGTTGCTCGCTGCGATCGGCGACGAAACCTTCGAGCGACCCATCGGGCTGTTCATCGACCTCGTAGGAGAAGATCTCGCGCCGGGCGATGTAGATCTCTCCCGTGGCATCGCCACCGACTTCGATGGTGGCGGTGACGCCCGGCTTTCCGTCATTGTCGTCGTCGGCGATTCGCGGATCGTTCGGGTCGGTGGGGAGGACGTCGACGGCGGGGTTGTCGAAGTGGATCCCGATCCCCGTCGGGGTCTCGGGCCGCGAGACGTGGACGCTCGGCCCATCGAGCGAAACTGTCACGGGCGTGGCGATCGGTCGGATCGCCTGCGTCGCGGCGTCCGAGAGGTTCACCGCGATCGGTTGGTTGCTGCGGAACTCCGAGTAACAGAACGAGTCGTGCGTGACCAACTCGCCGTCGACCACATCGAAGTCGGTGAGGCCGTACGAGATGATCATGGCGTTCATGATCTTGCCCTCGTAGGCGACGACATCGAAGTGTGCGTAACGACCCGCCAACCGTTCCATCGCGGCGGCGAGGGGCGACGTGGTCGAGGTCGCAGGTTCCGTCGACGTCGTCGTCGAAGTCGAAGTCGCGTCTTCGTCGGTGCCGCACCCCGCGACGGCGAACAGCGCGACAGCACCGAGGAACGCGGCGACTCGTGCCGGGTTCATGCCGGGTCCTGCGCGAACCAGTTGGCGTGGAACCCGAACGGCATCCGCACCGGGAGGTGCACGGTTGCGATCGGTCCCGCGGCGAGGTCGGTCGCGTCGATGATCACGACATCGGTGGTGTCGCGGTCGTCGTAGTAGACCGCGTTGATGAGCCAGCCGTCGTCTTCGCCGGTGCCCGACGGATTCGCAGCAAAGACGCTCTCACCGACATGGCCGTGCGGCCCGGCGCTCCAGATCGTTCGCTCGCCGGTCTGATCGTCGTACTTCACGATCGCGTCGAAGTCGCCGAGCTGGCGGGACCGCTGCGTGAAGCCCGACATGTAGAGGTGACGGACACGACGGCCGTCGTACGCCGGATTGATGCGATTGAAGTCCCCCTCCAGATCGTCGCTCGGTTCCCAGCCTGCCGTCGCCGACGCGAGGTCCACCCAGAAACGAGCCGGTCGGGCGTTGTTGTCCTTGGCCGAGCGAGTCGAAAGATCCTCGGAGTTGTCGATCCCGAAGTCGGGTGCGTCGTAGCGACATCCGTGGAACTCGATGCGGTCGCCCTCGGCCCAGCCCGACCAGAAATGTTGAACGTGGCCCGGTTCGATCTCGAACCACCGGACGTCGCTCGACGTGCCGCGTCGCGGCATCACGCCGATGCGGGCGCCCTTGTCGGGCATCCACTGAACCATCGACCCTTTCCCGATGTTCGCGAGATCGAACACGAGTGGCGATGCGAGGAAGACCGCGTGGTGCTCGGTCATCACCATGTCGTGCATCATCAACGGATCGGGGATTTCGATCACGACGCTGTGGCTGAGCGACCCGTCGGCGTCGACGACGTGGTAGCGCAGGTAGGGCTCGAACAGCGAGTATCCGAACATCAGCATCTCGCCGGTGTGCGGGTCGAGGCGCGGGTGCGCCGTCATGGAGCCGCGGAGGCGCCCATCGAAGTCGTACTCACCGATGGTCGCGAGGTCGGTCGTCACCTCGGTCGGGAGGCCGCCTTCCCAGAGTGCGAGTCGACGACCGGCGTGCTCGATGATGTGGGTGTTCGCCGGGTTCTTGACCGGGCCGGCGGTGCCGGTCAGCTCGGGTCCGGGAAACTCGAGCACGTTGCCGAGTCCCGGGTAGATCGCGGCGCCGTGCGCGACCTCGGCCGTCAGTCCTCGGGACCGAATCCAACGATTGCGATAGCTGATCCCCTCGTCGGTGAAGGTCACTGCGTGCAGCATTCCGTCGCCGTCGAGGACGTTGTAGCGGCCGATCGGTTCGAACAAGGGGTTCGGTCCGTTGCGAACGAACGTGCCGCGCAGCGCCTCGGGAACCGATCCACTCACCGAACAGTCGGCGATGTCGAGTTCGTTCGGAACCGGCGCCTTGTTACCGAGCAGATCGGGTTGGTGGAACGCGTTGGCGACCTGGCCGACGAGCTCTTCGGGGAATGCAATGGTCACGGTGCGCTCCTGATGCCGGGGTGGGCGATGGTCACGGGGTTTCGACGAAGCGATCGAGGGCGTCCGAAACGGCCAGGCCCTCGGGGAGGAGGTCGGCGCCGATCGCGAGGTCGACGGCGCGATGAAAGTGATGAATCAGGCGTTCGTGCCAACCGATCTGGAACGGCCGGGCGCCCGGTGACTCGACCGAACGTTGGATCGCCGCCATGTTCGCGGTGTCCTGGGCCATCACCGTTTCGAACAGCGACATGCGGAGCAAGTGTTCGTCGGGAGGATCGCCCGCGCCCCAGTCGGGAGCGAACCACTGCAGCTCGAGCTCGGTGGTCGATCCGTCGATCGGCCACATGCACAACAACGGAAAGGCACCCGTGTCGAGCGCGGCGACGATGTTCGGGAACCATCCGAACGATGTGCTCGTCTCGCGCCACAGTGCCCCGACCGACGGGTTGTCGGCGACGGGGGACGGATCCATGATGCCGAGCATCTCGGGTTTGATGCCCACACTCAATCGACTGTGACCGTTCGGCAGCATTGCAACCGTGACGGTCGCATCGTCGTAGAGCAACGCCGCGTTGTCGGGGTGGACCGTGCGAACGTGGTACACCTCCAAGAACGCATCGACCATCGCCTTCCAGTTGGCGGCGACGCGGTGGGTCTGACGGCCGAGCGTGCGCAGGCCCGGACCGTTGACTTCGCGCATCTGCTCGACCAGCGGCCCGAGATGGTCGACGAGTGAAGTCGCGTCGCTCGCCTCGTTCACGAAGATCCAGCCGTCGATCGTTTCGCAGCGCACCGGCACGAGCCCGAGCGCGTCGGGGTCGATGTCGACGAAGTTGCGTTTGTCGGGCACCGCCTTCAATTCGCCGCGCAGGTCGTACGACCAGGAGTGGTACTGACACGTCAGCCGGCGTGCGGTGCCGCACGCGTCGCGCGCGACCGCGGCACCGCGGTGGCGGCAGCTGTTGTAGAAGGCGCGGATCTCGCCGTCGTCGCCGCGCACGATCACGATCGGCGCGCCCGAGCGGTCGAAGGTCTTGTACGCGCCCGCCTCGACGAACTCACTGATGTGCCCGGCGTACAACCAACTGCGGCGCCAGACCCGCTCCTGCTCGATTGCGTACATCGCCCGATCTCGATAGCGCTCGACGGGTATCGGCGGAACCGCCACGGCGCCAGGGGGAGGTCCGACGCGGTCGCGGTTCGCCGCGAGCTGGTCGCGGATCTCGGCTTCGAGTTGGGCGTCCAAACCGGGCTCCTTCGTCGGGCGACCTTGGCGGTTCCCACGTTCGGGCGACAAGGCGGTGCGGTGTTGGGTAACTTACTAAACGCTGTTTACTTGCCGCACGACCGGGGGATACTTCATGCCGACGCCTGACACCTTGACCACGGCCTCGCATCAGAACTTCGACCTCGAGGTCGTCGCCGGAACGTGGCCCGCCGACCTCGCCGGCGAGATGGTCTTTTCGGCTCCGATGCTGAGCGGAACGTTGCCCTACGGCATCTTCGACTTCGGCGGGGTCATGCGACTGTCGCTGACGCCCGGAACCCATGGTGCCCCGGGCGATCGCTTCGCGTGGAGGGTCGGCGCCATCGAGTCGCCGAGCAAACGCATCTTCGACAAGCTGCCCGAAGCGTTCACGTCGAGCCCGGTCGGCTACACGTCACCCTTCGGTGCGCCGAACTGTGCGAACACGGCCCCGCTGCCCTGGGGTGATCGGCTGTACGCGACCTGGGACGCGGGCCGCCCGATCGAGATCGATCCCGTGACCCTCGAATACGTCGGCGAGGTCGGTCACATCGACAGCTGGGGCGGTCCCTCGATGTTCGGCGACACGGTGTTGCCGTTCTTGTTCTCGTCGGCGCACCCCGTCGCCGACCCGGAACGCCATGGGCTGTGGACGACCAAGCTGGAACCCGTCATGGAGCCCACCTTCGGGATGCGACCGTCCGTCGTGTGGTGGGACCGTGCAGGAACCGAGGTGAAGTGGTGGCCGCTCGACGGCATTGCCTTCGCCGGCTCGACCCACACCGTGAGTCAGACCCGCGACTGGGTGATCCTGTGCGACTCCGGGAACTTCAAAGCCGACGCCAGCGAGATGTTCGGGGGCGAGCGCACGGTCACCGTCGACACCGAAGTGCCCGTTTGGCTCGTTCGCAAAGACGATCTGTTCGCACTGCCGTCGGGCACACCGATCACTCCGATCTGCTTCACGATGGCGCCACCGAACGGGCACTTCTACGCTCGCTACGACGACCGCGACGGCATCTCGGTGGTGTGGGAGGGCATGGACCTCATGGACCTCGGGCTTTTCTTGCGCCCGGGCGACGTCGATGTCCACGGCGACGCCATCAATCCGGCTGCGATGGGCTTGTACAACATGGCGATGGCGCCGGAGACGCTCACCGAAATCGTGTTCGAGCCCGACACGGGCAAGGTCATCGAGCGCGGTCTGTTCCGCGAAGACTGGTGTTTCAACCTCCAACTCTCGGCCATGGACTGGAGCACCGAAGGCCTGTCGTCGCCGACGTTGCACCACGTCAGCTACCAGGGATGTCGACCGGGTCGAATCTCCGCGCGCGCCGCGAAGCTGTACGAAGGCCGAATCGATCCGAGGCAGGTCGCCGAAGAAACGCCCGGCTACCTCGCGACGTTCGACCGAGGGAGCATGGAACTTCGGAGTCGTTGGGAGTACGCGAACACAGCCGAGTTGATCACGTCGCCGACGTTCGCGCCCCGCGCGGTGCGCGTCGACTCATCGGCGAGCAGCTACGCGGGAGGTACGCCCGGAGGTCACGACGGATACGTCGTTCAACCGGTCCTCAGCGACGACGGGTTCCGGGTCGATCTCTTCGATGCGGCGAACATTGGGGCGGGACCCATTGCGGCGTTGCGCGGCACGAATCGGGAGTGTGTTCCGATGCTCTTGCATTCGGCATGGATGCCGACCGTCGACTCCTTGGCCGACGCGCCGCGATTGGGATTCCGCGACGAACTGACCGATGCGAGGCTCGCGGCTCTCGACGATCACCAGCGACGCGTCGTCGACGAGGTCGCCGAAGAACTCGACGCGTGAAGCCCAACCCGCCCGCGCAGACGCTGATCGTCGGTGGGAACGTCATCGACGGCACTGGCGCTGCGCCGATGCCGTCAACCGACGTGCTCATCGAACCCGATCGCATTGTCGCGATCGGACCCGACGCGGCAGATCGCGCCGACGACGGGGCGACGAAGGTCGACGCGCACGGCTGCGCCGTGATGCCCGGGTTGATCGACGCCCATTGCCACATCACGTTCGGCGAACCGGCCAGCAACGACGAACTCTTCTTCCACCGCCCGGCCGCGACCTCGATGTTGCTGGCCGCGCACAACGTTCCGAAGTTGCTGCGTGCCGGAGTGACGGGGTTCCTCGACGCGGACTGCATTCACGATCTCGGACCGGCGCTGCGCGACGGGATCGAGTCAGGATTGGTCGAGGGTCCGCGCATGGCGGCGGGCCTCAACGCGTTGCTCACCACCGCGGGTGGTACCGCCGGGCGACTGATTCCCGATGCCGGCAAGATCGGTTACGCGCACGTCATGACCGATCGCGACGAGATCGTGCGTACGACTCGCCAACAAGTGAAGTACGGCGCCGACTGGATCAAGATTCACGTCACCGGTTCGTTGCCCAATCGAAGTGGCGAACTGACCGTGTGGACCCTCGACGAGCTGCGCGCGGTCACCGACACGGCTCACGCGCTCGACACGCCGACCGTGGCGCACTGCCGCAACGCGTCGGCGACGCGGCTCGCCGCCGAAGCCGGAGTCGACCTGATCCTGCACGCCAGCTTTCTCGACGAAGCCGGCGTCGAAGCAATCGTCGAGTCGGGCGCCGCGGTAGCGCCGACGTTCACGTTCCTGGCGAATCTCATCGACCATGGATCGCGCGTCGGTGCGATGTCGACGCAGATCGACGTCTTTCGCGGGGAGATCGAGTCGACTGCGCAGATGCTCAGACGCGCCTACGACGCGGGAGTCCCGCTGCTCTGCGGGTCCGAGAGCGGGTTCGCGCTGACTCCGTACGGACATTGGCACGCGCGCGAGATGGACGTCTTCGTCGACGCGCTCGGCCTGAGCCCGTTGGAGGCGATCTCGTGCGCGACGCGCAATGGCGCCATCGCGTTGCGTCGACCGATCGGATCGATCGGAGTGATCGCTCCGGACGCCGCGGCCGACGTCATCATCGTCGACGGTGACCCCGCGAGCGATGTCCGCGTCCTCGGCGACAAGCGGCGGCTGCGCCATGTCTTCGCACGAGGTCGGCCCGTCGATCTCGACCGACCGTGGCCGTCGCGCACGCAGTTGCCGATGGAGAAGGTCGGCATGTGGGCGACCCAGCCACTCACCTGGGACCTGGTCAATCCATGACGAACGCGACCACACGATCGGCCGCTGGCGGGCGCAGCGTGATCGTGACCGGCGCCGGGCAGGGCTTGGGGCACGCGATTGCGGCGGCTGCAAGCGACGAGGGTTGGATCGTCGGGGTGCTCGACCGCGACGCCGCGGCCGCGGCTGCTGTTGCGTCGACCCTCCCGGGCGCCGTCCCGCTGGTCGCCGACGTCACCGATGTCGAATCGATCGAATCCGCGCTGGACGCCTTCGCCGACGCGACGACCGTGCCCGCGCCCGACGGTCTCGTCTGCAACGCCGGCATCGTTCGGTTCGGACCGCTCCTCGATCACGATGTTGTGGAGTGGCGGCGGGTCGTCGACGTGAACCTCACGGGGACCTTCGTGACCGCAACCGGGGTCGCTCGCCGCATGATTGCGGCCGAACAAGCGGGTTCGATCGTCACGATCACCTCGATGAACGGGGTCGCGCCCGGACCGAACGCGGGGGCGTACGGCGCCGCCAAGGCGGGAGCCGCGCGTTTGACCCAACAGATGGCGCTCGAGTGGGGACCGTACGGCATCCGGGTCAACGCGGTCGCGCCCGGTCTCATCGACGCAGGCATGTCGCAGGCCATCTACGCGGACTCAGAGATCCGTCGGCGAAGGTCGGCGGCCGTGCCGTTGGGACGGCTCGGAACTGGCGCCGACGTCGCCGCCGCCGTCATGTTTCTCCTGTCCGACGCGTCCACATACATCACCGGTACCGAGCTGCTCGTCGACGGTGGCGTCACGAACAGCATCATCGCAAACTTGCCGCGACCTCGATCGGTCGATTCGGTCGGCCCGACCGAGGGTGTCGAGCGATGAGCAGGAACTTGCTCTTGAGTGGCGGCCCGCTGCACGACTTCGCAGCGACCGGCGACCAACTCGTGCGGATTCTTTCCGACGAGTCGATCGACACCGTGCGAGTCGAGCACCCGGATGCGGCCTTCGCGCTCGTGCGCGCTTCGCTCGACGGTGAGATCGATCCGTTCGACATGGTGACGGTCGCCGCGCTGCGCTGGCGAATGGAACTTGCACGCCACGAGCCGCATCGCAGTACGTGGGCGTACGACGTTCGGCCGGAAGACCTGACGCTGCTCGACGAATTCGTACGCTCCGGCGGTGGATTGCTCGCACTGCACACCGCCGTGATCTGCTTCGACGGCGACCCGCTCTGGCGTGGGCTGTGCGGTGCGGTTTGGGACTGGAATGCGAGCCGACATCCCACGCTCGGACCAGCCGAGATCCGGGTCACCCCCGCCGGACGGGTGGATCCCATCGTCGGCGACATCGACGACTTCGTCATCGAGGACGAGATCTACGGGTTCCTCGATGACGAAGGCTCCGACTGTGCGCTGCTGACCTCTCGGCATCACAACCGCGACCATCCGGTGCTGTGGGCCCGTCGAGTGGGTGCGGGGCGGGTGGTGGTCGATCTCCTCGGTCACGGCACGGCGTCGTTCGATCACGGAACGCACCGGGACATCCTGCGCCGGGCGGCCGCATGGTTGCTCGATCGTCGCCCGGCGCCGGATGCGCCCACGGGGAGCCACCGATGAACGAGCCCAGGGTCGTGACGATCAGCTCGTACGAGTCGGCTCGCGAGGTGTTTCGCCAGAAGCATCTGCGTCAGGCGTTGTACGACGCCGGCGACGTGGTGATGGCCGACGTGCTCGTGAATCTGCACGGCGACGAGCACCGGCGACGTCGGCGGCTCGAGAACCGCGTGTTCCGCAAGGAGAGTCATGGGCGCTACGAGCGAGAGCTGTTCCCGCCGATTCTCGCCGAGACACTCGCGCCGCATGTCGCGAGCGGCCGCGCCGAGCTGGTGGCGCTGAGTCATCAGACGATGATGAATCTCGCCGCGCTCAGCGCGGGCGTCGATCGCCCGCTCGGAACGCCCGACGAGACCGCGCGGCTGTACGCCTATCTGATGCGATTCATCGAAGGCGCGACGCTGGCGCACTACATCGGCGACCATGCCGCGACGCGAGCCGAGGTCGAGGCGGCGCTCGCGGCGTTCGACGTCGAGTTCCTCCAGCCGTCGGTCGCACGTCGCGCCCAGGCAATCGCCGACCTCGAGGCGGGTCGAATCTCCGAGGAAGCACTTCCCGGTGACGTGCTGACCGTGCTGCTCCGCCATCGCGACGAGCTCGCGTTGGCGAACGACGTCGTGCTGCGCGAGACCTGTTTCTATCTGCTCGCGGGCGCGCACACGTCGGCCACGGCCTTTGTGCGAACACTGCACGCGGTGTTCCAATTGGACCGCACCGCGCCTGACGACGCGCGTCGGGCGCGCGCCGAGCCTGACTTCTTGCAGCGATGTCTCCACGAGTGCATTCGCCTGCAGCCGTCGAGCCCGGTGGCGATGCGGTGGGCGCTCGAAGACATCGAACTTCGTGACGGACCGCAGGTCGCGAAGGGCGACAAGGTCGTGATCGACCTCATGGCGGCGAATCGCGACGTGAGCGTGTTCGGCGAGAACGCCGCGCAGTTCGATCCGCATCGGACGCTCCCCGATGGTGTCGGTCGTTTCGGCCTGAGTTTCGGCCTCGGAATGCACGCGTGCATCGGACAGGAGTTGGCTGCCGGCGCCGAACTCGCGGCCGACGCGACCGACGAAGAGCGTCGGTTCGGGCTCGTGACAATTGCGGCACGCGCGGCGCTCGATGCCGGCGTACGTCCCGATCCGAGCGACCCGCCGCAGATCGACCCGCAGTCCGAGCGTGGCTATTGGAGTCGATATCCGGTGGTGTTCGGGTCGTGAACGACGAGTCTCGACCATGATCGATCTGCATGCGCACGTCGTGTTGGACTCGGTGATCGGGGCCGCCGGTCCCCACGGACCCGACCTCGACGACGGTGACCTCGCGAGCGGACGACCGCCGTGCTTTCGCGTTGGCGACTTCGAGTTGGTCGGAGTTCGGTATCGGGGTACTCCGTTCATGGAC